>ERZ779866.2082-NODE-2082-length-18749-cov-6.594255_pt1 | contig 18749 bp, 17 predicted proteins | sample MGYA00511248_ERZ779866 | MGnify/ENA primary metagenome ERZ779866 (study PRJEB29588, sample SAMEA2155758) | human gut metagenome | biome: human gut; feature: human-associated habitat; material: faeces | place: Denmark | collected 2008/2010 ... | reverse complement strand
ACCAAACTTCTCAGCTATGCAGAGCGACAAGGCCATCCGGTGGTCAACGGCATGGGAATGATGATCAGCCAGCAGAAAGCCTGCCTGAAATTTATGCTGGATATAGATATGGACGAGGATCTGACGGAAGCGGCCGAAGAGGGCCTCATGGTTGCGGTGGCGCGGCGGCAGGCGCGCAGAAACCGGATGGAACGGAAAAAGAATCAAACGAATCATGGAGGAAAAGAATGAATTTAAGAGCAGATGCGGATACACAGTTATATTTTCAGATTGGATATCCCCTGGATTTCAGCTGCGCGGCGTCGCTGCATAACGCCATGTTTGAATATGCCAATGTCAACGCGGTGAGCCTGAACATCGAGGTGGAACCCGGCCATCTGGGCGAGTTCTGCGAGGCGGTCAAGGCGCTGAAAATCGGCGGCTTTGATATCACCATGCCCCATAAGAGCGCCATCATCCCCTTCCTGGATGAAGTGGACGACATCAGCCGGGACTTCCCCGATGCGGTGCTGGACGAGGCCCAGGCCGCCCTGCTGGAAGCCGCCGCCCTGGCGGAAAGCTACTCCTCCCATCCCATTGCCCAGTCCCTGCGGGAAGCCTGGGGCCAATCCCTCCAGGGCCATCAGGTGGAGCAGGTGCAGGAGCGCCCGGGGCATGGGGTGCGTGCCTTGGTAAACGGCGCCTGGGTTGCGGCCGGCAGCGAAGGCTATCTTGCTTCCCTGGGCTTCCGGCCGGAAGCTCAGGCCGGGCATGTGGGTACCCTGGTCCATGTGGCCCGGGGGGAAACCTATCTTGGGTATATCCACATCGCGGACCAGCTCAAGCCCGACGCCATCCAGGCCATCTCCGGGCTGCGGGCTGCCGGCGTAGAAAAGCTGGTGATGCTCACCGGGGATTCCACCCCCGTGGCCGCCCATATGGCCGCCCTGCTTGGGCTGGATGAATTTCACAGCGAACTTTTACCCGAGGATAAGGTGACCTATATGGAAGCCCTGCGGGCCCAGCTCCACAAGGGCGCCCTGGTGTTCGTGGGGGACGGCATCAACGACGCCCCGGTGCTGGCCCAGGCGGATGTCGGAATCGCCATGGGGGGCCTGGGCAGCGACGCCGCCATCGAAGCCGCAGACGTGGTCATCATGGACGACCACCCCGCCCGGATCCCCGTGGCCATCTCCATCGCCCGCAGGACCATGGCCATCGTGTGGCAAAACATCGTGTTTGCCCTGGGGGTCAAGGCCATCGTATTGGTCATGGGCGCCCTGGGGGTCGCCACCATGTGGGAGGCCGTGTTTGCGGACGTAGGGGTATCCGTGATCGCCATCCTCAACTCCATGCGGGCTCTGCAATTGAAACACCGGTAGCTCTCCCATTGCGCAAAGGCGCCGCCTGCTTCGGTCCCGGCCATGGTTTCCCCTGGCTGGGACGCCCCGCAGGCGGCGCCGTGTGTTTGTTTCGTTTGCCGGGCCTTATGCCTGGACCAAATCCGCCTCCTGTAGCTCCGATTCCCCCTTATGCCGGGCCATAAGCCTTCGATACACCACAAAGTAAAAGGCCAGCTCCACCAGGAAGGTGACGATCCAGGAGACCGGATAGGACAGATACAGCATATTCAGGGTGCGGTTGGCGGCAAACAAGGTATAGATCCAGATGATCCGCAGGCCGCACGCGCCGCACAGCACCACCACCATGGGGGTAAAGGAAGAACCCATTCCCCGCATGGAAGCCACCATCACGTCGATAAAGCCCATGAAGAAATATACGGTATTCACCATGAACATCCGCTGTACGCCATAGTCCACTGCGGCGGGATCCGTAGGCAAATAGATCTCCAGCAGGAACCGGGACGCGGCCAGGAAGGCGGCGGACATGACGACGCCTACCAAAAACACCACGCTTAAGCAGATCCAGGTGATCCGGTGGATCCGGTGGTATTGGCGGCCGCCCACATTTTGCCCCACAAAGGCCAGGGCCGCCTGGGAAATGGCGTTCATGGCGGTGTAGATGAAGCCCTCCAGGTTGCTGGCGGCGGCGCTGCCCGCCATGGCCAGGGCGCCGAAGGAATTGATGGAGGACTGGATCAAGACGTTTGAGATGGAGAACACCGTGCTTTGCAACCCCGCCGGCAAGCCGATCCGCAGGATGGCCCAAACCTTATCCGGCTTGAGGGCCAGCTGCTTGGGATGGAATTGAAGGCAGCCTTCCGTGCGCATCAGGCATAGGATGATCAGCCCGGCGGAAATGTACTGGGAGATCACCGTGGCGATGGCAACGCCCGCCACCCCCAGGTGGAACCGGATCACCAGGAACAGGTTCAATATCACGTTGATCACCCCGGCGATGGATAGGTAATACAACGGCTGGCGGGTATTGCCCACCGCCCGCAGGATGGACGCGCCGAAGTTATAGACCATGCTGGCCGGGATGCTCAGGAAGAAGATGCGCAGATATAGGGCGGATTGCTCCAGCACCTCCGCAGGGGAATCCATCCACTCCAGAATGGTGCGGGAGGCGAAGAAGCCAAAGGTGCCCACGATCACGCCCAGAATCAGGCTCAGGGAAAAGGCCGTATGGATGGTCTCGCTTACTTCGGTGTAGTTTTTCGCCCCATAATGCTGGGCCACCGCCACGCTGACGCCCACGGATAAGCCCAGGAACAGGTTGACCGTCAGGTTCACCAGACTGGAGGTGGAGCCCACCGCCGCCAACGCCGTACTGCTGGCGAACCGGCCCACTACGATAATATCCGCCGCGTTGTATAATAGCTGCAACAGCCCTGTGAAAATCAGGGGCAAGGAGTAGGCTATAATCTTTTTCAGAAGCGGCCCATGGCACATGTCCACTTCATACTTGCTTCGCTGCACCTGCTTATCCAAGGTTTAACCAAACCTCCATTTCTTCTGTATACATCGTACTTCCGTCCGCCAGGATGAAGAAGGCCTCCACCCCATAGGCCGCCGCCAGGGCAAGCCCCTCCTCCGCCCCCAGGGCGAAGCAGGCGGTGCTCAGGGCGTCCGCCAGCAGGCTGCTCTGGGCCAATATGCTGACGGATGCCACCCCGTTTTGTATGGGATATCCGGTGTGGGGATCCAGGATGTGATGGTACCGCACCCCATCCAGGTCGAACCCCCGCTCATATACGCCGCTGGTGACCAGGCTATAGCCGCTTGGCAGGGAAACGACCCCCACCCCGCTGCCATACTGGCCTGCCGGGTCCTGTATAGCCACCTGCCAGGGGCCCCGGCGTTCGTTTTGTCCCAGGGCCTTTACATTTCCCCCGATGTTGACCAGCGCGTCAGTAACGCCCCGGTCCGCTAAAAACGAAACCAGGGCATCTGCCACATATCCTTTTGCAATCCCCCCCAGGTCGATGGATTGTCCTTCCCCCAGGCGCACCCCCGCCGGGGCGATGGTCACCTGGGTATAATCCACCAGGGCGGCCGCCTCCGCCAGGGCCGCCGCCTCGGGCAGCGCCGGGGCCTCCGCCTTGAAATCCCACAGGGCGGAAGCCGGAGCAATGGTCACGTCAAACCAGCCGTGGCTGGCCTCGGATACTTCTTGCGCCATGGAAAGGATGGCCCGGGTTTCCTCGCTTACCGGCACCCTTTCCCCCTGGGCGTGGTTGAGCCGCCACACGTCGCTATCCTGGCGATTTTTGCTTAGCAGGGCCTCATAGCGGGCGCATTCCTGCAACGCCTCCTGCAGCACGGATTCCTTGCAGCGGCCCTGCAAGCTCACAAAGGTGTCAAAATAATAGCCCAGCGCCGTATTCCAGCGCGGGGCGCAGCCTCCCGAAGCAGCGGCAAAGGCAATTATAAGCGCAACGGCTACGCTTCGCAATAGCTTTTTGACCATACACATTCCTAACATCCGTCGATCAATATTAAGGTAGCATAAACGCCGGGGAAACACAAGCCCTTCCTGTGAAGAGAGCGGAACAGCGCACCTTTTTTCCCCGATTGTGGGTATCGGCTTTTTTCTAGGGTGTTTCGCATTTTTCTTCGGGGGGTATCCTGCGCTTACGGCAAGCCCCCCTCCATGCGCGGCGTTCCGCTCCATCCCTGCGGGCCGGCGGCCGTTTCCTTGTAACCGCGCCGGCTCTGCGGGGTTGGAAAATAAAAAAACAATATATCGTGTATTGACTTTTGTTTTTTCCTGTGCTATCATTGCCCCATCATTTAATTCGGGGAAGCCGGAGAAAGGAGCAGCCATGTACCAGTTCGCGTACGCCAATATGGCCCGTATGGATGCGCACAAGCGTGCGTCTCATGGTGCTGCTCGCACTTCCGGCGCTTCTGCGCAGGTATATGTACTGGGCACCGCGCTTGCGGTGTCCATTCTTATTTGCGGGCTTGTAGGCATGGTACGCCTGCTCGGCCTGGTCATCCTGCTTAGCCTGCTGGTACATGAGCCTCCGCGCCGTCTAAGAACCCAATAAATCCATTGGTTCGTATACTTAGGCGGCGCCGTTCCAGGAACGGAGCCGCTTTTTAAGTATAAAGTTGCAATGAAAAAAAGGAGAAGGAAAAACCATGAAGAAGATCGTTTCTACCCTCATTGCCCTTGTGATGATCCTGGTCTGTTTCGCCGGCTGCTCCAGCGCTCCCGCGGCTGACAGCAGCACCCCTGCGGCTGACAGCGCGGCTACGTCGGAAGAAGCCGCCGACAGCGCCGGCACCATCAAGGTCGGCGTTTTGGCCCCCCTGACCGGTTCCGTGGCGGAATACGGCGTGGCGGTCGCCAACGGCGTGAAAATGTATGTGGAAGAGCTCAATGCTGCCGGCGGCGTCAATGGCAAGCAGATCCAGCTGATCGAGTACGATGAGGAAGGCGACAGCGCCAAGGCTGTTACCGGCTACAATTCCCTGGTGGATCAGGGCGTCACCGCCATCATCGGCGACGTGACCACCGCCCCCACCGTGGCTGTTGTGGTGGAGAGCCAGGCCGACCAGATGCCCATGATCACCGCTTCCGCTACCGCTGACGCGGTCACCGTGGCCGAGGACGGCACCGTGTATGAGAACATGTTCCGTTCCTGCTTCATCGACCCCTTCCAGGGCAGCAAGATGGCTTCCTTTGCCAGCGAGAAGCTGAGCGCAAAGACCGCCGCCGTGCTGTATAACACGGGTTCCGACTATTCCATCGGCTGCGCCGAGGCCTTCCAGGAGCAGGCTGCCGCCATGGGTATGGAGGTCGTGGCTGTGGAGAGCTATGCCGATGGCGCCACCGAGTTCCAGAGCCAGCTCACCAACATCGCTTCCAAGGCCCCCGATGTGCTCTTCATCCCGGATTACTATAGCGTAATCGCCCTGGTTGCCCAGCAGGCCAACGCCGCTGGCGTCACCGCCACCATGCTGGGCTCCGACGGCTGGGACAGCGTGCTGGATGTGGTCACCGACGCCTCCCTGCTGGAGGGCTCCTACTACTGCTCCGGTTATTCTATCCAGGATACCTCCGAAGCGGTGCAGACCTTTGTGAGCGCCTACCAGGAGAAGTATGACGCCTCCCCCAACATGTTTGCCGCCCAGGGCTATGACGCCGCCATGATCATGTGCGCCGCTCTGGCCAAGGCCGAAGAGCAGGGCCTCACCGCCGGCACCGCGGAATACATGGCCGCCGTCATCGACGCCCTGAACGCCACCGACATGGAGTGCGTCACCGGCCACGTGACCTACGACGAGTTCAACAACCCGGAAAAGACCGCTGCCATCATCAACATCACCGGCGGCGCCGCCGAGTTCTGGGGCAAGTACTAATTCCCGGATTCGTCTTACCCAATACGACACACTATCGCTGCTGCGGGGAAAACAGCCGTTTTCCCCGCACGGCATCGCAAATGAAGCCATAGCACTTGCGATGCCGCTTCCTATTTGAAGGAAAGGAATCACACTATGCTATTTTTGTCCCAACTGATCAACGGCTTGCAGCTGGGCAGCATTTACGCCCTGGTGGCCTTGGGTTACAGCATGGTTTACGGCATTATCATGCTGCTGAATTTTGCCCACGGCGATATCATCATGATGGGCGGGTATTTTGCCCTGGTCTCCCTGGCGGCCAGCTCCAACCCTGTCCTGGCGGTGATCGCCACGGTAGCAGGGTGCGTGGTGCTGGCCGTTGTCATTGAAAAGGTGGCCTATAAGCCCCTGCGGCAAGCCCCCCGTATCTCCCTGCTGATTACCGCCATCGGCGTATCCCTGCTGCTCCAGAACCTGGCCCAGCTGATCTGGACCGCCAATACCCGGGCCTTCCCCAGCACCATGATCATCCCCGCCATTACCTTTAACCTGGGCGGCCTCTCCATCAGCCTGAACGTCATCGTCACCATCGTGGTGGCCGTGATCTCCATGGTGCTGCTGGCCTTCATCGTGCAGAAAACCAAGATGGGCAAAGCCATGCGGGCCGTGAGCGAGGATACCGAAGCCGCCCAGCTGATGGGCATCAACGTGAACAATACCATCACCTATACCTTTATCATCGGCTCCGCCCTGGCGGGCATCGGCTCCATCCTCTATTGCTGCCGCTATCCCATCGTCAATCCCACCATGGGCTCCCTATTGGGCCTTAAGGCCTTTGTTGCGGCCGTGCTGGGCGGCATTGGCTCCATCCCCGGCGCCATGATCGGCGGCTTTGCCATCGGCCTGGCAGAGGTGCTGGTCACCTCTATCGGCCTGTCCGCCTGGACGGACGCGGTGGTGTTCGCGGTGCTGATCGTGGTGCTGCTCATCAAGCCCACCGGCTTTATGGGCGCCAGCATGACCGAAAAGGTATAAGGAGGGCTGCCTATGAAATCCACGTATAAGCAGATCCCCATGGTGGCCCGGTATCTGATCAACACGGCGTTGATCGTGGCCTTCCTAGCCGTGGGTACCACGGTGATCTCCAGCGGCCTCATCAACCGGGCCCAAAGCTCCGTGGTGCTCCAGGTGGGCATCTACATCATCCTGGCGGTCTCCCTGAACATCGTCACCGGCTACCTGGGCCAATTGCCCCTGGGCCACGCGGGCTTTATGGCCGTAGGCGCCTACGCCGGGGCTATCTTCTGGAAAAGCAACCTGGGCGGCAGCCTGCCTACCGGGGTCGCCATTTTTATCGGCCTGGTGCTGGCCGGCATCGTAGCCGCCATCTTCGGCATCCTCATCGGCATCCCCGCCCTGCGGCTTAAGGGGGACTATTTGGCCATCATCACCCTGGGCTTTGGGGAGATCATCCGGGTGTGCATCATCAACCTGCCGGAGATCACCGGCGGCACCCCCGGTATGATGGGCATCCCTAAGCACGCCAGCTTCCTGGTGGTATACCTGGCGGTGGTGGTCACCTGCGCGGTGATCCACCTGATGATGAAATCCCGCCACGGCCGGGCCATCCTGTCCATCCGGGAAAACGAGATCGCTGCGGAAAGCTGCGGCATCAATATTACCTATTATAAGGTGCTGGCCTTTGCGGTCTCCTCCTTCTTCGCCGGGGTCGCCGGCGCCCTCTACGCGGGCTATCAGGGCTTGCTCACCCCCACCAGCTTCGACTTCATGGCTTCCATCAACATCCTGGTGATGGTGGTGCTGGGCGGCATGGGCTCCATGATCGGCTCCGTGATCGCCGCTGCGGTGCTCACCAGCCTGCCCCTGGCCCTCCAGGCCCTGAATACCTACCGGATGGTCATCTACTCCATCCTGCTGATCGCCACCATGATCTTCAAGCCCTCCGGCCTGATGGGGACCTATGACTTCTCCTTGAGCCGGTTGCTGGAGAAGGTCATCAACGCCAAGCAGATCCGGGCGGAAAAGAAAGCCAAGAAAGCAGGTGACGCAAATGGATAAACTGGTTCGTGTTCCCAGCAACGCCCTGATCCCCGAGCGGGACCTGGGTAGGCTGCCCATTTTGGACATCCGCCATCTTGGCATCGACTTTGGCGGCCTGAGCGCAGTGGACGATTTTAACCTAACCATCGGCCGCACGGAGATCGCCGGCCTCATCGGCCCCAACGGTGCAGGCAAGACCACCGTGTTCAACCTGCTCACCAACGTATACCATCCCACCCGGGGCTCCATCCTGCTGGATGGGAAGGACACGGCGGGCAAAAAGACCTATCAGCTCAATAAGATGGGCATTGCCCGAACCTTCCAGAACATCCGGCTGTTCAAGAACCTCACCGTGGAGGATAACGTCAAGATCGGCCTGCACAACGCCACGGACTATTCCCTGGCCCAATCCATCCTCCGGCTTCCGGTATTTTGGAAGGAGGAGAAGAAGGCCCACGAGAAGGCCTTGGAGCTGCTTTCCATCTTCGATATGCAGGACATGGCGGACTGGAAGGCGGGCAGCCTGCCCTATGGGGCCCAGCGCCGGCTGGAAATCGTCCGGGCCCTGGCCACCAAGCCCGGGATCATGCTGCTGGACGAACCTGCCGCCGGTATGAATCCTTCCGAAACCACCGAATTGATGGAAAACATCCGCAAGATCCGGGATACCTTCCACATCGCCATCATGCTCATCGAGCACGATATGAACCTGGTGATGGGCATTTGCGAGGGCATTGCCGTGCTCAACTATGGCCGCATCATTGCCAAGGGTTCCCCGGAGGAGATCAAGTCCAACCCCGTGGTCATCGAAGCCTATCTAGGCAAGAAGGGAGGCGCCCAGGTCCATGCTTAAGGTCGAGGATATTCATGTTTACTATGGCAACATCCACGCGGTAAAGGGCATTTCCTTCCACGTAAACGAGGGGGAGATCGTTTCCCTGATCGGCGCCAACGGCGCGGGGAAATCCACGGTGCTCAAGACCATCTCCGGGATTCTGCGGGCCAAGAGCGGCAGCATCTCCTTCCTGGGCCACGACATCACCAAGGTGGAGGCCCATAAGATCGTCCGCCAAGGCATCGCCCATGTGCCGGAGGGCCGCCGGATCTTCCTGAAGATGACGGTAATGGAAAACCTGGAAATGGGCGCCTTTACCCGCAAGGAAGTCTCCAAGGAGGATGTGGAACGGGTATTTGAGCGCTTCCCCCGGCTTAAGGAGCGGCAAAGCCAGATCGCCGGCACCCTCTCCGGCGGCGAGCAGCAGATGCTGGCCATGGGCCGCGCCCTGATGAGCTCCCCCAAGCTGCTGATGCTGGATGAGCCCTCCATGGGCCTGGCGCCCCTGCTGGTGGAGCAGATCTTCGACATCATTAAGACCCTCCACGCAGCCGGCACCACCATTTTGCTGGTGGAGCAGAACGCGGGCATGGCCCTGGAGATCGCGGACCGGGCCTATGTGCTGGAGACCGGCCGCATCAGCCTGAGCGGCACCGGCGCCGCGCTCGCGGATAGCGAGGACATCAAGAAAGCCTATCTGGGGGGCTAACGCCCCTGCAAAATTCCCCGGCTCACCCCTTTCCCAAGGGGGCCCGGCCGGGGTTTTTTGCTGTTCAGAAACCAAGACGAGGTGATCGGATATGGAACAAATTCAGGATCGTAGCGAATTTCTCGCCACGGAACCCATGGGGAAGCTGCTGCGCAGGCTGGCGGTCCCGGCGGTGATCGCCCAGCTGGTCAACGTCCTGTATAACATCATCGACCGGGTCTATATCGGCCACATCCCGGGCATCGGCAAGCTGGCCCTGACGGGGGTGGGCGTATGCCTGCCCATCATCCTGGTGATCTCCGCCTTTGCCGCCCTGGTGGCCATGGGGGGCGCACCCCAGGCCAGCATTCAGATGGGGATGCGGGACAACGAAAAGGCCGAGGAGATCCTGGGCAACTGCACGGCCTTGATGCTGGTATGCAGCGCCCTGCTGATGGCGGTGATCTTCATATGGTGCCGGCCTTTGCTCCTTATGTTTGGGGCCAGCGAAAACACCATCACCTATGCGGAGCCCTATATGCGTATCTATACCTGGGGCACGCCCTTTGTGCAGCTGGCCTTGGGGCTCAACGCCTTTATCAGCGCCCAGGGCTTTACCCGCGCCAGCATGAACTCCGTGATCATTGGCGCGGTGGCCAATATCATCCTGGACCCCATCTTCATCTTCCTGCTGGATATGGGCCCCCAGGGCGCCGCTCTGGCCACGGTGATCTCCCAGGCCATCTCCGCCCTTTGGATGGTGCGCTTCCTCACCAGCGAGCATACGGTGCTCCACATCCGGCGGCAATATCTGCGGATCGATTGGCCTATCATCGCCCCCTGCCTGGCCCTGGGTCTTTCCCCCTTTATTATGCAGGTGACGGAAAGCGCCATTTCCGTGTGCTTCAATTCCTCCCTGCTTCACTATGGAGGGGACACCGCCGTGGGCGCCATGACCATCCTTAACAGCCTGATGATGTTCTTCATGATGCCTCTCCGGGGCTTGACCCAAGGGGCCCAGCCCATCACCAGCTACAACTACGGCGCAAAAAACGCCGCCCGGGTCAAGGCCTCCTTCTCCGTGCTGTTAAAAGCGTGCCTGGGGTATTCCCTGCTCTTTGGCATCAGCATCCTGGCCTTCCCGGAACTCTTTGCCCGGATGTTTACCCCGGACCCGGAACTGATCGCCTATACCGCCTGGGCCGGCCGGATCTACTTTGCCGCCACCGCCATCTTCGGCATCCAGCTGGCCTGCCAGCAGACCCTGGTTTCCATCGGCAACGCCAAAACCAGTACCTTTCTAGCCCTGTTCCGCAAGGTATTGGTGCTGATCCCCCTGATCTATATCCTGCCGGCCTTTCTGGAAAACAAAACCATGGCCGTTTATCTGGCGGAACCCGTGGCGGATTTTCTGGCGGTGGCGTTGACCAGCATCCTGTTCGCCAAAAACTTCAAGCGCGCCCTGCGGGAAATGGCCCCCCAGCCTTAGCTTCAGGCCGGCTGTTGCCCCTTTGCCGGGCCAAAGGGTTGTCCAAAACGCCCATCCCCGTTTTTCTTTTGGCGCTTCAATGGAGTCAACCGTTGTGCGCTTTGCATATATTTGCTATACTGGATAAACAATGCCGCATGGGAGGTGTGTATTATATGGCGAAACGAAGCTTGCTGGCGGTTTCCCCCCTTGCCGTTGGGTACGGGTTGAACCACGCGATGCTGAATTTGCCTATCCCGATCCTGGTGATCGCCATCTTGGGCCTGTGCCTCCTGTTTTTGTGGGGGTATTTCTCCTACCGCATCGCTTCCCGCGACAAGAACCCCTTTCTGCAAGCCTGTTGGATCTGCGCTTTCGGATTCCTGATGCTGCTGCTGGTGCTTTACCAGGAGCTGGTGCTGGGACGCTACTGGTTTAACCTCTTTGGCACCGCGCCCCAGCTGTATTTCCTGCCTTTGTTTGCCGTCGCTACCACCGCCCTGCGGCTTTCCGTGGCCCTCTTTGTGCCGATCACCCAGATATGGCCCTGCTACATCCTTATCTGGGGCTGCATGTTCGCAGCCAGCTGCGCGGGCTGCCTGAAAAAGGGCAAGGCCTGAGCCCTTCCGCCCGCCGGAGCGGGCCAATGCAAAACCGCCAAAAGCAAGATCCGCCGCATGGCTTGCCCATGCGGCGGATCTGCTATTGCATTCGATCGGCGAGGCTTTCATCCGGCCCCGCCTGTGGACGGGATCAATAATTCTCCGCCCGCACCTCAAAGTAGCTCTGGGGATGGAGGCACACGGGGCATACCTCGGGGGCCTTCTTGCCGATGACCAGGTGGCCGCAGTTCCGGCACTCCCACATGGTCTCGCCCGCCTTTTCAAAGACGGCCTTCATCTCCACGTTGTTGAGCAGCTTGCGATAGCGCTCCTCATGGGTCTTTTCAATGGCGGCTACCGCGCGGAACCGGGCGGCCAGCTCCACAAAGCCCTCTTCCTCCGCTTCCTTGGCGAAGGTGGCGTACATGTCCGTCCACTCGTAGTTTTCGCCCTCTGCCGCATGGAGCAGGTTGGCGGCGGTATCGCCCAGCTCGCCCAGCGCCTTAAACCAGAGCTTGGCGTGCTCCTTTTCGTTGTTGGCGGTTTTCTCAAAGATCTCCGCGATCTGCTGATAGCCCTCCTTGCGGGCTACGCTGGCAAAATAGGTGTACTTATTGCGCGCCTGGGATTCCCCCGCAAACGCGGCCTGTAGGTTCTTCTCGGTCTTGCTGCCTTTGAGTTCCATCATTCAATCCTCCCTTAAGATTGGTAACTATTATTATAATAGTACTTTATAGTCTATCTGTCAAGGCTTTTTCTAGCTGTAGCAGGAATTTTTTTCTTTCCTCTCCCCAGGCGAAGCCCACCAGGCTTCCGTCCTTGCCCACCACCCGGTGGCAGGGGATCAGGATACCGATGGGGTTTTTCCCGCAGGCGCCGCCCACGGCTCTTGCGCCCTTTGGGCAGCCCACCCGTTGGGCCAGCTCCCCATAGGTGATGGTAACACCGTATGGTATTTTTTGCAATTGTTTCCAAACCCTTTTTTGAAAATCCGTACCCGCCGGGCACAGGGGCAGCTGAAACGCCCGGCGTTGGCCCGCGAAATAGGCGGCCAGCTGGGCGTGGGCCTCCCCCAGGAGGGGCGTCTCCCGCTCCATGCCGGCGGCGGGCCGCGCAAAGCCCAGGGCTGTGATGTAATCCCCTTCCTGGCAGATATACACCCTGCCTATGGGGGTGGACGCGGCTTGATACTCCATGGCTGGATTCCTCCTATTTTTCCCCGTACCGCAGGCAATATCCGCCCTGCTGGCCCGCCTGCTCTGGGGATCATGATAGCGTTGGGTTTATTAAGAAACCATTAGGGATTCATCAAGTTTATCTTAGACCTGGGAAATCCCCTTGTCACAGCCCGGAAAAACTGCTTATAATAACCTCATATAATAGAACCGCTTGGGCATCTTACCCCTTTGTGTGCCATTGGCGCGCAAAGGGGCGCCCTATTTCCCCACGGATGCATCCGGGCTTAGGTCCCGGCACATGCTATGTGCGATAATCTCCCCCCGGGATGGGGAATGGAAAGGGAATGGATCATGCTGCAATTTTTGGATGGCCTCCTTCACAACAAGGTGTTGCTATGCGCCATAACCGGCTGGTTTGTGGCCCAGGTATGCAAGGCCCTGCTCTTTGCCCTGATGAACCGCCGGTTTCAGCTGGAACGGCTGGTGGGCAGCGGCGGGATGCCCAGTTCCCATGCGGCCACGGTGCTGGCCATGGTGGTTGCCTCCGGGGTGGAATACGGCCCTGAGAGCTTTCCCTTTGCCATCAGCGCCCTGGTGGCCATCATCGTCATCCACGACGCCCGGGGCGTCCGCCTGGAAACCGGCAGGCAGGCGGAGATCCTGAACCGGCTCATGCACTATGGCGACCTGAAGGAGCTCTTCGAAGATGAAGCCTACCTGAAGGAGCTGGTGGGCCATACCCCTTTCCAGGTATTGGTGGGGGCGATCCTGGGAGCTGTGACCGGGCTCATCATGAGCCTATATGTGGTCTAGTCCGCCCGGGGCCGGCCCAGGGCATCGAAATTCCGTTTCAGCGCCCGCTCTACCGGCAGGATGGTCAGCACCACCGCCAGGGTCTGCACCCCTACCAAAATACCGGCCCACAGGCTGATGGTATCGACGGGCCTGCCGTACAGGCAGCCCATGACCGCCAGGGACGCCGCCAGCATGGGCCAGCTGAGCCGCATCCAGAGCCTTCCCGCGTAGACCTGGGCGAAGCGCCAGGTCTCTTTGCTTTTTGTGGAGCGCCGGGTGCGGTAGCCATAGGCCCAATTGATCTGCTTGGGGGGATGCTTTGCCAGCAGCGCCCCCGCCCCCAGCAGGATCAGCGGGATCAACAGGGAACAAACCAGCATGTAGATCCAAAACATCATGTTAAATCACCTGGAATAAATAGAATTTCAAATAGTCCGTTTCCGGCACATCCGGCAGGATGGGATGATCCGGGGCCTGCTGCCGGGCTTCGATCTGCCGCAGGGTGCGGCCCGCGTCAAAGGATGCTTCGTGGAGCATCTGCCGGAACATCTCGTCCCGCATAAAGTGGGAGCAGGAGCAGGTGGCCAAATACCCGCCCCGGGGCAGTAAGCCCATGGCCCGGCGGTTGATCTCCTTATAGCCACGGAAGGCGCTGCGGGCTGTAGCGGCGGATTTGGTAAAGGCGGGCGGGTCCAGGATGATAAAATCATAGGTACTTTTTTTCTGCCCCCCCATCTCCTCCAAAAGGGCGAACACATCCGCCACCAGGAACGCCATCCCTTCTATGCCGTTGCGGGCCGCGTTGGCCTTGCAAAGGTCGATGGCCGATGCCGAAATGTCCACCGCCGTCACCTGGGCGGCGCCGCCCTTGGCCGCATTGAGGGCAAAGGCCCCGGTATGGGTAAAGCAATCCAGTACCCGCCGGCCCTTGGCCAGCCTGGCCACCGCCTGGCGGTTGTATTTCTGATCCAGGAAAAAGCCGGTCTTTTGCCCCTCCATATAGTCCACGTCGTAATAGACGCCGTTTTCGCAGATCTCCACATGGCCGGACTGCTCCGTTTCCAAGCCGTCCATTTCTACAAAGCCCTTGCCCTGCTCCATGCCCTCCAGCTCCCGGATGGCCACGTCGTTCCGCTCATAGATGGCCCTGGGCCTGGCGCCTCGCTTTTCCAGCTCCTCCACCAGCAGCCGGAACAATAGCGGCTTTCGCTGCTCCATGCCCAGGGAAAGGATCTGCGTCACCAGGATATCCGAAAACCGGTCCACCGTCAGGCCGGGCAGCTGGTCCGCTTCCCCGAAGATCAGACGGCAGCAGGCAAAGTCCGTCCCCATCACCGCCTGCCGGTAATCCAGGGCATAGGCGATCCGGCGGCGGAAAAACGCCTCGTCAAACCGGTCGTTGGCGTTGCGGGAGAGCAGCCGCACCAATATCTTTGAATGGCGGTTCACCAGGCCAGTGCCAAGATAGCTCCCCTTGGGGGACAGCACGTCCGCCAAGCCTCCATCCTGGGGCTCCCCGTCTATCTGGACCACCTCCCCGCCATAGACCCAGGGGTGTCCGTTTTTGATGGAGCGTTCTGCCTTTGGGGTGACTGTCATGCGGGGATAGCCCCGGCTTTCTATGGCCATGGGTACGGGATCCCTCCTTCTCTTTTTTGCGTATGCGGCTTTGCTCGCTAACTGCATCCACAGTTCCATTATATAGAATCCGGAAGGGCTTTGCAAAGGGAAACCTGGGCGGCAAATTCACCCGGGGTTTTCTTTTGCCCGGCCTTGTAATCCCGCCATCCGAGGGGTATAATCCATTTGGAATAGCAAAGAAAGAAGGCAAAGATTCTATGACAAAGATCGATATCGTCTCCGGGTTTTTAGGCGCAGGCAAAACCACCCTGATCAAAAAGCTCATTCGGGAGGCCTACGCCGGGGAACAGCTGGTGCTGATCGAAAACGAATTTGGCGAAATCGGCATCGACGGAGGTTTTTTGCAGGACGCCGGCATTCAGATCACGGAAATGAACGCGGGCTGCATCTGCTGCTCCCTGGTGGGGGATTTTACCAAAGCCCTTGCCCAGGTGTTGGAGCAGTTCCATCCGGACCGGATCCTCATTGAGCCCAGCGGTGTAGGCAAGCTGAGCGATGTGATCCGGGCTGTGCAGGGCATTGACCAGGCCCTCTTCCTTAATAGCGCCACCACGGTGGTGGACGCCATGAAATGCCGCATGTATATGAAGAATTTCGGCGAGTTCTTTGACGACCAGGTGACCCACGCGGGCTGCATCGTTCTAAGCCGTACCGCCAACCTGCCCCCCGAAAAGCTGGCGGACTGCACCGCCCTGCTGCGGCAGCACAACCCCGCCGCCACCATCATCACCACCCCCTGGGACGCCCTGACCGGCCGCCAGATCCAGGAGGCCATGGAGGGCCGGGAAAGCCTGGCCCAGGCCCTTTCCGCCCTGGCTGCGGAGCACCATGCGCATGGGCGTGAACACGAACATGCCCATGCGCACGAGCACGAGCATGAACACGCGCACGAGCATGAGCATGAACACGCGCACGAGCATGAACATGTGCATCATTATGACCAGGATGGCGTTTGCGCCTGCGGGCATCACCATGACCATGGCCATGATGCGGACCAGGTCTTTACCAGCTGGGGCGTGGAGACCGTGCGGGCCTACGACCCTGCGGACCTATCCCATATGCTTGCCGCCCTGGATGGCGGGGCCTATGGACAAGTGCTGCGCGCCAAGGGCATTGTAGCCGGCAAGGACGGGCAATGGCTGCATTTTGACTATGTGCCCGGGGAGGCCCAGGTGCGGGAGGGCGCGCCGGGGGTGACCGGCCGGCTTTGCGTCATCGGGGCGCAGCTGCAGGAAGAGGCCCTGGCTTCCCTATTCGAGGTGGCGTGATCATGGCGGAACAGATTCCTGTATACCTTTTTACCGGCTTTTTAGAGGCCGGTAAAACCAAATTCATCCAGGAGACCATGGAGGACCCCCGCTTCAACGAAGGGGAGCGCACCCTGCTGCTGCTCTGCGAGGAGGGGCTGGAGGAGTATTCCCCCGCCGCCTTTGTGAACAAGCGGGACGTATACATCAAAACCCTGGAAAAGCCCGAGGAACTTACCAGTCAACAGCTGAGCGGCTGGCAAAAGCAATACCACATTCAGCGGGTGGTGCTGGAATACAACGGCATGTGGCCCATGGAGAGGCTTTTTTCCGCCATGCCCAAAAGCTGGGTGCTCTATCAGAACTTCCTGTTTGTGGATGCCGGCACCTTTTTGCAATACAACGCCAACATGCGGCCCCTGGTGGTGGATAAGATCCAGGCCTGCCAGCTGGTCGTATTCAACCGCACAAGCGCGAAGACCGACAAGATGGAGTTCCACAAAATCGTGCGGGGCCTGAACCGCCGCTGCTCCATTGCCTTTGAATGGCCGGACGGCAAGGTGGAATATGACGAGATCGAGGATCCCCTTCCCTTTGACCTTTCCGCCCCCGTGGTGCAGATCGCAGACGAGGACTATGCCATATGGTATCGGGACATCATCGAGGAAATGGACAAATACCAGGGGAAAACCGTGCAGTTTACCGGCCTCATCGCCGTTTCCGGCCGCCTGCCCCAGGATTGTTTCCTGGGCGGCCGGCATGTGATGACCTGCTGCGAGGCGGATATGACCTTCCTGGGCTTTGTATGCAAGGCAAGAGAGGCCAGGACCCTGGAGACCGGAATGTGGGTAAAGGTCCGGGCCAGGATCGAATATGAGTTCTGGCAGGACTACGACGGAACCGGTCCGGTGCTTTACGCGGTAAGCGTGGAGCCGGCAGCGGAGATCCACGAGATCGTCCAGTTTTAGGGCAATAAAGTAAAAATAAGCTGCTGCGAAAGGAAAGCATCCATTTCCTTTTTGCAGCAGCTTATTTTTATGCTCTGGGAAAGAATTATGCCGCCGGCAGGAAGCCCGCAGGCAATATTTCCTACCCTACATGGGCGGCACCGGCACCGGGCGCTCCCGGTCAAAAACGGTGGTAACGTCGAACAGGTCGCTTAAATGATCCTTGGAAGGATTTGTTTCCGGAAGGTCGTAGTACATGCGGTAGCCGTCCAGGTTCCGCCGCCCCTGGCGCAAATAATCAGACCCCAGCTGTACCCAGGCGGGGCTGGAATCCACATTGCAGAAATAGCGGAAGCCCTTGTCGTACAGATAGGCAAATTTTTCGTTTTCCCGGGTATAGGCCCGCCAGTCGCCCACGTCTGCGCCGAAGGGGTAGAGGATGATATCGGTGGGGCCGATGAGAGATTCCACCCGCTCCTCCCATTTATCGGTGTCTGTTTTTACAGAAGCCAGATCCCGGGAGCCCAGGTTGATATGTCCCCAGCTGTGGGAGGCCAGCTCCCAGCCGCCGTCCCGGAGGCACTGGGCCACCTGTCGGACAGATTCCAGGTCCTCCTCATAATTAGGGTTGGAGTCCTTATATTCCGGATCGGTGCGATAGCCTAAAACACCCTGGTAGCCGGTGAAGGCCAGGACTGCCCTGGCTCCTTTATAGGAAAAGTCCGGGTGCTCTGCAATGAAATCCTCCAGCAGAGGTACCAGGTCGAAGGAGCCGGTGACCACGGTCCCGTCGTCCAGTTCCATTTCACAGGTGGGCTTTCCATCGTCCCCGATGACGATCCGGGTGGCAAAGCCGTCGCCCTTCATATAGTCATAATAGCAGACATCGTCCTGGGACATGACGAAGGGCTTCTTTCCCGGCGGCAGCATGATATCGCCGGCCACAAATTTTGGGTTTCCGTTTTCATCTGTGGTCTCATAGGCGATATCCCGCATCCGTACCAGCACATAGCCCCGTTCATACATCTGATCCAGGATCTTTAAAAATTCGCTTTTGGTGGTCATCACCTGGTTATAGCCCTTTTCATCTGAATCGCCGTCAAAGGCTTTTTTATTATCCATGATCAGGGAGTGGAAGAACACATGGGTGATGGAGGCCGTATCAGCCCGGACCAGTGTTGTTTTTATCTCTTCATAGGACGCGATGGCATCCAGGACCGCCTGCTCACCGGAAAATTCTGCACTGTCCTTTAACAGGGCGATGGCTCCGTCATAGTCGTAGGAGGCGGCCAGGCCCGAGGCTCTGGAAAGGAGTTCGTCCAGGCCGGAGGGTTCTGTTTCCGCAGGACTGGTCCCTGTTTCTCCGTCCTCACCGTTTCCCGGGTCTGCGCCGGGCTCTGCGGGGCTGGATGCAGACGGGTCGTCGGGAGCAGGATGGGAGCCGGCTCCGGGGAAGCCTTTTGTCTTAAAAAGCCAGATTCCTGCTCCGGCGGCAGCCAGGATCCCAAGGATCATGAAAAAGATGAGGATACGGACCATGCGCTGGCGTTTTCTC
>ERZ779866.2081-NODE-2081-length-18753-cov-2.956787_pt1 | contig 18753 bp, 16 predicted proteins | sample MGYA00511248_ERZ779866 | MGnify/ENA primary metagenome ERZ779866 (study PRJEB29588, sample SAMEA2155758) | human gut metagenome | biome: human gut; feature: human-associated habitat; material: faeces | place: Denmark | collected 2008/2010 ... | reverse complement strand
CGGGCATTTTTCCCTTGCACTCGAATACCGCCCAGGTTCTTGCGGGGACGGTATTTTTTCTGAACCCTTTGGGCGGCACGGCAGTCTTATCGCATTTTGCCGCAATCGAGTAGTCAAACGTCTTTGCGTTTTCGGGTAAATTCCCATAGCAGATTCCAAAAATATACGTTTTGTCGCAAGCGATGTCCAAGAGCTTTTCTATCGTTCCGTCACTGTGCGCCCTCGTCCAAAACTCCGGAATACTTTTCGCATTTTCAGAATTTTCGACGGTGTGTGTTTCGACTTTTTCGACAACGTCGAAGGCCTCTTTCTCGACAATCTTGTAGTCCATTAAAATTCCTCCGTTCAATGAAATTTTCACGGAAAGCCGAGAAAATGATTTGAGTTTGAAACCGCCCTTTCTCGCATCGGAAGGCGTAACGCCGTGAAATTTTGAAAAAGCCCTCGTAAAACTTTCGGGACTCTCATACCCGTATTTCAAAGCGATATCTATTACCTTATCCGCCGAAGTTTTCAGCTCATTGCCGGCAAGAGTGAGCCTTCTGCCCCGAATATATTCTCCGAGCGTCATTCCGCACAGAATACTGAAAATTCTTTGGAAATAGAAATTTGAACAAGCGGCTTGTTCGGCGACGCGGGCATAATCTATTTCTTCCGTCAGATGTTCCTCGACATAATCGATGGCGTTTTGTATTCCGGTAACCCAATCCATATTTTCTTTTGTCTCCGTGTGTTTCCATTATAGAACAAAAAAAATATAATGTCCTAATTTTGTATGCCGAGTACTGTCAGGAAGCCGTTTCAAGAATTATTCGAGGGGATAGGGTTCTCCGTCTCTGTACTCCCATTCTCCCGCCCAATATACGGTAACATTATAGGGAGTTTTCCACATTTGCTCACCTTCTTCGACTTCTGCAAACAGATAAACGGTATTGTCACCATTACTGTAAAACGCCCGATTGTCTATTTCTTCCACACTTTTCGGAATAACCACCTTTTTCAATGCGCAATTTCTGAAAGCCTCATAGCCGATCTTTCTATATGCGTTGCCTTGTCCGATTTCACGAACCCTTACTCTGCGCAAAATCTCGGCAGACAAATTACAATCGTTTGCAATGTCCGTTTTTCATCAATGCAGAATATCTCTCCTATTTCCACAAAAAACACCGCCCAGCTTGCGCCAGACGGTAGGACTTGATGTTGCAAAATCGCCTTATTTCTCGTTTGGGTCATAGGTGCCTGCCTCATAGCCGAGGCGAATACCGACCTTTAATCCTCGCCCATATGCCTCGCGGCGAATCCTAACCTCATTCTCGGTATAAGCCTCGATGAACCGATCAAACAACACGCTCTGCTCCGGCGATAGCGTTGCCTCCAATTCAGCAGATGCCTTGTGTTCGGGGTCATCGTCAGCAAAAAAATTCTGTCGGTCGAGTTCATTGATGACTCCATCAAAAATTGCCTCAGTGATACTTTTCATTTGGAAAATCTCCTTTTTCCATAAAGGTATCATATTTGCGGTTTTTAGTCCAGCGTCCATTGCCCACGATACAAAAACATCCAACAAAAATAGCCGCCCGGCACTCAACCAGACGGCTTTCGCTTTTGAGCTTTATTTGATTATCGGCACAGTGCGTTCGAGGTAATCGGAAAACACGAAGGTCACTTCTTCTTCCTTTATGATTGCCTTTTGGACGAGTTTGCGGAAAATCATATCGTCAAATTTCTCGAAGGGCTGCTTGCCCGCCAAAAACGTCTGCAACTCATCACTTCGCTCTCGGTGCATCGACGCCGTAATGCGGCTTTCCTCGGCTTTTTCGATGCGGCCCTTTAATTCCCCAAGCTCTGCCATCAAACCCTCGTAACGGGCAACCAGCGCGCCGTCGTGCGAATTCAGGCTTTGAGTCATCAAATTCTGTAATTCCTTTTGCTTTGTGGCATATTCATCCTTGAGTTTGTCAATGTTCACCACCGAAAGGTCGGTCTGCAAAATGAGGTTGATGTTGGCTACGACCGTGGCGACAAACCCCTCCTTGTCTTCCACCAATGAATTCAAAGCTGCGATAAAGGCGCGTTGCAAGGTCTCCTCCCTCACTTGCGTAATCGGGCAGGCATCTTTACCATTCAGTTTATGGTTAATGCATACCCATGTGTAAATGTGGTCTACGCCTGTTCCGTCTTTTCTCTTAATGTCATAGCAATGGCGGCGGTACTTTGCGCCGCAATGCCCACAAAACAGTTTGTTGGAAAAAGCATACTTAGTTGTGTACTGCGCTTTCCCTTTCTTTCCGTAACCTCGCAGGTTTTGCCTATACTCAAATTCGCGCTGCACCCTTTCAAACATTTCTTTTGAAATAATCGGCTCGTGGTTATCCCCTACAAAATATTTATTACCAGGGTTCGGTATGCGCTTTCTGGACTTTAGGTCACGACTCATCGTTTTTTCAAGCATGAGGTCGCCCGCATATTTTTCGTTCCGCAACATATTGACAATCGTGCTATCGTACCACGCTTTCCCTTTCGGCGGCTTCACCCCACGGTCATTGAGAACCCTGCAAATCTGCGCTGCCGTGTAGCCTTCCAAAAAGGCATTGAAAATGAACCGCACCTCCTCCGCTTCCTGCGGATGAATTTTCAGCTTTTTGTTTTCGTCCAAGTAATAGCCGTATGCCTTTGGCATTCTGTATCTGCCGCTCTCTATACCCATTCGAATGCCGTAGGAAACCGACTCGCTCAAAGTCTCCGACTCCTCTTGCGCCATCGATGCGAACAAGGTCAACTGCAATTTTGTGGTCTTGCTATCCTTAATACTGCTGAGGTTTTGGAGTTCAAAATAGACCTCCACATTCAAAGCTGTCAGCTCCTCTATGGTTGCGAGGCAATCCACGGTATTTCGTGCAAAACGGCTGACTGACTTGACGATAATTTTGTCGATCTTCCCCGCGCGGCAGTCCTCTATCATTCGAATGAAATTCTTTCGCTTTCGAATGCTCGTACCTGTAATCCCCTCATCCGCGTAAGTACTTTATGGGGTACACAGTAATTACGTGGAGCGTATTTTGTTGTTTTGTTATAAAACCGAGTCGATATCGACTTTGTAAACAAGCTGTATTAGCCGCGGCGCGCCGTTCGGCGGCTCTTTCTCACCGATGATGATTTTGTCGAACAATTCCAGCATCATTTCGCGCGTTATTACCGTTACGTCAAGATACTTCTTAATGCGGCTCATAAATTCGTCGATATTTTCCCGCATGTCTTTTGCGTTTCTCAGTTCCGCTTCGAATCCGGAAACTTCCTTCCGCAAATTCTCCTGTTCGGCAAGGTAGCGGTCGATAAATTTCATACAAAGTTCTTCGGGCATCTTCCCTAAAAGTTTATCTTCGTATGCCTTGCTCATCAGATCGTCCAGCGCGGCGATTCTCGCTCTTTTCATCTTTATTGCCTTTGCCGTTTCTTTATCCGACTGTTCGGCAAGCATCGCGTTCCGTCTGATAAATCTTTTACGAATACCCTCTTCGTCCTCGGCTACGATTTTCGCTTTCGCTCGTATATCGTCGAGTATGATTTTATGAATCACGTCCCCGTTGATATAATGCTTCGTGCATTTATCCGCGCCGTATCGGTTTCGCAATCCGCATTCATAAGTAACGAGATGCTTCTTACGCCTACCGCCGACAGTTTTATGATATTCCATCGTTGCGCCGCACGTCGAACATCGCATAATTCCCGAAAGCGCGGGCGTTACCCGCTCTTTCGTTATCTTACCCGTACTCGCCGTAGCCTCAAGTTCTTTTACCTTATTCCACAGTTCGCGGCTTATAATCGGCTCGTGATTATTCGGAATAATGACTTGCTCTTCCTTAGGAACTTTTACGACCTTCTTATTTTTGTAAGAAATATGCTTCACTCTCTGCTGAACCAGATCTCCGACGTAAAGTTGCTGCGCCAATATACCTCTGACGGCCGCGGGTGACCAAAAATTATGCCCCTCGCCCGTAACCTTTTTCCCGAACTTGCGCTCGGCATACACGGCAGGAGATGAAATCCCGTCCGCCTGCAAATCCAGAGCAATCCGATACGCACTTTCGCCTTTGGCTCGCCGTTCGAAAATCCGCCTTACCACCTGCGCCGCTTCTTCGTCTATAATCGGCGTATGATTTTTATCGTCTTTTCTCACGTAACCGTAAGGCGCTTTCGAAGCAAGATATTTTCCCGCTTGCGCGCAGGAATATTTTACCGCTCGGATTTTTTTGCTCGTATTCGCCGAATGCCATTCGTTAAAAACGTTCATAATCGGCATCATATCCATTGCCGACGTATCTTTGCTCGCAGTGTCGATTCTGTCCTCTATCGCGATAAATCTTATCCCGAACGACGGAAAAACATAATCGATATACTGTCCGACAAGAATATAATTTCTGCCGAAACGAGACAAATCTTTTACTACAATCGTATTGATTTCTCCCTCTTTCGCGTCGTCAAGCAACCGCTTTACTCCGGGGCGATCGAAATTCGTTCCCGAATAGCCGTCGTCGACATATACGTCTTTTATCTCCCAGCCTTTTTCTTTTACGTATTTCGTTACGAGTATTTTCTGATTCTCGATAGAAAGCGATTCTCCTGCGCGCTCGTCGTCGCGGCTTAATCTCAAATAAATGCCTGCTATGTAATTTTTATTCCGCTTAGGTTCCATGTTTTACCTCCCGAACCGAAGCAATTTTTTCACTTGCCTTTATTTTACCATATTTTTCGTAATAGCTCAAGCTGTTCATACCTCGCATCCTCCTTTAATTTTTCTTGATTTCAACATTTCCTCATACGCCTCCCTTTCCGCTAAAACGATTAGCATATCGTGTATATTTTTCTTTCCGATAAAATAACTCTCCACCAAATAATCTGCCCCTTTGATACTCATCTTTACACTCGTTTTCGGTGCGGACAAGTATCCGATATCGTTTACTTCCTTCTTATTTCTCGCCACTTTTCCTCTCTTAATTTCTTATTTGTTGTCTTTTCCGTTCTACCCTTATCCTGTAAAACCCCTTCTGCTTTTCGCCGTTACACCCTTTATTACTTACTCCGCAATATCATTCCGGCTAACTCTATATACCGTATTGCCCCTTTGTGCGTCGGCTCCGGCGATTGAAAGCAACATCACTTTCAATCGTCGGATTGTTCGTTTTTATCTCAACAGTAAAATTGCAGTCAAGATTCCCTGCGCAATCAATAATACCGGCGTCAGCCAGAAAAAGAATTTCCGAAAGCCTCGCTCGTAATAGATTTCTTCTTTCGCTTTATCCACCTCTTTTTCGAGACTTTGCACCTTTTTCTTAAGTTCTTTCGTGTGAGCATCGATTACTTCGGCGGCATCGTCCGCGGCAAGCGCGATTCTCTCTTTTAATAACTCTGTCGCCTCGTCAGTCGCCTTTGCCATAGTTGTACTTACTTGCCGCTGTATTTCCGTTACCGTTTCCGTTATCCTTTGAAGCGTTATCCGCAGGCTCGACAGCAAGTTCCGATTGTCCTCTTTCATATCTTTCGTCAGCTGCTCTACGTCTTCTTTCAGCCTCCTCACGAGCGCGTCGTTCGTCCATTCTACGCTCCTCACTTGCTGCGTCAAGTCCTCCACCCGCGCATTCAGCCGCGAAATTAAGGCGTTGCATTTCTCGTTCGATACCGCTAAGGCTTGCTCTAATAATGCTTCCCGCGTTTCCGCCGTCAACCGTTTTACCTCTTCGCACAGTTCGATTGCCGACGGATTTTCCCTCAAATCCACTTCTTCGTCCGATATACGCTCCGGACTTCTGCCTGTAATTCTGTTCTCCAATTCTTTTGATTACCTCCGTCTTCGTATAATTTTCTCCGAGTTTCGCCCCTCGAACAGGCTTTTGTTTGTTCGGGTGCAGATAGGAATAATCCTTTCCGTCCCGCGTGATTTTTACGCCGTAACATTCGTCAAGATATTTTTTGAACGCTTCGGGCGATTTCGTTTTCTTTACCGCTTCGGCTATGACTTCGCGCAGTTCTTCTTTCCAACTCGTTCCCCCTTTTAATATAATTTTCTTTTCTGCCGCCGTTCGGCTGTTTTTGCCGCGCTTCCGAAATTCCGTTTCGGTGTACCCGTGTTCTTTTCCGATTCGATTGACTTCGTCTTTCATCGCGGCGTATTCCGCTTTACCGAATTGCAACTTTTTCCCCGTAATCGGATCAACCGCGTTTACGATAATGTGGCTGTGAACCGTTTCGGTATCCGTGTGCGTTGCGATCACGCATTCGTAATTTTTGAAAAACGCTTCCGCAACTTCTTCCGCATACGCGTGGGCTTTTTCGGGCGTTACGTTATCTTTCCGCGCGCAAGATAATTTGAAATGGTAGTATTTCCTTTCGTCGAACTTCTCACCCTTACCGAACCTTTTCGCCGTTTCTTCAAACTGTTTTGCGTAATCTTCGTCCTCGAATAAATTTTTCGCCGACACAAACGCCGCTTTCTTCGGATCGGTGATATACCTTATCCCGTTTTTCGGTTTCGCCTTGCTCGCACTACATTTAAAAAGCGGCATCACGCACCGCCTGCGGCAACGGAAATTTTACGGTATAATTCCTTCAGGTCGGCGATACAACTTTTTATTTCGCGCTCTGTATCTATCCCGTAATGATTGTTCCTCACAGCCTGATTCAGATTGTTTCCCTGCCGCTTCAATTCCGCGAGTATCTCGCCGCCGCGCTCTATTACGATAACGGGTTTGTTTATGATAGCACGAACGATGAATTCGCGCATAGTAAGTCCGCTTGCGGATATTGCTTTGTCGATTAAATTCTTCTCGTTTTTGTTCGCCCTAAACGTGTAGGCAAACGGTCTCGTTCTGTTTTCTATAACGTTACCTCCCGTAGTTTTTTAATTAGTTCTATAAATTCCGTTTTACGGCGGGCGATAAAAATTGTAACATGCCATTATTGCTCCTCCTCGTTCAGATTTTCGGGTATAAAAAAGCCGCCGAAACATTTTACGCTTCAACGACTTTAACCGTATCTGACAACTTTTTTGTCCTATGATGGTCAATCATTCTATTTAATTGCTTTTTATTATATTCCTGAAAAATTCTCCGTTTTGCAAACTGATTTTATGTTTTTCGTTCGTTATTTTCAAAAGGGTCTTAGGGAAATCTTTTCCCTAACGAGGCGACTTATTAAGTCGGTATTTGGCAAGCCAAATACGTTCCTCGCTATTGCGATAATCAACTATTGCAATATCGTTTTCAGGCAAGTTTTCAGCGATTTTTCATTAAAAACCGTGCGTATTTCTGTCTGCGCTTAACTTTATTTGCCGATTCTTTTGAATACGGGAATTACCGTTATCGGCGTATCGATCGAATAGATGCCTTTACGGTATTTTTTTCCCGCCGCGTCTTCCCATATTCCGTCGGGAATAACCACCTGCCTCGTACTCATGCCTTTTTTCAACTGCGGAGCGACAAGAATATCTTCACCAAGCAAAAATTCGTCGTTCACCGTAGCATAACCGCTATGAGGATAAGCATATTCGAGATTTCTTATCATAGGCTCGCCGGAAGCGGCGCAACGCTTTGCCGTCTGTATGATATACTCCGCAAGATCGCTGTGCAACCCGACCGCATCGAGACAAATTTTCTGATTGTTTTCGGATAAAACTTTCCACGGCGCACGCGAAAACTGCATCATGGGGAACATTGCCGCCACCTGACAATAACGCACGAACAATTCTTCGTCGAAAACAAATCCGTCGCGATGAAAATCCGGAACCATTCCGCCGCCGATCATATCGGGGCAAAGATATTGATAACCGCATAAACCCATCGCGATCCCGTCTGGAATCAAAGTGTTCAACCCGTCGTTATCCCAGGAATGATTTTTATCCCGAAGACGATTGACAACGGGAAGCCACCCCGCGTTAAACCCGGCGCGCAATTCGTTAAACGAATATTTCGCGCCGATTTCTGCCCATATTTTCGCCTGCGTCGAACGCTCCGAACCATCGGAAAACACAAAATCGTCGTCATAATATTCGGGGTCTGCGGCGTCGAATTTAAAACCGTCTATACCGAAATTGTCCATCAAAGCGGAAGCTTGCTTTTCAAACCACGCCGTTGCCGTCGGATTCGTCAGGTCAAGCACCGCGCTGTATCCGTTCCACCAATGAGAAATCGCGGTTGTTCCGTCCGATTTTTTTACGAGCGCGCCGAGTTTTTCCAGTTCGCGGAAAACAGCCGTGTCGGGGCTGACGAACGGGCAACACCACAGCATGACCTTAAAACCCGATCGATGCAATTTATCAATCATTGCTTTCGGATCGGGAAAGGACGCGGCGTTGAAATTCCAGTCTCCGTATGCCCGACACCAGCAATCGTCGATCATTAAAACTCCTGCCGGATAACCGTGTGAAAGTATCCGATCGGCATATTCAAGCACTTTATCCTGCGTGCAATCCCATTCCATTTCTATCCACGTATTATATTGCGGACTCGAAAACATGATCTCGGGAGGAATCGTATTCTTCCCCGCAGGAGCGAATTTTTTACACATCGACGTGTATGCGCTTTTCAGCGTGTCGCCGTTGCGTTCCACAAAGATATCCTCCCCTTCGACTTCCATATGGTCGGAAAAGAACTCATATTTAAAAGGTTTATCCGAATATATCGTTCTTCCTCTGTCCGACAATAAAAACGAGGACGCCTGATTTCCTGCGTGCCACACGCGCAGGTCGCGCGAAAATCCTGCGGAATACGGCATAAAAATGCCGTCGTTGACCGTTCCGCCGAAAAAACGTTCTTCTTCGAGATAATCGATTGTTAGTTTCATATTCTTCCTCAATACTGTGAAAACTGCTTCTCGTCAGGCAATTTTATTTCCACTTTTTCCTGTAACCTGATATCCGCGCTGCTTGCGCCGATCAATATCGTAAAAGTTCCGTTTTCCACATAAAATTCATTTAAAACGGGGCTGAAATAGGCAAAATCTCTTTCGGTAAGATTGAACCCGAACGTACACGTTTCGCCGACTTCGAGACGTTTTTTCCCGAAAGCGACGAGTTCTTTTCTCGGACGCGTTACCATACTCGCGTCGTCGGCAATATATACCTGCACGATTTCCGAAGCCACATGCCGACCGACGTTTTTTACGGAAAAAGAGACGTAATAATCAGTCTCGCCGAGTTTTTTCACGTTCAAATCTCCGTATTGAAACGCCGTATACGACAGGCCGTAGCCGAACGGATAGGCAGGCGCAATCCCGCTATATTCGTAATACTTATATCCGACGAGAACACCCTCCGGATATCTTTCTGAATAGCCGTTGCCGCGCCGATCCGCCGTAGCCGTATCTTCAAGGCTTTTCGGGAAAGTTTCGGCAAGTTTTCCGCACGGCGAAACCCTCCCCGAAATCAGATCGGCCGCCGCTTCGTTTGCGCCCTCGCCGCAATACCCCATATAAAGTATTGCTTTTACCTTTCCTTCGAACGCGGAAACGTCGACGGCGGAACCTGCGTAAATAACCACAATCACGTTCGGATTAACCTGCGCGACGTCGAGAATAAGATCTTCCGCCGCAGAATTCAGTTTCAACGAAAAACGATCGGTTTCCTCTTTCTCCGTAAGCCACGTATTCCCTACGCACACCACGGCGCAATCGTTTTTTGCCGCCGTTTCCACGGCGTAACGTATTCCGAAAGGCGTGAGAATGTTATATCTGATCATATAGCCTAAGGCAAAATCCACGTTAAAACCGAGATTTTTCAGACAATCGCATAACGATTGAGAGACCTTGGCGTTTACCCTTGACGATCCGCCGCCCTGAAATTCGGGATTTTCTGCAAAACCGCCGATCACGGCGATTTTCTTATCCTTGCATACGGGCAGGATATCGTCGTCGTTTTTCAGAAGTACGGCGCTTTCCTCGGCGGCGCGAACCGCAAGTTCATGCTTTTGTTCCTCCGTCATCGTAACTCTTCTCCGGGAAACCGCAGAACGATATTTTTCCGCAAGTTCGCGAAGTCTTCCGACGCTTCTGTCGAGGTCTCCTTCGTCGATCAATCCTTTTTCATACCAATCGGCAAGTTGTTTCCCGTAATCGGCGCTATACGGCATCGCAAGATCGATGCCCGCTTTAAGCGACTTCGCGCGATGTTTTACCGCGCCCCAATCGGAAACGACAACCCCGTCAAAACCGAATTCTTTGCGAAGAATATCGTTTAAAAGGTGCTTGTTTTCGGAAGCGTAAACGCCGTTTACGGGATTATAACTGCACATCACCGTCCAGGGCTTTGCTTTCAACGCGATTTCAAACGCGCGGCAATACGTTTCGCGCAAAGTTCTCTCGTCCATTTCGCTGCTCTGAAAAAAACGATCGTATTCGCGATTGTTTGCGGCGAAATGTTTCAGCGACGTACCTACCCCTTTGCTTTGAACGCCTTCGATATAGGCGGCGGCAAGTTTTCCCGCAAGAACTCCGTCCTCGGAAAAATATTCGAAATTTCGTCCGCAAAGCGGCGTGCGTTTAAGATTCACGCCGGGGCCTAAAATGATCGCAACGTCATGTTTTATGCAATCTTCGGCGATAGCCTGCCCTACGGTGTATACAAGCGACTCGTCGAAAGAATTGCCGAGCGCGGAAAGCGTAGGATAACAAACCGATTCCGCGGCGATCTGCTCGCCGTCTTTCTCTTCGGTTACAAAACGCAACCCGTGAGGGCCGTCGGAAACTCTGAGCGACGGAAGTCCGCATACTTCCGCCGTAGACCAATTGTCCCGCCCCGTTACCGCAATTATTTTTTCATTGATTGATTTCTTCATAAATATCGTTATAAACTCCCGCCGTCCAGCCTAACATTTCCGTTTCCGTATACTCGTTCGCCGTGGCTTTTCCGCCCTTTACCGCATCGTATTTTTCCCATAACTTTCCCGTATTTGCAAAGCAATCTTCCACGGTTAAAAGATATTTCTTCCCTATCCGTTCGGCTTCTTCGGGCGCGCCGACCGCTTTGAGCGCGTAAAACGCAAACCATACAAGCGGAGCCCACATGTTCGGATATCCCCACTGCCCTGCAAAATCCTCATCCGTTTTTTCGCATGCCGCAATACCATAAGGATATTCCAATTTTTTCAGAATGCGCAATAAAACGTCTTTATCGTTACTTATCCCCGCCCAGAACGGAAGCATGTCGGCAACGGACGTAACGCAACCGAATTGTCCTCCGGGAACGGCGTCGGTAAGTTTTTGCCCGTCGAAACAAAAACGATACATCATTTCTTTCCGTTTTTCGGATGCGGCGATATACCCGAAACGTTTTTCCTTTTCGCCGAATTTCGCAAGCGTCGTTTCGTAACGGTATAACAAGCTGTTAAGATCGACGGCGGCAAATTCGCTGCAACGGAAATCGAATCTCGGTGAAAAATCCCACCCCGATTCGCATTCGGCAAGAATATTATTTCCTATCGTTTCTCTGTCGGCGTTTTCGAATTTACGTTTCAATCTGACTTCGGCTTCGTCAGCCATAAATATTTTTGTCTTTGCGTCTGCGGAATTGCCGTAATGATTCAATCCGCCGGGTAATACGCGTTCTCTCATCCAGTAATCGTATTCTCGTTCCATAGCGGACAAAAGAATCGCGGCGTTTTCGCCGTCGATAAATGGAAGCAGATCGCAGACCATAATGCCGAAAACGGGCGGCTGCGTGCGATTGAGCATACCCGTCACCGCGGCGTTGGGCATATACCCGTACTTTTGTATCAAGAACGCCATATCGAGAGCATTACGGAGCGCGTCTTCGATTTTTCCGTCGGCTATCAGCCCTTTATTGATAAAACAAGTATCCCAATAATAAAACTCGTCGAAAATTCCTTCCGCACAAGGCGAATTATAAGGATACGGCAACGGAATTCCGTCGGCACGGTGTCCTTTTTTTCTTAAACTTTTTTCCCAACTATTGCGAATATATTCACGAACCGTCATAGTATCTCCCGAAAAACGGCGGACTTAGCATATCGTTAAGCCCGCCGCCGTCATCAATTCTTTCAGAAAAGCGAAACGTCTATTATTTCGATTTCGATCTTTTCTCCCGCAGTAGCGTATTTATTCAGGAAAAGCATGACCGAACCGGTGGAAGCGGCAAGTTTTTCGCTTTCGACGTCTATCGTCAATTCGGCTTCTCCTTTATCGTCAAACACGAGATCTTCACCGTAAACCGTTTTGGAAGACGAAGTCTCGGAATCCCATTTGTCTATCTGAAACCGCACTTGTTTAAGATTTCCGCCGACAAGGCGCACCTTAATGTGCAACTTGGTTGCTTCTATGGTAGCGGTATCGAATTTAAAGACATATGTACTCCACTTGTTGCTATCCGCGGCGGTAAATCCGACTTTTACGGAATTGTCCTTATTTATCGTTGCGGTATAAAAATCTTTCGGGTCATTATATTCGTTATTGCCATGCCCCGTTATCCCGCGGAAGGTAGCCGCAACTTCCTGCGAAGGCGCCGCAACGGTGAACGTAAACTCTTTCCATTCGGAAACGCCCGCGCTGTTTTTACTGCGAATCTTTGCGAGATGCGTACCTACGGCAAACGCTTTTTCTTCCGTGGGTTTATACGCGCGGCACATCATCGGAGCGTCGCCCGAAGGACGCGTGCGTTGCATAAGGTCGTCAATTGTGTTTCCGTCCACTTCCAATTCGTATGCCGAAGCCGCAAAAACACGTTCCCAATAAACGACGCCGTCTTTCACTTCGGCGTAACCGGGCGCTTCGGGAGCCTGTTTTTCACCCGCTACCATGGCAATCTTAGTGAACTTAATTTCGGTTTCACCTTTCGTTTTGTCGGTCGTGCCTTCCAACGGACAAGGATTATTCAATTCGAGGTATACGGCTTTATAGCTTCCTTCTCCGTCGAGGTCCACGTCGGTTGTATTCAGACGAACCGAATTTTTCCCGGGGCGGACAGCATAACGCTGATACTGTTTGAAACTGCTTTCGCCGCCGAATTCAAACTGTATGACGGGCAAACTTCCTTTCGTAACTTCGAAATCGAGCTCGAAACTCGTTGCCGCCATGGCTGTGTCATACCAAAGGACAAGGCTTGTCCAGGCGTTCGTCATTTTGCTTCTGTCGTAAGATACCACAAACGCATTGTCATCGCTGCCGTTCACGGCGTAATTGATTTCTCCGTTATAAGTGTTGTTCTCGATTTTGTTGATTCCGGACACGACGTTTTTGCTGAGACGATAACCGGAAACCACAACGACGCATTCGCTTTCAAATTTCCCGTCTTTCGTAGACGCGGTTATCTTGCACGTACCTTCGTTTACACCCGTTACGTTACCGTTTTCGTCTACGGTAGCCACGCCCGGATCACTTGTTTTCCAGTCCACTTCGGCACTGCTTGCCGAAAGTTTTTCGCTTCTGCCCGCATCCAGGCTAAGGTTCTCTTTATCGAGCGTGATCGATGAAGAAGTTCCCGGAATCTTCTTGTGTCCTCTGCATCCGACAGCAAAGACCGACGTTACCGATAGTGTGAGCGTCATTGCGAGCGCTAAAAATTTGCCTTTTTTGTTCATCTTGGTTTTCCTCCAAATATATATATTTAATTAAGGCCTCATTGATTAAACGGAAAATCTTTAAAGATCTCCTCATAGATTGCAGACGGAACATTCGTCATGTACAAACGTTTCCAGTCTTTCGTGATCGTGCGGAATTGTCCGACGCAAACGTCTTTATTGCTGTTCCAGTCGGGCGTCCACTGCAAACCCTTTTCACGCCACCAGTCCGCTCCGATATTCGCTACGTATTTCGCTTCGTCGATATCGGAAGGTTGCGACGCGTCCCATACGCACAGTCTTATATCCATCTCAGACAAAATATACAACGTTTCGTTGTTTTTTACGCTGCCGTCCGCGTTAAGAAGTCCCATCTCAACCAGATCGATCTGACTTCCGAACGGGTGATAGTTATAACCGAGCGTAGCATAATCGAGTTTGATTCTGGTACGTTTTTCTTCGGCATAATTGATACTGTTTGACAGAAAGTTTTTATGCGCGTCGTTTCCGAAGTTTTCATCGTAAAACGATCCTTTCGGATTGGCATGTTCAAGCAAAACCCAACCGGAAGATTTCGTATACGCCCATATTTTCATGTTCTGAAATTCGATACCCGTATTGGAAACGGGATTTTGTCCGTTCTGAAGATATATCGTAGACCAGATTCCCACGCCCTTCCAGCCGAGCGGTTTGTTGCCGTTACCGGAACCCGCCCTCGGGTGATATTTCCAGTCGTTGGTATCGGCGCAGGACGGTACGGCTTCGTGATACGCGCTGTCTACGGAATGTTTCGGCGTGTATGCCGAGTCGTCCTTAGCGATTTTTTCATCGCTTAACCGCTCGAAATCCTGCGGATTATCCGATAAATACTTGACGTTTTCTGCGGACAAGTCGCAAATGAAAGCATCGTCTTTTGCCGAAAGATATTTCGTCGTTCCGGTTTCGAATCCGTTTTTCGCCATATCGCGTATCGTATTCATCGCCTCGACGTAGTTTTTTTCGATTCCGCCGCGAACCGTTTCCAACGTGGCGTCGTCTTTTGATTCTTTCGCCGCTTTTTTCAGATTTACACCGCCGAAATATATCGTTCCGCCGTTTTTCTTTGCCGCGTCCATACTGCCGAGCGCGCTCCGCCCGCTTGTATCGAAAATCGCCGTTACTCCGTTCTGATATGCCGAAGAAGCATAATCTTCGGCTTTTACCACGTTCGTTTGCTCTTCGATGTACTTTACGCTTACCGAAGCGTTGCCGACGCCTTGCAAAAAGCCGTACAACACACGATTATCGAAACCGTTTTCATATACGGAAACATATCCCGCTTTTTTTGCGCCGCTTTCCGCAATCGCCCGTCCGCCGAGATATCCGTATTCCTCGGGTTGAAATTCCAACGCGCACACGTTCTCTCTGACTTCGCGAAGAGCCGCGTCCAAAACGATAAAATTCATTCCTTTGAAACTTTTCACATAACCGGACAACCCGTTATATGCGTCTCTCCCCACGATGGCAACCGTTTCGATTCCACCCTTTGCTATTTCTTCCTCCACCGCACGGCGATAATTATCTGCGTTTTTTCCGAGTTCAAGCGTTTTGAATCCGCATTTTGCCTCGTCTTTGGCGGCAGCATATACGCCGCCGCCGAATTCGTCGTTGCTATCGCCCGCATAACAAAGCAAAACTTTTGCGTCCGCTTCGTTTTTCGGTGAGCAGGAACATACGGAACCTACAAGAATCAACGATAACGCCGCCGCTACAAATTTGGTTATTTTCATGTTTACCCCTTTACACTTCCCACAGTAATCCCTTTTACGAAATAACGCTGCAAAAACGGGAATACGAGCGCGATCGGCAATACTCCCAGGAATATCTGCGCCGCCTGCAAATTTTTTCCTCCGATATTTTTCAAGGCTTCCAACTGTTCGGGCGTAAGCGTAAATCCCGATTGCTTCGTAGGATCGCTTGAAACGATCATCGTATACAAATAAGACTGCAACGGATACAAAGAAGGATCGTTCATAAACATGATTCCGTCAAACCAACTGTTCCATTGCCCCACCGCCGTAAATAAAACAATTGTAGCGATTGAAGGCATAGAAAGCGGAATATATATTTTAAACAAAATGGTAAATTGCCCCGCTCTGTCTAATAAAGCCGCCTCTTCGATATCTCGCGGAATGCCTCTGAAAAAATTCATCAGCATCAGCACAAACCAGACGTCGCATGCCCCCGGCAAAACGTAAATCAAAAAACTGTTCAGCAATCCGAGTTGTTTATACAGGAAATACGTAGCAAACAATCCGCCGCTCAAAAACATGGTAACCAGAAAAAACCACGTAAATCCGGTTCTTCCTTTGAATCTTCCGTCCGTTTTCGACAGCGGATATGCCGTAAGCACCACTACGATAAGCGAAGCCGACGTACCGAATATCACTCTCATCACACTGATCGCGAGCGACGTAAAGAATTCATTTTTCTGCAGAAGGTACTTGTAAGCCTGCAATGTGAACCCTTTCGGCAGAAGAAACACCACGCCTTTGCTTGTAAATTCATCGGATGAAAACGACATCGCGAGAAGATGAATGAACGGAAGAATACAAATCAACGCCAATAAGGTAAGCACCGTATAGTTTATAATTTCGAAAGCGATTCTTCCTTTACTTTTTTTGATTTTCATCTCACGCCACCTCAGAACAATCTGTAATCAAACTTTTTGTAGGCAAAATAATACGTTCCGCCCATAAGCACGAGAGTTACGACAGCCTTTGCGAGGTTTACGGCGCTTGCAACGTCTACCTGACGATTACCGAACATGCCGAGCCGATATACAAACGTATCTATAATATCTCCGCCTTCGTAAACCATCGGGTTATAAAGCACCAATACCTGATCGAACCCGCCGTTCAGTATTCCGCCGATCGATAAAGTCATGACCATTGCCACAACGGGAGCGATGCTCGGAAGCATAACGTTAATAATCTGTCGGAATCTGCCGCCGCCGTCGATTTCGGTCGCCTCGTACAAAGTCTCGTCCACTCCCATAATGGCGGCAAGAAAGATTACCATATTGTAACCCATGCCTTTCCATACGTCCGATAAAATCACCAGCGTCCGAAACCAACCGTTGTCGAGAAAAAACATAATTCTCGTTCCGAACAATTTCTCCAACATAGTATTCACAATGCCGCCGTAAGCGAACATTTCAAGCAGAATACTGCCTAAAATGATCCAGCTGAGAAAGAACGGCAAGAAATACATTGTCTGAACAAACCGCGAAAACCATTTTTTACTTACTTCGTTGATTAAAATCGCCAACAACAACGGCACAATGATTCCGAGAGCTATCTTTATCCCGGAAATCAGTAACGTATTACGCACCGAGTTCCAGAATTTTTCCATTTTAAAAAGATAAATAAAGTTTCCGAATCCGTGATTGCTTGCCCATTCCTGACCGAAAAACGTTCCTTTAAAAATATCGAATTTCTGAAACGCCATCACGATGCCGAACATAGAGCCGTATTTAAAAACCACCGTGAGAACAACGCCAGGCAGCAGCATCAGCCACCACACCCATTGTTTTTTTACGAATCGCCCGAATTTAGACGAGGTACTATGTTGTAATATATTTGCTTTCATATTTATTTCGCCTGTTCGGCATACCATGCGTTCACTTCCGCGGCGACTTCGTCTCCGCCGATTTTTTTCCACGATGAAACAAACGAATCCCAGGTGTCGTCGATATTTTTCTCGCCCATAATCGCTTTCAGATAGTATTCCGAAACTTCCTGAGCCATCAACGCGCCTTTGCTTGACATGGCAGGCGTCGAAATTCCGTAAAATTCATCATAAGATACACGTTTTTCATCATCGTAGATCTTCAGAATCTGCGCCCATGCCCCGTCTTTATTCACGCGGGTCATAATGTTCGCAAACATGTTTTCCTGATACTTCGTAGCGTAATGATCCGCTTTCCACACAAGATATTCCGGATAAGCGTTCCACAGTTTTTTCATGTGCGCCGTCCAGGTTTCGGGCGCTTCGCCCTCCGCTTTCGGGTCGATTTCCAACTGCTTGTTAATATTTACATATTGTTCGTTGATATCATACGGATCATAAAATTGCGTAGGGCACCAACTCCATACGTAACCGTTTTCCGGCGCCGCTTCCGGCGTACCGTCGAGAGCGATATACATGTTGATCATCTTGAACAAAGCTTCAGGGTTTCTGCACTTTTTGTTCACGACGTAGTAAAACTCCACCTGCTGACGATCTATTACTACGTTTTTGCCTTCGGCAAGAGGCATTTTTGCGGCAACCCAGTCGGCGTCGTTTCCGATTGCCGTACCGAGAGGATATTCGAATTGCCACCACGGACCGATCACAACGCCGCACTTATCGCCGAGAACGTCCGCCTGCACGGCGTCTACCGTAGCCGCGGCAACATCTTTCGTTAAAATGCCTTCGTTATAAAGTTTGTTCAGCCATTTCAATGCAGTCTTGCTGTTTTCGGATACTTCGTCCGCGTGCAATTTCCCGTCGCTACCCAAAAGCCATGCATAAGGACTTGACCCGAACACATTCATATATCTGTCGATCGAAAAATATGAACCCGAAATAGCATTGCTCATCGCAAGTCCGCACGTTGCCCCTTTCTTTTGTTTGAACGCCTTCAACACTTCGTACAATTCTTCCGGAGTTTCGGGAACGGAGAGTTTAAGTTCGTTCAGCCAATCCTGACGGATATACATCACGGGAACGCCGCGGCGATTGTCGGAATACTGAGGCACGGCATAAATTCCGCCGTCGGCGTCGGTAAGCCTTTTGATAACATCGGGATCGCGATTCAAAAACGTCTTTACGTCGTCGGAAGCATATTCGTATGCCGTGGAAAGATTTTTCAGCATACCCGCCTTTTTCAGCGAGGCATAATCGCTTGCCGTGACCTTAAAAATATCGGGCAGTTCGTTCGACAACATGGAAAGACTCAGTTTTTCGCTGTATTGCGTAGGCGGAACTTTCCACAAATAGGAAAACTCCAGATTCAACCTTTCTTTCATCAGCTTGATGAACTGCTGGTTATCGGGAGTTACACTCTGAGGCACGCGGCTGTCGTTGTGTGCCTGATACTCCATTACGCCCGTAATCTTGACCGTAGTTTCGTACTTTCCGAACGGATTGCGGGTGGGGTCGTCATAATCCG
>ERZ779866.2080-NODE-2080-length-18762-cov-4.368953_pt1 | contig 18762 bp, 12 predicted proteins | sample MGYA00511248_ERZ779866 | MGnify/ENA primary metagenome ERZ779866 (study PRJEB29588, sample SAMEA2155758) | human gut metagenome | biome: human gut; feature: human-associated habitat; material: faeces | place: Denmark | collected 2008/2010 ... | reverse complement strand
TTAAAAGCCTTTGCCGGAAAGGCTTCATCTTAATTTTTTATCTCGGAAAGTCGAGTTATCTAAAAATAAATTTTTATCCAAACACCTATCAAATTATCATCATTAATCAATTTTTATCCGCTCACAAAATTTGTCATCGATCAAAAAATATAGTTTTTATTCTAAAAATACTTGACGGGGGGGGTAAAGGTATATTTTTTATACCTGCAATAATAGTATTTATTGCAACCGAGAGTCATAGCGCTCTCAAGTACAAACAAATATTTTTCGGGAATTAATCAAATGAAGAAGTCATTATTAGCTTTAGCTGTTGCTGCTTTTGCAGCATCTTCAGCATCTGCTGCTGTTGTCTATGATCAGGACGGCACCTCATTAGCAGTTGGCGGTCGTATCCAAGCTGTTGCTTACTCACAAGATGCAAACCAGGGTGGTCAGCCGGCATCAGGTGATGCATCTTTAGTCGGTTCTGCCCGTGTAAATCTTGCAATGCGTACCCAATTAACCGATGGCATCGCCGGATTCGCTTTCGTTGAGTGGGATGCAGCTGACTCTGATAAAAAGCAAACTTTCGATGCTCGTGATCTTTACGTTAGTGCCGATTTCGGTGCTTTCGGCAAGTTACAGGCCGGACGTTTCCGTGATGCCGTTTACCAGGGCGTAACCTCCACCACCGATATTTTTGATGACTGGGGATGCGACGGACAGCTCGGCAATGACGATCGTCGTGAAGGCATGATCATGTACTCTTGGTCAGGCTGGGGTGTTGACTTCAAAGCCTCATACGAAACCGCTAAAGACAATGTTAAAGTTGATGGTGCTTGGTTTGAAGGTGAAGAAGCTGATATCAAGGGCGGCTTTGCTGTATCCTTAGGATATACCTCTCCTGATGTCCTTTTTGGACCGATTGCTGTTAAAGCTGGTTACGGCTATTACCGTTTCCAGGATGACTACGCAACAATGGATTTTTCCGATACTGCCGATGAAGATGGTGATTTTGGAAATACCAACAGAACTTATGACAATTATAAACAGTGGGCTGCTGCTTTGTCATGGGGCGTGAAAGGTGCAGGTCCTCTTGTAGCTGTAATGTATCAAGCTCGCGATTTTGATACCAATGGTACTTATTTCTATAAGAACTCAAGCGGCGCTATATTTTCAGATGCTGCTGCAGACGACTATACCGTCAGTGGTGTTGAAGCAGTTGTCGGCTATGGATTTGATTGCGGCGTAGGCATCTATACTGGTTGGGAATGGATGAACATTGATTTTGATCACCAGGATATTGACGTTGATGCCTATACCATTCCGGTATATGTAAACTATCAGATTGCTCCGAACTTCAATGTTTGGGCTGAGGCTAGATTCGATGCCGGTACTGATGATGGAAAAGGCTTTAAAGGCTTTGACAACGTAACTGCCACAATGGCCGGCAAGAAGATGACCAACTTCGAAGAGAACGTTTACTCAATTGGTGCTCGTTATACCTTCTAACCAATTCTCATTAATCTTATCCCAAATATGATATGAGAAACCATAGCCTCGCCTCACACGCGAGGCTATTTTTTGGAATAACGAGCAATATAATTTTAATATAAAAAATAACCAGAAATTTTTTAGTATAAGACCAAACCAAACAATTCTTTTTAAAATCGCTCTTGTCTTCTTCATTAGATCAATCATAATGAATTGTGCTCTGTAAGTGTGACTGGAAACTGGCGTATCACCTTCGAATTCGTAAATGGTGATGCTTATATCGTATACGAGGATTATCATTAATGACACACATGTACAATCCACCACATCCTGGATTAATTTTAGCTGATGGACTTGAAGATCTGGGTATTTCAACCAGCTAATTTGCTTTGCATTTAGGAATTTTACCGTCTACCATAAGCAGAGTTTTAGCCGGAAAAAGCGCTATTTCTCCGGCACTAGCGCTAAAAATCTCCAAAGCAATATCAGGGCCAAGTCCTGAAGTATGGCTGCAAATGCAAGCAGCATATGATCTATGGCAGGCACAAAAATCCGTAAATATTTCCGAGATTACACCTTTTACTAATAAATAATCTGTTTTATCCGAGAGTCTTCACAGGCAATAAACTCTTCTTGACGAAGCGGTACAATGTCATAAAGCTCAAGTTGTTTTAACTTCTTTATAACGATATCTTCAGGAAAAGCATTTTTTACATATTCTAAAAAAGAGCCGGTTAAGACCACCTCGGTTTCAACCTCCATATCAGCCGCAGTAAGGGCAACTTCAATACCGTCCTCAAAAAACGGCGAATTTAACGGAGATGAAGATAAAACTATTCTTAATTTCAAAATTCTTTTACCTCATCACAATCATTTAATTTAATAATAAGTTCCGTATTTCCTGACAATATATAACCGTCTTTTAAAACACTTGCATTAAAGCCGCAGGTTTTAAATGCCCTTCCGCACACCAGTAGCGGAAAATCATGCTTTTTTGCAAGCAATATATAAGCACTCTGAGTTTTTCCGCCTACAGAGCCTTCTTCATATAAAGATGATGCGCATTGCGCACCTTCATTGATAAAAAAAATCCCCTGCACTTTATGTCCTGCAGCCAAGCTCTCTTTTATCTTTTTAAGAGCAATATCATGAACTGCAATACACGCCGGGGATTTACTGACAATATAAAAAAGACGCATTAGCCTACATATACCACAACTTCTACTTCACACAATGCGCCCTTAGGCAAATCAATTCCGCCGATGCAGGAACGGGCCGGAGCGTCTTCGTCCATATATTTGGCATAGACTTCATTGAAAGCGGCAAAATCCTCAATATTCTTTAAATAACAAGTAGCTTTGACGATGTTATCCATAGTGGTTCCGGCAGCACCGACTAAAGCGGCAACGTTCTGCATGGTCTGCTCAGCCTGTGCAGTAATATCACCTTGAACCATTTCGCCAGTTGCAGGATCTAAAGGGATCTGACCTGACGCAAATAAAAAGCCGTTTACAATCTTTCCCTGAACATACGGACCGATAGCCTTAGGGGCTTTTTCAGTATTTAAAACTCTAGTAGACATTTTCATCTCCTTATATTGCAAAAAACCCGGCAATGATGCCGGGCTTATTTTATAACTTAAGACGTTTTTAGTTGTTTCCGCCTAAGTTCATACCGGCATCGACAGCCTCCAAAGCCGCACCGAGCTGCTTCTGAACTTCTTCAGTTGAAACAGTAGGCTGGGCTTCTGCTGCTGCCTTAGCTTTAGCGATTTCTTCGCGACGCTTCTGATGGTACTTAAAGCCGGTACCTGCAGGAATGAGGCGTCCGACAATTACATTTTCCTTCAAGCCGCGAAGCTCGTCAACCTTACCGGCAACTGAAGCTTCAGTGAGCACGCGAGTGGTTTCCTGGAATGAAGCTGCGGAAATAAAGGACTCGGTAGATAAGGAAGCCTTGGTAAGACCCATCAGTATATGACGGTACTTAACTTCTTTCTTGCCCTGAGCACGCAATCTCTCGTTAACGAGCTCGACATGAGAAACCTCAGCCTGCTCGTCCTTGAGGAACTCGGTGCTGTCACCCGGATCCAAAATCTCGCACTTACGCAGCATCTGACGAACGATAACCTCAATGTGCTTATCGTTAATCTTTACGCCCTGCAAGCGGTAAACGTCCTGAACTTCATTGACGATATAGTTGGCAACGGCGTTAACACCGCGCAAACGCAGAATATCGTGAGGTGACTCAGGCCCTTCGGCAATCATTTCGCCCTTCTGAACCTTTTCACCTTCAAATACGTTGAGGTTGCGGGACAGAGAAATCATTTCCTCGTGCTCAGGGATCAAGTTGCCGTTTTCGTCAACTGCACCTTCAGCAGGAGTAATGATGAGGCGGCGCTTGCTCTTGGTTTCCTTACCGAAGGAAACGGTACCTGAAATCTCAGCCAAGATTGCCGGCTCTTTAGGAGCGCGGGCCTCGAACAAGTCAGCGACACGCGGCAAACCACCGGTAATATCCTTGGTACCGCTTGCCTGCTGAGGAATACGAGCGATAATGTCGCCGATGTTTACCTCGGCGCCGTCAAGCATCTGCACGATGGCTTTTGCCTGAAGCATATACTGAGCGGCTACGGTAGTTCCCGGAATCAATACATCCTGACCCTTGTCGTCGACAATCTTAACGGCAGGACGTTTTTCCTTGCCTTGTGAAGGACGAGCGGCAATTTCGCGAACCTCGATTGAGGAAATACCCAAAGCCTCGTCTTCCTTCTTGTCGACGGTAACGCCTTCGATAATATCGATGTATTTAATGCGTCCGTGCACTTCGGAAATAATCGGGTGAGTATGCGGGTCCCAACGTGCCACGGTGGTTCCGGTCTTAACTACATCACCGTCTTTTACTTCAAGAACGGCACCATAAGGGATCTTATGGCTTTCTTTTGAAGCGCCGAACTCATCCATAACGAGGAGTTCTGACTGACGTGAAGTAACTACTTCCTTTCCTTCAGTATTAACTACGGTCTTAGCATTCAAAATACGGATAGTACCGCTGTTGCGTACGGTTGCTCCGCTTTCGGCTACGGCACGAGATGCGGCACCGCCGATGTGGAAGGTACGCATGGTAAGCTGGGTACCAGGCTCACCGATGGACTGAGCAGCGATAACACCGACAGCCTCACCGGCATTAACCAAGTGTCCGCGGGCCAAATCACGGCCATAGCACTTGGCGCAGACACCGAACTTGGTCTTACAAGTAATAGGTGAACGAACCTTAACCTTATCTACCTTGGCATCCTCAAGAATTGAGCAGAACTTCTCATCAAGTAAAGTTCCTGCAGGCAGAAGGACCTCGTTGCTGCCGGGGCGCAATACGTCAGCGGCTAAAGTACGGCCTAAAACTCTGTCACGCAAAGTCTCGATGACGTCACCGCCGGATACGTGCGGAGTAATATCAAGACCGTCATCAGTACCGCAGTCTTCCTCGGTAATAACCAAGTCCTGGGCGACGTCAACCAAACGACGGGTCAGGTAACCTGAGTTTGCGGTCTTCAATGCGGTATCGGCAAGACCCTTACGAGCACCGTGAGTTGAAATAAAGTACTGCTGTACGTTCAAACCTTCACGGAAGTTTGCGGTAATCGGGGTTTCAATAATGGAACCGTCCGGAGTTGCCATCAAGCCGCGCATACCTGCAAGCTGACGGATCTGGGCAGGTGAACCACGAGCACCGGAGTCGGCCATCATGTAAATGCTGTTAAATGAAGCTTCCTTCTCTTCCTGACCGAGGATATTGGTTCCGGTCTCAACAGAGAGGTTGCTCATCATAGCCTTCATGACCTTGTCATTGGCGTTTGACCAAACGTCGATAACCTTGTTATAACGTTCGCCCGGAGTGATCTGACCGTTCTCGTACTGTGCCTGAATTGACATGACTTCCTTCTGAGCTGCAGCAATAATGGTCTGCTTCTCCTTAGGAATGAGCATATCGTCGACACAGACTGAAGAGCCTGAAATTGCAGCGTTACGGAAGCCGGTATACATAATATGGTCGGCAAACATAACGGTGTCTTTAAGACCTAGCAAGCGATAGCAGCTATTTAACAAAGCGGCAATCTTCTTCTTGCCAAGAGGAACGTTGGAAACATTGGTAAACCAATCTTTCTGAGTCAGGATTTCCTTGACGGTTTCTTCGTTAACACCCTCTGCAGGAGGATCGATAAGGTCATATGATAAACCGCGAGGCAGAATCAATGACAGGATAGCGCGGCCTACGGTGGTAAGACGCAGCTCGTTCTTTTCAACGATTTCCTTAGTGTCAGGATTCTTGACGCTGTAGCGGATACGGCATGCAATACGTGCCTGCATTTCAGCAAGACCGCTCTTATATACGCGCTCTGCTTCGGTTGCGTCGGACAAAATCATGCCTTCGCCCTTGGCGCCGACCTTCATACGGGTCATGTAGTAAAGACCCAAAACAACGTCCTGTGCCGGAACGATAATAGGATCGCCTGATGCCGGAGACAAAATGTTGTTGGTTGACATCATTAAGGCGCGGGCTTCAAGCTGGGCCTCAAGGGTCAGAGGAATATGTACGGCCATCTGGTCACCGTCGAAGTCGGCGTTAAATGCCGGGCATACGAGCGGATGCAGACGGATAGCCTTACCTTCAATCAAAATAGGCTCAAATGCCTGAATACCCAAACGGTGCAAGGTAGGAGCACGGTTTAACATAACCGGATGCTCACGAATAACCTCGTCAAGAACGTCCCAGACGATAGCGTCTTCACGCTCTACCATCTTCTTTGCAGCTTTAATGGTAGTGGCAAGACCGCGCATCTCCAAACGTCCGTAAATAAACGGCTTAAAGAGCTCAAGAGCCATCTTCTTAGGCAAGCCGCACTGGTGCAGACGCAAATTAGGTCCGCAGGTAATTACGGAACGACCTGAGTAGTCAACGCGCTTACCGAGGAGGTTCTGACGGAAGCGGCCCTGCTTACCTTTAATCATGTCGGCTAAAGACTTAAGCGGGCGCTTATTGGAACCGGTAATGGCGCGGCCGCGGCGGCCGTTATCCATAAGGGCATCCACGGATTCCTGAAGCATACGCTTTTCGTTGCGGACGATGATTTCAGGAGCGGCTAAATCCAAAAGTCTCTTTAAACGATTGTTGCGGTTAATTACGCGACGATACAAATCGTTCAAATCAGAAGTTGCGAAACGGCCGCCGTCAAGCGGAACGAGAGGACGCAAATCAGGAGGCAACACCGGCAAAACGGTAAGAATCATCCACTCAGGCTTGTTTCCTGAGTTAACGAATGACTCAAGAAGCTTCAAACGCTTGGTGAACTTCTTGCGGTTGCTTTCTGAAGTGGTTGAATCCAATGCTTCGCGCAGATGTCTGATTTCAAGCGGAAGATCCATGTGCTGAAGGATCTCCAAAATAGCCTCGGCACCCATCTTGGCAGTGAAATCATCACCGTATTTCTCAAGTGCGTCGACATACTGTTCTTCGCTTAAAAGCTGACGGGTTTCAAGCTCGGTCATACCGGGATCGGTTACGACATAGCTTTCAAAATACAATACGCTTTCAATATCGCGCAACTTCATATCCAGAACCAAGCCGATGCGGGAAGGCAATGACTTTAAATACCAGATATGAGCGACCGGAGAGGCAAGTTCAATATGACCCATTCTCTCACGGCGGACTTTAGCCTGAGTAACTTCAACGCCGCACTTATCGCAAATAGTACCGCGGTGCTTTAAGCGCTTATATTTACCGCACAAGCACTCATAATCTTTAATCGGTCCGAAAATCTTGGCACAAAACAGACCGTCGCGTTCAGGCTTAAAAGTACGATAGTTAATGGTTTCGGGCTTCTTAACTTCACCGTATGACCATGCGCGGATCATCTCGGGGGAAGCCAAACCGATTTTAATCGCATCAAAATCCTCAAGACGCTGCTTGAAGGCGTTGCTGCGATTGGCAAGTTTGCCAAGGCTGTCGCTTAACCCTAAATCTAAAGACAAATCATCAGAGGTATCACGAGCTTGGTTGTTGAATCCCTCAAAGAGGGCTTCATCCTGACCGTTTTCCTGTATGCTCACAACAGTTTCTCCTGCGTAGTGGCTGGACCGGGAGAGCGTACCCTCCCGGATGGATACTTAGTCCTTGCGAACAAGGTCAATATTGATGCCTAACGAACGAATTTCGCGCAGCAATACGTTAAAGGATTCAGGGATACCTGCATCCATGCGGTAAGAGCCGTCAACAATATTCTTGTACATCTTGGTTCTGCCGTTAACGTCGTCTGACTTGACGGTTAACATTTCACGCAAGGTGTAAGCGGCACCGTAAGCTTCAAGAGCCCACACTTCCATTTCACCGAAGCGCTGGCCGCCGAACTGTGCTTTACCGCCTAAAGGCTGCTGAGTTACCAAGCTGTATGAACCGGTGGAACGAGCATGCATCTTGTCGTCAACCAAATGATTGAGCTTAAGCATGTACATGTAACCTACGGTTACCTTACGTTCAAACGGCAAACCGGTAGTTCCGTCATAAAGAGTCATCTGTCCGGACTCAGGGAGACCGGCAAGTTTTAACATCTCTTTAATGCTTTCTTCGGTTGCGCCGTCAAATACCGGAGTTGCGACAGTTAAACCGTCTCTTAAGTTATTAGCCAACGTCATGACTTCTGCGTCAGACATGGAATCAATATCGACTTTCTGTGAGGTATTGCCTAAGTCATAAATCTGCTGCAGAACTTTACGGATTTCAGCGATAGCTTTCTGCTCAATGAGCATCTTGTTAATCATATCGCCGATACCTTTTGCAGCAAGACCTAAATGAACCTCAAGAACCTGACCGATATTCATACGTGAAGGAACGCCCAGAGGGTTCAACACGATATCGACAGGTTTTCCGTTCTCATCAAACGGCATATCCTCAATCGGGCAAATCTTGGAGATAACACCCTTGTTTCCGTGACGGCCTGCCATCTTATCGCCCGGCTGAATGCGGCGCTTAACGGCAAGATAAACCTTCACGATCTTGAGGACGCCCGGGGTAAGGTCATCACCTTCGGTGATCTTCTTACGGGCAGTTTCAAATTTTTCCTGATACTCTTTCTTATAATCGGTCAGACGGACGGCGAACTCCTCAAGCTGACGCTGAGCGGTGTCGTCATCAAGACGCTGAGCTAAAACTTCAGTATCTGAAAGTTTCTCAACATCTTTTTCCTTCATTCCGTTCTTAATAAGGTGAGCACGAACCTGGCGCAAAAGACCTGCGCTTAAGAATGCAAATTCCTCATCCAAATCTTTCTTGGCTTTGGCGATATGCATCTCTTCAATTTCTTTAGCGCGCTTATCCTTTTCAACGCCGTCACGAGTAAAGATCTGAACGTCAACTACGGTTCCTGAAACACCGTTAGGAACACGCAATGAAGAATCTTTAACCTCGGAAGCTTTCTCACCGAAAATAGCACGCAAGAGCTTCTCTTCAGGAGTAAGCTGAGTCTCACCCTTCGAAGTTACCTTACCGACCAAGATATCTCCGCCGACGACTTCTGCACCGACATAAACGATACCGGCTTCGTCAAGCTTGGATAATGCGGCCTCACCGACATTAGGAATATCAGCGGTAATTTCTTCAGGACCGAGCTTAGTGTCACGAGCTACACAGGATAATTCCTGAATATGGATCGTAGTAAGACGATCTTTTGCCGCAACACGCTCTGATACTAAGATAGAGTCTTCATAGTTATAACCGTTCCACGGCATGAAAGCTACACGCAGGTTCTGGCCTAAGGCAAGCTCACCTAAATCGGTTGAAGAACCATCGGCAAGAACGTCGCCTGCTACGACCTTCTCGTGTAAAGACACGCACGGACGCTGGTTAATGCAGGTGTTCTGGTTGGAACGGGTGTATTTAACCAAATTGTAAATATCAATGCCGGCATCATGGCTGCCCTCAATCTCGTCGGGGTTGACGCGAATGACGATGCGGGCACCGTCGACATTGTCAACAATACCGCCGCGGCGGGCAATAATGGAAACACCGGAGTCGACAGCAACCGCACGCTCCATACCGGTTCCGACAAAAGGCTTCTCGGAACGGACGGTAGGGACTGCCTGACGCTGCATGTTTGCACCCATCAAGGCACGGTTAGCGTCGTCGTGCTCAAGGAACGGAATCAATGCGGCAGCAACTGAAATAACCTGCTGCGGAGAAACGTCCATAAACTGAACGTCGGATGCTCTTCTTACGGTTGACTCGCCCTTATAGCGGCACTGTACATAGTCATCAATGATATGACCGTTTTCATCAAGATCGGTATTAGCCTGAGCAATGACGTACTGTCCTTCATCAATAGCAGAAAGATACTCAAAATCTTCAGACACCATTCCGTCCTTTACGCGGCGGTAAGGAGTCTCAAGGAAGCCGTAGTCATTGCAGCGGGCAAACACTGCCAAAGAGTTAATAAGACCGATGTTCGGACCTTCCGGAGTCTCAATCGGGCACAAACGACCGTAGTGAGTCGGATGTACGTCTCGAACTTCAAAGCCTGCGCGCTCACGGGTTAAGCCGCCCGGGCCCAAAGCGGAAATACGGCGCTTATGGGTAACCTCAGACAGCGGGTTGTTCTGATCCATGAACTGAGACAACTGGCTTGAACCGAAAAACTCTTTAATGGCTGCGCTAATCGGCTTAGCGTTAATAAGTTCCTGCGGAGTGGTATTATCAAGATCGCCTAAAGACAGACGCTCTTTAACGGCACGCTCGACACGGACCAAACCGATACGGAATTGGTTTTCGGCCATTTCGCCGACTGAACGGATACGACGATTGCCCAAATGGTCAATATCGTCAATATTCTCTTTACCGTTTCTAATCTTAACCAAATAACGCATTACTTTAATAATGTCGTTATTAGATAAAGTACCGCGCTCTTCCTCAGGCTGATTGGGCTCTAAATGTAAAGCTTTGCCGCGGTTGTCGGTAACCTTTGCTTCAAGATCCTTAACGTTTACATTAAGGTTGAGCTCGGATAACGGGAAAATTACGGCACGATCGAAAGCTACAACATCATCACCCACGTTAATCTTTACTTTATGCAGATAACGGGCGGCAGCAGGAGCCATAGGATCCTTGTCGGCTTTGATTAACAAAGTATCAAGGAAGTCAAGAAGCTTTTCGGCGCACTTTTCAGGAACGGTATTAGGCATGCAGTCAACTTCACCCTGATCAAGGTGAGCCTTGACAATATCAACTACCTTCGGGAAAGATGCGTAAACATAACCGTTAGCAACGACAATATCAGAGTCCTTGGTATTAACTGATACTGACTCGTCGGCAAAAGCACGTTCGATACCGAGTTTAAAGTACTTAGTCTCGACAAAACGGGAATTGAACTTCATGCGGCCGACGGAAGACAAATCATAACGCTCTTCGGCAAAGAAAAGGTTATGGAACAAAGTCTCTGCGGCTTCTGCGGTAGGAGGCTCACCCGGACGCATCATCTTGTAAATTTCATACAAGGCGGCAAGGCGATCGGCCTCAGGAGAAGTCAAATCACGGCTTGTGTCGTTTCTTAAAGTCTCGGCAATAAACGGACCTTCGTCAACCTGGCTGGTATAAAGAATTGAAATCTTCTTAATACCGTTATCACGAATAGTGTTAACGACAGTTTCGTTTAAAATGGTATTGGCAGCGACAACCGGAGTTCCGTCTTTAGTTGCGTAATCATGAGCTACGATCTTATCGTAAAGATACTCTTGCGGAACCTCAATTGAAGTAACGTCAGCTTTCTTAAGCTCGCGAATATGACGGGCAGTGATCTTCTTGCCTTTTTCGACTAAAACTTTCTTGTTGAGCTTAATGTCAAAAGCAGCTGTTTCGCCGCGCAAGCGCTCAGGCACGAGCTCCATGTTGATCTTGGTACCTTTGAACTCAATGTCCACGGTATCAAAGAACAAATCAAGGATCTGCTCGGTGGTATAACCTAAAGCACGCAGAAGTATTGATGCCGGCAATTTACGACGGCGGTCAATACGTACGAACATGTTATCGCGATGATCAAATTCAAAATCAAGCCATGAACCGCGATAAGGAATAATACGAGCGGAGAATAAAATACGTCCCGGATGAGTTTTGCCTTTATCATTGTCGAAAAATACACCGGGGCTTCTGTGCAACTGAGAAACAACAACGCGTTCAGTACCGTTGATTACAAAGGTACCGTTGTCAGTCATGAGCGGAATTTCGCCCATGTATACATCCTGGTCAATACGCTCTTTTACAGTCTTAGGAGCATCTTTTTCATACCTGACCAGGCTGAGCTTAACCTTTAAAGGGGCGGAATAAGTAGTGCCGCGAATCATGCATTCACGGACATCAAATTTCGGCTCGCCCAAATGGAAACTGTTATAGCAAAGTTCAGCATTACCTGAATAACTGCGGATCGGGAAAACGCTCTTAAAAGCGGCGACCAGTCCGTTTTCGCTCTTAGGATCGGAGCTAATGAACTGTTTGAACGAATCCAGCTGAACTGCAAGCAAATACGGGGTATCTAAAACCTTTACTCTCTTGCCAAAATCCTTGCGGATACGCTTTTGCTCAGTATACGAGTAGACCATGGATTGGGGGTCCTCAGGTTGATCTGTTTCGCGGTGAGAGATGCGATTGCATCATGCTCTTAATCAGGCACCGAACCCGAGTCCTCTTGCGGGGGCTCGGGTTGCAAAATTTTTGATAGCTAAACTATCAACCGGCTTGGTGCAAAGCCGGCTATGTAGAGACTAAAATTAGTCTAAAGAAGCCTTAGCGCCAGCTTCCTCTAAAGCCTTCTTCAAAGCTTCAGCTTCTTCCTTAGGAAGAGCTTCTTTGATCTTGGCAGGAGCAGACTCAACTAAGTCCTTAGCTTCCTTCAAGCCGAGGCCGGTAGCGGTACGAACAGCCTTAATAACGGCAATCTTGTTAGCACCGACTTCCTTCAAGGTTACGTCGAACTCAGTCTTCTCTTCAGCGGCGGCAGCACCGGCAGCAGGACCGGCAACAACAGCAGCAGCTGCAGAAACACCAAACTTCTCTTCCATTGCTTTAACGAGCTCAACAACATCCATAACGCTCATTGCAGCAATTGCATCAATGATTTCATCCTTAGATAAAGCCATTTTATTTTTCCTTTAAAATGTTATGTCAGGCCAAGCCTGATCGAAAAGTGACAAGGCTTATTCAGCCTGAGCCGGAGCGGCTTCGCCGCCTTCAGCCTGTAATTTATCGCCCAAAGCAGCAAGAGTGCGAACGAGCTTACCAGCTGCAGCTTCCTTCATGGTAGCAAGCAACTTGGCGATGCCTTCCTCGTAGGTCGGCAAGCTTGCGAGCACGTCAATGTCTTTGCCGTCGTAGAATTTACCTTCAAAAGCTAAAGCTTTAACGGTGAAATTCTGATTGGTCTTTGCAAACTCTTTGAACAAACGAGCAGCTGCGCCCGGATGCTCCATGGACAAACCGATAATGCTCGGGCCCTTGAATGCATCTTTGAGGCACTCAAACTCTGTGCCTTCAACGGCACGGCTAAGGAGAGTGTTGCGAACAACGTGTAAGTAAACGTTGTTGGCACGGCAGTCCTTACGGAGTTTGGTCATCTGAGCTACTTGAATGCCGCAAGAATCGGCAACAACAGCTGACAATGCTTTTTTGGCTACTTCGCTGACACCGGCAACAACTGCCTTCTTGTCTTCGATATTCATTGCCATCTTAGCAGTGACTCCTGGAATGTTCTTACGAACGGTTTTTCCCATCTGGGAATTACTACCGGAATCAGTTCCAAAGGAAAATTCCTGTGGAGCTTGTTCCGCCTGCGCAGGTTATTAAGGATACTTCCCCCTGCGGTCTTTGGAGGGAGCTAGCTCCCGGCCAAATGTGGATTAATGCCCTTAAAAAGGAAAGGGCATTAAAATTCTTATGCCTGAACGGAAGTATCGGCGTTCAGAGAAGATTTTTCTACGGTAACACCTCCGCCCATGGTGGTGGAAACGCAGACCTTCTTAATGTAGGTGCCCTTAGATGAAGCAGGCTTTGCCTTGGTAATGGCGCCTAACAAAGCATTGAGGTTATCGGTAAGCTGTGCAACGGTAAAGTTAACTTTGCCGATGGAAGCCTGAATAACACCGGTCTTGTCGTTACGATAACGAACCTGACCTGATTTAGCATTCTTAACAGCCTGAGCTACGTCACGGGTAACGGTACCGACTTTAGGGTTCGGCATTAAACCGCGCGGACCTAAGATCTGACCTAACTGACCGACAACGCGCATTGCATCAGGAGAAGCGATGACGACGTCAAAGTCCATCATGCCTTTCTTAATCTCAGCGGCAAGCTCGTCCATACCGACGAGATCTGCACCGGCAGCCTTAGCGGCCTCGGCGGCAGCGCCCTGAGTAAACACGCAAACACGAACGGTACGACCGTTGCCGTGAGGCAATACGGTTGCGCCACGAACGTTCTGATCAGACTTGGTCGGATCAATACCTAACTGAATAGCAACGTCAACGCTTTCTACGAATTTGGCTTTCGGGCACTTAATCAAAGTCTCAAAAGCTTCGGTAACCGGATATTCACGGGATCTGTCAATGATGGAACGGATTTCCTTCATGCGCTTTGATAATTTAGCCATGTCTTAGTCCTCCACCTGAATGCCCATTGAACGAGCGGTACCGCCGATTGAACGAGCTGAAGCTTCTAAATCAGCACCGGTCATATCGGGTTCTTTAGTCTTAGCAATCTCAAGCAACTGAGCGTGGGTAATCTTACCAGCGCTTTCTTTACCAGGCTTGTGAGAAGCAGACTGAATGTTAAGAGCTTTCTTAATAAGGTAAGAAGCCGGAGGAGTCTTAGAAATAAAGGTGAAGGATTTATCCTGGTATACAGTAATAACAACAGGAACCGGAGCACCTTTCTCAAGCTTTGCGGTATGAGCGTTAAAAGCTTTACAGAACTCCATGATGTTGACGCCGTGCTGACCTAATGCAGGGCCAACCGGAGGAGCAGGATTAGCGTTACCTGCGCCAACCTGTAATTTGATGTAGGCAGTAACTTTCTTTGCCATTTGAGGTTTTCCTCTAAAAGTGGGTGATACCGCGCATTATTGATGCGCTTCCCTTGCAAACAAATAAAAAATCTGCTTGCATGAATTGCTTGTAAAAATATAAGCTTTGGGAGTATACACAAATTATAAAAAGTTTACAAGTATTTTTTACTTGAAGCCAACAAGTAAAATTTAAAAAAGCGCTTAAAAATCAGTTTTAACCAGAATGTGTCTATAACTTTAACTTCTATTTAACATTCGTTCTCTAGAATTTTCATGCCTTAAAACAAGTGCCCTACTTTTAGTGCACATCTTTGCTGTCTATCAAGAGGCTTAAATGTTAGAGACCATTTTTATCTTATTAGTTGCATTTTTGCTGATCTTAGCCTGCGTTGACTTGTTCGTCGGCGTCAGTAACGATGCAGTAAACTTTTTAAACTCCGCAGTCGGATCACGCATTGCTCCACTTAAAATTATCTTAATAGTCGCATCAATCGGCGTACTGTTCGGTGCCACCTTCTCATCAGGAATGATGGAAGTTGCAAGAAGCGGTGTATTTCATCCTGAACTGTTCAGCTTTTATGATGTAATCCTCATTTTCTTTGCCGTAATGGTTACCGACGTTATTTTAATTAACGTCTTTAACGTCTTCGGTCTTCCGACTTCCACTACCGTTTCGATTATTTTTGAACTTTTAGGTGCAGCCGTTTGTGCTTCTGCCTACAAACTTTATTCTGACGGTCAGTCTTTTTCCGAAATTTTTAATTACATCAAATCCGATCGCACTGCAACCATTGTTTCGGGAATCTTAATTTCCGTTGCAGTAGCTTTCGTCTCCGGAGCTATCGTCCAATTTATATTGCGCGTTTTGTTCTCTTTCAGATTCCAAAACAGCTACCGCTATTTAGGCGGTCTCTTTACCGGTTTCTCTTTAACCGCAATCATTTACTTCCTTGTCATGAAAGGCGCAAAAGGCGCTTCTTTCATGAAGCCTGAGTATATTGATTTTATCAATGCCAATACCACAGTAATTTTGTGGACTCTCTTTATAGGACTTACTGTCCTAGGTCAGCTCCTCGTCATGATTGGTTTTAACGTCTTCAAAATCATCATATTGGGAGGAACTTTCGCTCTGGCTTTCTCCTTTGCAGGAAACGATCTGGTTAACTTCATCGGTGTACCGCTTGCCGCATTGGATGCCTTTACCGCATGGACCGGAAGCGGGAACGATCCTCACTTAATGACCATGGAGATCCTTAATAATAACGAACACGCCAACAGTCTCTATTTGGTCCTTGCCGGATTAATAATGGTTACCACTTTGTGGATTTCCAAGAAAGCTCGCCGCGTTATTCAAACATCGATTAATCTTTCAAGTTCCACCCAAGGCGAGCGTGAACAATTCGGTGCAACTCCCGTAGGTCGTGTCATTACCCGTATAGGACTAGATGTTTCACGGGCAACCTACAATATTATTCCCCAAAGAATAAAAGCTGCTATTGCGTCTCGCTATATAAAGGCTCCGGTAGTAAAAGGAGAAATTCCTCTTCCTTTTGACTACGTGCGTGCTTCGGTAAACTTGGTACTTTCTGCAATTTTGATTGCATCTGCAACCTCACTTAAGCTGCCTTTATCAACCACCTATGTAACTTTCATGGTTGCAATGGGAACGTCCTTTGCCGACGGTGCGTGGGATCGTGAAAGTGCCGTCTACCGCATATCCGGTGTAGTAACAGTCATCGCAGGCTGGTTCTTAACCGCATTCAGCGCTTTCACCCTTACTTTCATAGTTTGTCTCATTTTCTTTATCTTCAGCTATCCTGCACTAATTATTCTCATGATCATTACCATGATCATCATCTATCGCACTAACTTTGCCAAAACCAAAGTTACCGAAACAATGCAGCAGGTTATTGACGCTAAAGGAGATAATGAAAAGGTTCTTCAGGCTATCTCTTCTGCAGTACAGGTTTTCTACAAAGATAATCTGACCTGCCTTGAACGAGCTTTCAACGAGTTCTTTGCCGATAACGAATTCAAATTAAGAAAGGTGACCCATAAAGCCTTCAACATTATGGACGAGCTTGAAAAAGAACGTTCCGAATATTATTCGATGGCGCTTGATAAAGAGCAGAAAGTAAATATTGATGCCAATCATTATTTCTATCTGTCCTTTACCAACATGTATGAAGTATCTAAGTCTGTTCACAATGCTTTATCTCAGGCGGTAATTCATGTTGCCAACCGTCACACCATTTTCAGCGGACAACTTAAAGAAAATCTTGAAGAATTACTGCAAAAACTTCAGAAATTTGCACTTTATATCGACGCCATGTCCAAAGAGCCTTCCTCAGACAATATGGACGGTATAGCCAAACGTGCCAAAAAATTAAACCGCAGTATCGATAAATCTCAGCTTGATCTGGTAAATCTTATCGGAACCGAAAAGATTTCAATGCGATCCTCTGAAATTTACCTGACCTTTTTAGGGACCGTGCGCAACATGGTTAACCGCTATTTGGCCGTTGCATTACTTGCTCGCGCGCTTGCTGAACTTACTGAAGGCAAGAAGCCCGAAGAAGCAGCGACTCAAGCCCAAATGCTCGTACAGGTAAATCCTACAGCCGAAGCAATTTCCGAAAAAGTAGAACAGTAAAAGCTTTTCTCTCCCGCATGTGCCATCTTCTGTTCTTTGGAAGATGGCTTTTTTCTACTTACTATATTCTTAATTTACCTAAGATCTTTTTCAAAAGCATTAATGAGTTATGATTAAAGATTATTTTTTAATCTGCAAAATTTCCGCTTCCGTCAAACCGGTAGCTTTGGTGATTTGCTGTAAGGACAGTCCCATATCAAGCAGGGCTTCAGCTGTTTCCGCAGCTTGAATTTTCTTTCCCTCTGCTCTGCCTTCGGCTTTTCCTTCAGCTTTTCCGATTTCTTTGCCCCGAAGCTCTGCCGAGCTTATCGCGGAGACAAAGTCCATCTCAGCCCGCTCGGCCGCCTCATATCGCAGCAGCTCTTCCTTATCTTTGCCGTACACTTTCTCTATCCTCGACAACTGTGTCAACATTTCATCCCCGGGAATAATTTCTTCTCCTGCAGGTACCGTGGCACTTAGATATTTTACCCATTGCTCAAGACGGCTTAACTTGCTCTTTTCGTTTACTCTGCACTTTTTAAATTCTATAAAATGCAGTGTCGACAAGTTGGTTAAGCGTGAATGTTCGTCGTCTTCGTTGTAATGATAGCATGAGTGATAGTTGTACGTACTAAGATGATTTTCGGTTAAAAAGGTAATAATTATCACCGGAGTGAGCTTATGGTAGGGAACGCCTTTAGTAATTTGGTCGTGCAGCACGTTTAAAGCATAATAGCAGCATCTTGCACCGATATCGGCTTCACGGTACTGCTGAACTTCAATCGAATAAATACGTTTGTTGGTTTTGGCTCTTATATCCAAGATACCTGCCTTTTCATCATGATGGGAGGGAGTAAAAACTCTGTCTTCTAAAGTGACGTCAATGATTTTTTCATTCTCAGGATGAGTGCCCTTATCAAAGATGACGGCATTTAATAAATCGATAAGAAAAACTTTATGTTCTTTTTTGGACAGAATATGTTTGGCAAAAGCGTCATTGGTACGTTTTAAAGAAACGAATGGTGAAACAACGGTGCAATAAGATTTTGACATGATGCCTCCTTTAATTAAACAAAAGCATCATTGTGCCCAAGGACAAAACCGGACCCAGTCACAAACACTGCAAATTGCACACAAACCTTCTGCAGGGCGCATAAACTCTAGGGAAATTTTTAATGCACGATTTTGGTGAAGATACAAATTGAGATTGAGATCTTTTGATAATTTGCTTAGCGGAGATAAAAAACCCTTCTTACACCTTAAAGTAAAAACCATAAACTAAGCCGTTCTTCTCTTAAAATCACTTTTTCTATAAAAAAGAACATACCGTTAAAGAAATCGATGATCACATTGCTTCCGTTTTTAACTCACATTGAGCAGTAATTTCTATTAATATTTTTTTATTAACCCCACAGCTCAGTTTTTAAAAATCCTGCCCGGAGTACGGATCAAGATAAGGCTCATATTGCAGCGGACTGTAATATTTCGCTATCTCAATCCCCAAAACCGCCAAAAGCTGCATCAAAGGCTGCGTCAATCCCGATACATGCAGCCTGCCGGT
>ERZ779866.2076-NODE-2076-length-18771-cov-3.567429_pt1 | contig 18771 bp, 31 predicted proteins | sample MGYA00511248_ERZ779866 | MGnify/ENA primary metagenome ERZ779866 (study PRJEB29588, sample SAMEA2155758) | human gut metagenome | biome: human gut; feature: human-associated habitat; material: faeces | place: Denmark | collected 2008/2010 ... | reverse complement strand
GGAGACATCGGCCGCGTCCAGACTGGTTTGGGCCTGCTGCACCATGTTTGAATAGTCGGCACGCGACTGCGAAGTGATTTGGGTAAGCAGCGAGGCGCGCACTGATACCATCGATACGCCAGAGAAGACGATGGCCACGGCCAGCGTAAGAATCACGGTGAGGGCCACGGTGCGGGCCTGCAGTGAGCGACGAACTTCAGCGCGTCCGTGGCGCAGCAAGCGTTTGAGGCTGAATCGAGGGCGCAGGTTCATTGTTCAGGAGTGACGAACTTGTAGCCAATACCGCGTACGGTCTGCACGATTTGCGGGTTCTCGGGGTCGTCCTCCACTTTGGCCCTAAGGCGTTGAACATGCACATTGATCAGGCGCGTATCGCCGGAATTCTCGTATCCCCAGACATTCTTGAGCAGGCTGGAACGACTGATGGCCTCGCCGGCGGCGGCCGCAAGCCGTGGCGCCAGAAGGGCACGGGCCGTGCTCGCCAGGGCTCCATCCGCGCTCCTCAGTGGACACACGGCGGTATCGCTTTGGGTCCCAAGCCGAGAGATTTTGAGAAGAGCATGAACAAGAAGGCAAGACAGCTTGCCATAAAGAGCGCTCTTTCGGCAAAGTTCCAGGCCGGCGCTATGGTTGTTGTTGACAACATAGAGCTCCAGGAGATCAAGACAAAGAGCTTCATCTCTTTCCTTAATAATATAGGTGCAGCAGGCAAGACACTCGTTGTCATGCCCGAGGTCAGAAAGAATGTCGTTCTCTCCGCAAGAAATATCCCCGGCGTAAAGACAACAGTCTCCGGCGTTATTTCCACATACGATATCCTCAAGGCCGACAAGTTCGTAGTTGACAAGGTTGCCGTAGAGAAGATTCAGGAGGTATACGCATAATGAAATCCGCTTACGATATAATCAGAAGACCGATCATCACTGAAGAGTCTATGATGGGCGTTGCCAACAAGGTATATGTCTTTGAAGTGGCAAGAGATGCCGGCAAGATCGAGATCAAGAAAGCCATCGAAGAGATCTTCAAGGTAAAGGTCAGCTCGGTAAACACAATGAATGTACGCGGCAAAGAGAAGAGAATGGGCGTACATGTGGGCAAGACATCGGCCCGCAAAAAGGCTATCGTAACTCTCACTCCCGATTCCAAGACAATCGAGGTATTCGAGGGTATGTACTAATCCTCAATGAGGATTGCGGCTTCGGCCGCCGAATGTATACTGCTTAAAGCAGTGCAAAACAAAAAGATAAGGAGAAAGCAACAATGGCAATAAAGTCTTTTAACCCGACAACAGCCTCCCGTCGCAACATGACAGTAACTGATTACTCGGGTTTGAGCCGTGTAAAGCCTGAAAAGAGTCTTCTTGAGACACAGAAGAAAAAGGCAGGCAGAAACAGCTACGGCAGAATAACAGTCCGTCACCACGGCGGCGGAAACAAGCAGAAATACCGCATCATCGACTTCAAGCGCGACAAGATGGACATGAGCGCAACAGTTCTTACTCTCGAGTACGATCCCAACCGCTCCGCTCACATCGCTCTCGTGCAGTATGAGGACGGCGAAAAGCGTTATATTCTCGCTCCCGTTGACCTCAAGGTAGGCGACAAGATCATCTGCTCCGAAAACGCAGATATCAAGCCGGGCAACTGCCTCCCCATAGCAAACATACCCCTCGGTACATTTATCCACAACATTGAGATATATCCCGGCAAAGGTGCCCAGCTCGTCCGTTCCGCAGGCGTCGCAGCTCAGCTGATGGCTAAAGAGGGCGCAGCCGCTCAGGTTCGTCTCCCCTCCGGCGAGGTTCGCTACATCAAGCTCAACTGCAAGGCCACAATCGGCCAGATAGGCAACATCGATCACGAGAATGTTCAGATCGGTAAAGCAGGCCGCACACGCCACATGGGCATTCGCCCGACAGTACGCGGTTCTGTCATGAACCCCAATGACCACCCCCACGGCGGTGGTGAAGGTAAGTCTCCGATCGGCCGTCCCGGTCCTGTTACTCCCTGGGGCAAGCCCGCACTCGGATTCAAAACTCGCAAGAAGAACGCTCGTACAAACAAGCAGATTGTCAAGCGTCGCAATGACAAATAAGAAAGGGGCATAGAATAATGGGAAGAAGTCTCAAAAAGGTACCTTTCGTAGCTCCCGAGCTCATCAAGAGAGTCAGAGAGCTCAATGAGAAAGGCGATAAAAAGGTTCTCAGAACATGGTCCAGAGCATCTACGATCTACCCCGACTTTGTAGGTCATACGATCGCTGTATACGACGGACGCAAGCATGTTCCGGTATATGTAACAGAAGATATGGTCGGCCATAAGTTCGGCGAGTTCGCACCGACAAGAACCTTCAAGGGTCACGCCGGAAGCAAGACATCCAACAACGGCAAATAAAAGAGGAGGAAATTACAATGGAAGCAAGAGCTTATCTTAAGCATTTACGCGTTTCTCCTCGTAAGGTGCAAATCGTTTGCGACCTTATCCGCGGAAAGAGCGTACAGCAGGCAGCAGGTATTCTGCTCAATTTGAATAAATCGTCTTCAGAGCCCATGCTCAAGCTCCTTAAGAGCGCCATGGCCAACGCAGAGAACAATCACAGCATGAACCCCGAGAAGCTCTATGTGTCTGAGGTTTTTGCATGCCCGGGTCCTGTGATGAAGAGAGTTATGCCGCGTGCCCAGGGCCGCGCGTTCAGAATACTCAAGAGAACATCTCATGTGACACTGGTTCTCAAAGAGAAGGAATAAAGGTTAAGGAGGTAATATAATGGGCCAGAAAATCAATCCGCACGGTTTGCGTGTCGGCGTTATAAAAGGTTGGGATTCCCGCTGGTATGCCAAAGACGGTGCCTTCGGTGACCTTTTGGTAGAGGACTACAACCTTCGTAAATATCTCAAGAAGACACTCTATGCAGCCGGTATCGCCAAGATCGAAATCGAGAGAAGCGGTGACCGCGTCCGCATTTTCATCCACTGCGCTCGTCCCGGCGTTATAGTCGGTAAGGGCGGCGCCGAGATCGAGGCTCTCAAGGAGAGAGTTCAGAAGATGATCGGCAAGACAGTCAACATCAGCATCGTAGAGGTTCGTCAGCCCGACCTCAACGCTCAGCTCGTTGCAGAGAACATCGCAGCTCAGCTCGAGAAGCGTATTTCTTTCCGCCGCGCTATGAAGCAGGCTATGTCCAGAGCTATGAAGCTCGGCGCAAAGGGCATCAAGACCAATGTCTCCGGCCGTTTGGGCGGCGCCGAGATCGCCCGCACAGAGCACTATCATGAGGGTACAATTCCCCTTCAGACACTCCGTGCAGACATCGACTACGGCTTTGCCGAGGCTCACACAACATTCGGTATCATCGGCGTAAAGGTTTGGCTCTATAAGGGCGAAGTCCTCACAGGCGGTCCCCGCACAACTGAAGTTCAGGCTCCCCGCCGCGACAGACGCGACGGCCGTCAGAACGACAGAGGCGATCGTCGCCCCCGCCGTGACGGTGACAGAAATCGCAGATTCAACAACGGTCCCAGAAACAACGGACCACGCAAGGAACAGGAGGTCAAGTAATGCTTCTGCCTAAGAGAGTAAAATACCGCAGAGTTCACAGAGGACGCATGACAGGCGTTGCCACTCGCGGAAATAAAGTTTCAAACGGTGAGTACGGCCTGATGGCCACAGAGCCGGCATGGGTTACCAGCAATCAGATCGAGGCAGCTCGTGTTGCTATGACCCGTTATATAAAGAGAGGCGGTCAGGTTTGGATCAAGATATTCCCTGACAAGCCCGTAACACAGAAACCCGCTGAAACCCGTATGGGTTCCGGTAAAGGTTCTCCGGAATATTGGGTAGCAGTAGTAAAACCCGGCCGCGTTATGTTTGAGATCGCAGGCGTATCCGAAGAGACGGCTCGCGAGGCTCTCCGTCTTGCAGGCCACAAGCTTCCGCTCAAATCGAAGTTCGTAAAGGCCGAGAAAGCAGAAGAGAATGTAGGGGGTGAAGCATAATGAAGCCGGCAGAAATCCGCCAGATGACAGCAGAAGAGCTTAACACAAAGCTCGCAGAGCTTAAAAAGGACCTTTTCAATCTCAGACTTCAGCATGCTATCAACCAGCTGGACAATCCTCTTAAAATAGCCGAGGTCAAAAAGGACATCGCTCGCGTAAACACAATTATCCGCCAGAAGAACATGGCGAATAAGGCATAATAAAAGGGAGGTAAAACTGTGATGGAAAGAGCTTTCCGCAAAACCCGCGTAGGTAAGGTCACATCCGACAAGATGGACAAGACCATCGTGGTTTCGATAGAAGACAGAGTACAGCATCCTCTTTATAAGAAAATCATGAACACAACATACAAGCTCAAGGCTCATGATGAGAAAAATGAAGCAGGAATTGGCGATATAGTAGAAGTAATGGAGACAAGACCTCTCTCTAAGGATAAGAGATGGCGCCTTGTCAGAATCGTAGAAAAAGCTAAGTAAGGAGGAGCCACAGAATGGTACAGCAGGAATCATATCTCCGTGTTGCAGATAACACAGGAGCTAAAGAACTCAAGTGTATCCGCGTTCTTGGCGGCTCTACACGCAGATACGGAAACATCGGCGATGTCATCGTCGCTTCCGTCCGCAAGGCAGCACCGGGCGGTGTTGTCAAGAAGGGTGAGGTCGTAAAGGCCGTTATCGTCCGTTCCCGCAAGGGTCTGCGCCGCGCAGACGGCAGCTATGTCCGTTTCGACGAGAACGCAGCAGTTATCATCAGAGACGATCAGAACCCCAGAGGAACCCGTATTTTTGGACCGGTCGCTCGTGAGCTTCGTGATAAAAACTACATGAAGATTCTTTCACTCGCACCGGAAGTTTTGTAATAGGAGGACGCCATGAATACACTTCACATAAAAACAGGTGACACAGTCATCGTCCTTTCCGGTAAAGATAAGGGCAAGAAGGGCAAAGTCCTCAAGACAGATCCCAAGAAGGGCGCAGTTATCGTTGAGGGCATCAATTTTGCCACAAAGCACACAAAGCCTCGCCGTCAGGGCGATACAGGCGGAATCATCAAGCAGGAGACTTCTCTCCGCGCTTGCAAGGTTATGCGCGTCTGCCCCAAATGTGACAAGCCTACTCGCGTAAAGCACGAGATTTTGGCTTCCGGCGAAAAGGTGCGCGTCTGCGCTCACTGCAAGGAACAGATATAAGGGTAGGGAGGAAATAAAATGTCTGAGAAATACATTCCGAGGCTCAAGGCCAAGTACACACAGGAAGTAGCTCCTGCTCTTATGAAGAAATTCGGATATGAGAATGTAATGCAGATTCCGAAGCTCGAGAAAATCACGGTCAACATCGGCTGCGGTGAGGCCCGTGACAACTCCAAGATGGTAGAAGCCATCGCAAACGATCTCGCAAAGATCACAGGTCAGAAGCCCGTCGTCACAAAGGCGAGAAAATCCGTCGCTAACTTTAAGCTCCGTGAAGGTCAGCCCGTCGGCGCAAAGGTAACTCTGAGAGCAGACAGAATGTGGGAGTTTTTGGACAGACTTTTCAATCTGGCTCTTCCCCGTGTTCGTGACTTCAGAGGCATCAATCCCAACGGCTTTGACGGACGCGGCAACTATGCCTTCGGCCTCAAAGAGCAGCTCATATTCCCCGAGATCGAGTACGATAAAATCGACAAGATCCGCGGCATGGATATAGTGTTCACAACGACGGCTAATACAGACGAAGAAGCAAAGGAGCTCCTCACACTTCTCGGCGCTCCGTTCATGAAGGCATAGGGGGAATAAAAAATGGCTAAAAAAGCAATGATTTTGAAGCAGCAGGCCGAGCCTAAGTTCTCTACAAGAGCATACAACAGATGTAAAATCTGCGGCCGTCCTCACGCTTATCTTCGCAACTACGGCATCTGCCGTATCTGCTTCAGAGAGCTGGCTCACAAGGGCCAGATCCCCGGAGTAAAGAAGGCATCCTGGTAAGCTGACTGACGGACGCCGTCAGTCATAAACAATAAAGCCCCGAGAAGGGGATACGAGAAAAGTGGAGGGAGAACCCTCTAACTTCAAGGAGGAAAATTATGCATATCACAGATCCGATAGCAGATATGCTCACTCGTGTTCGCAACGCAGGCTCCGCCCGCCACGCCACAGTCGATGTTCCGGCTTCCGGCGTTAAGAAGGCAATAGCCCAGATCCTTTTGGACAACGGCTACATCAAATCCTTTGAGCTTGTAGACAACGGCACACAGGGCATCATTCGCATCACACTCAAGTACAATGCCGACAAGTCCCACGCAATCCAGGGACTCCGCAGAGTTTCCAAGCCCGGCCTTCGCATCTACGCCGGCAGAGAGAATCTCCCCAAGGTTCTCAAAGGACTCGGTATTGCGATCGTTTCAACATCCAAGGGCGTTATGACCGATAAAGAGGCAAGAAAGCTCAATGTCGGCGGCGAAGTCCTGGCATTCGTATGGTAAGGAGGTAGGAGAATATGTCGAGAATCGGTCGTGCTCCTATAACTGTACCGGCAGATGTGACTGTTGCCGTAAACGGTCACGAAGTTGAAGTTAAAGGCGCAAAAGGTACACTCAAGAAAGAGTTTCACCCTGATATAACAATTACAATGGAAGGCAATGTGATCCATGTTGCCCGTCCTTCGGACGATAAGCTCCACAGAGCTCTCCACGGCCTGACACGCACACTTATCAACAACATGATAATCGGCGTAAGCAAGGGCTACACAAAAGAGCTTGAAATCAACGGCGTCGGCTACCGTGCCGCAAAGAGCGGTAAAGATGAAACTCTCACACTGGGTTACTCCCATCCTGTCATCGTCTCCGACAACGAGGACATAACAATCGATGTTCCCGCTCCCAACAAGCTTGTCATCTCCGGTATCGACAAGCAGAAGGTCGGTCAGTTCGCAGCCGAAGTTCGCGGCAAGCGTCCTCCCGAGCCCTATAAGGGAAAAGGCATCAAGTATGTTGACGAGGTCATTCGCCGTAAAGAGGGCAAGGCCGGCGGTAAGAAGAAATAAGGAGGTTTTGGCTAAATGGTTAAGAAATTTAATTCCAACGAAAAGCGCTTGCAGAGACATAAGCGTGTTCGTGCTAAGATTTCCGGTACTGCTGAGCTTCCCCGTCTCAATGTATACCGCAGTGCCAAGAACATCTACGCACAGGTAATAGACGATGTAGCAGGTGTAACACTCTGCTCCGCATCGACAATCGAAAAGGATTTCAACCAGTACGGCGGCAACTGCGAAGCTGCAGCTATGGTTGGCAAGAAGATCGCCCAGGTCTGCAAAGAGAAGGGCATCGAGAATGTAGTCTTTGACCGTGGCGGTTATCTCTATCACGGCCGTGTAAAGGCTTTGGCAGAGGCAGCCCGCGAGGGTGGACTCAACTTTTAAGGAGGAGGAAGATTATGGCTCATATTATAGACGCAGGAGCGCTTGACCTTAAAGAGACAGTCGTTGCCCTCAACCGTGTTTCTAAGACAGTAAAAGGCGGCCGTATTTTCAAGTTCGCAGCACTCGTAGTAGTGGGCGACCAGAACGGCATCGTAGGCTACGGTCTCGGTAAAGCCTCCGAAGTTCCCGAAGCTATCCGCAAGGGAATTGAAGACGCAAAGAAGAATCTCGTAAAGGTGTCCCTCAAGGGCACATCGATCCCCCACGAGGTGATCGGCGAGTTCGGCGCAGGCCGTGTTCTTCTCAAGCCGGCTGCACAGGGTACCGGTGTTATCGCCGGCGGTCCTGTCCGTGCGGTTTTGGAAGCAGCAGGCGTACGCGACATCCGTACAAAGTGCCTCAGAAGCAACAACCCCCAGAATGTTGTCGCTGCTACAATGGCAGGTCTCAAATCTTTGAGAACTATTGAAGAAGTATCCAAGGTTCGCGGTCTTACACCCGAGCAGATCATGAAATAACGGAGGGTAACGAAATGAACAATGTAAAAATTACTCTCAAAAAGAGCCTTGCAGGCAGACATGCAAAGCACATCGCAACAGCTAACGCTCTCGGCCTTCGCCGTATCGGTGATGTGTCGGTTCAGCCTGAAAACCCCCAGACAATGGGTAAGGTCGCTCAGATAAGCTACCTTATCAGCGTCGAAGTGGTTAAGTAGGAGGTAGAATATGAAAATTCACGAATTGACACCGGCTCCCGGCGCAACAAAGGAAAACAAGCGCAAGGGACGCGGAATCGGATCCGGCAACGGCAAGACAGCAGGCCGCGGCCATAAGGGTCAGTGGGCCAGAAGCGGCGGCGGCGTCCGTCCCGGCTTCGAGGGCGGCCAGACAATGCTGGCACGCCGTCTCCCCAAGCGCGGATTCCACAATGTATTCGCAAAGAACTATGCAGAGTTCAATGTTTCCGAGCTCAACAAGCTTGAGGACGGAACAGTCGTATCTTTCGAGACTCTCTATGAGATGGGCCTCGTACAGAAAAAATATGATGGCATCAGAGTTCTCGGTGGCGGCGAGCTTACTAAGAAGTTGACTGTCAAAGCCGCAGGCATCACTGCCTCGGCAAAAGAGAAGATAGAAGCCGCCGGAGGAAGCGCGGAGGTCTTGTAATATGATACAGACACTTAGAAACGCGTGGAGAATTCCGGATCTTAGAAAAAAACTTCTCTTTGTTATCTTTGCTTTGGTTGTATACCGTTTCGGTTATTCGATCTATGTTCCCTATGTAGATCTCGACATGGTAAAGGCCGTATTTGAACAGTACAGCGACACTGTCCTCGGATACTTCAATGTACTGTCCGGCGGCGGCTTCAGCCAGGCATCTATATTCGCTCTTTCTATCTATCCGTATATCAACGCCTCGATTATCATGAACCTCTTGCAGGTAGCTATACCCGCCCTTGAGAGAATGGTAAAAGACGGCGGCGAGGAAGGCAGAAAGAAACTGGCCGCCATCACCCGCTATGTGACGGTCGGTCTCGCCCTCATCCTGGGCTACACATATTATGTCATGCTCAAGAGCACGGGCGCTCTCACAAGAACAGACGCCATCTCCATGATAGTTATCCTCATAACTTTCACAGCTGGTTCGGCGTTTATCATGTGGCTCGGCGAACAGATCACTGAAAAGGGCATAGGAAACGGTATTTCCCTTATCCTCTTCGCCTCGATCGTAAGCCGCGGTCCCCAGGCTGTCATATCGATAGTATCTTCCTTTATAAACGGCAACCTCAACATATTCTCGCTTTTGGTAATACTTGTAATCGCTGTGGCTATCATAGCTCTCGTTGTATTTGTCACCAACGCTGAGCGCCGCATACCGGTTCAGTATGCAAAGCGTGTTGTCGGAAGAAAGATATACGGCGGACAGTCGACAAACATTCCGATGAAGGTAAATATGTCCGGCGTTATGCCCATCATCTTTGCCTCGTCCATAGTAACAGTTCCCGCAACGATCATCGAGTTCCTGCAGCCGGCTGAAGGTTCTTTCTGGAGCAATTTCGCAAAGTCCTTCTCCCAGGGCACAATTCCCTATATGATCGTATATGCACTCCTCATCGTAGGTTTCGCATACTTCTATTCGACGATTCAGTTCAATCCGATAGAGGTCTCCAATAACATCCGTAAAAACGGCGGATTTATCCCCGGCTTCCGTTCGGGCAGACCCACAACAGAGTTTATCACAAGAGTTCTCAACAAGATCACTCTCATGGGCGCAATCTTCCTGGGCTTTATCGCCCTTCTGCCCCAGGTGATGAGCAACATCAACGGTCTTTCCGGTTTGGCTGTCGGAGGTACATCGATACTCATTCTTGTCGGTGTCGCCCTTGAAACGGTTAAAGCTATCGAAGCTCAGATGCTCATGAGGCATTATAAGGGCTTCCTCGAATAGGACGGTAAATTAAATGCTTTGCACTATTTTAGGTGCCCCGGGTGCGGGTAAAGGCACACAGGCACTTTTTCTTAAAGAAAAGCTCGGAGTTCCGATAATTGCCACAGGCAACCTTCTGCGCGACGCAATGAAGGCGGAGACCGAGCTGGGAAAGTCCATTAAGGAGTACATGAACACAGGACATCTGGTCCCCGACGACCTGATTGTCGACCTGGTTTCAAAAAGACTCAAAGATGACGACTGCAAAAACGGCGCCATCCTGGACGGTTTCCCCAGAACTTTGGCTCAGGCCGAAAGAATAGATGAAGTTATGCCGATAGATCTTGCGATCTCCATTGAGGTCTCCGACGATGAGATAATAAGCAGACTTACGGGCAGAGAGATCTGCACCAAGTGTCAGGCCACTTATCATGTGGAGTACAACCCCACGGCGGTTCCCGGTATTTGCGACAGATGCGGAGCAAAGACCACAAGGAGAACCGACGACGACAAAGAGATCGTAAAGGAGAGACTTAGCGTGTATCATCACGACACCGAGCCTGTCAAGAAATACTATGAGAGACAGAACAAGCTCAAAATAGTAGTCGGACAGAAAAAGGTCGAGGATACACAGAGACTTGTAGCTCAGGCTGTGGGAGTATCATTATGATAAAAGTTAAGTCTTCTCAGGAACTTAAAATTATGAGAGAAGCCGGAGCGATTGCCAAGCTCGCACTCATCGAGTGCGGCAAGGCAGTCCATCCGGGAGTCACAACCAGAGAGCTTGATGAGGTCGCAAGAAGAGTCATCAAGCAGCTGGGAGCCACCCCCTCTTTCCTCGGCTACCAGGGCTATCCCGCGGCGATATGCTGCTCGATAAACGACACAGTTATCCACGGAATCCCCGGTAAGCTCAAGATAAAGGAGGGCGATATCGTCTCCATCGATGTGGGAGCCTATTACAGAGGCTATCACGGAGACAACGCCGATACCTTCGCCGCAGGCGATATATCGGACGAGGCGAGAAGGCTTATAGATGTGACGCGACAGAGCTTCTATGAGGGTATCAAGCAAGCGGTAGTGGGCAACAGAATATCCGATATCTCGGCGGCTGTTCAGCAGTATGTTGAGAAAAACGGATACAGCGTAGTTCGCGATTTTGTTGGTCACGGAATAGGCCGGGATATGCATGAAGCCCCTGAAGTACCTAATTACTGCAGTTTAAGGGGTCACGGCCCGAAACTTGTAAAGGGTATGACACTTGCCATTGAACCTATGGTTAATTCGAAATCGTACGGCGTGAAGATACTTCCCGACGGCTGGACGGTAAAAACGGTGGACGGAGGCCTTTCGGCTCACTATGAAAACACCATCGTCATAACCGACGGCGAACCCATAATTCTCACCCGTCCGCTGGAGGATTAAATGAAAGACGAAATTAAGAGAGCTGATATCGTCATGTCAACAGCCGGAAGAGATAAGGGAAGGCTGATGTTCGTGCTGTCGGTTCTCGAAGGAGGAACCCTGCTGCTTGCCGACGGCAAGTGCCGCAAGGTCGAAAATCCAAAGACGAAAAAGGAAAAACATGCGGAGCTTTTTGAGAGAAGCGAAAATCCGGTCTCTCGAAAAATACTCTCGGGCGAGGTTCCCTTAAACAAGGAAATCCGAAGAGAGCTTGCCCGCAGACAGTTGGATACAACTTCACAAGGAGGATAATTTCGTTTGTCTAAAGAAGATATGATTGAAGTAGAAGGTACCGTTATAGAGGCGCTGCCAAATGCTACATTCAAGGTGGAGATTACCGGCGGACATGTGGTAACAGCTCATCTTTCAGGTAAACTTCGCATGAATTTTATACGCATCTTACCGGGCGACAAGGTCACAATGCAGCTTTCGCCCTATGATTTGACCCAGGGAAGAATCACCTGGCGTTCTAAGTAACTTTTGGGGAAACAGGAGGGAAAACAAAATGAAAGTTAAACCATCAGTAAAACCAATTTGTGAAAAATGCAAAGTCATTCGCCGCAAGGGCAATGTCATGGTTATTTGTGTAAATCCCAAGCACAAGCAGAAACAAGGTTAATTATATTAAATAAAAGCAGGAGGTGCCAGAAGTACTATGGCTCGTATAGCAGGTGTAGATATTCCTCGTGAAAAAAGAGTTGAAATCGGCCTTACTTATATCTACGGTATCGGAAGAAAGCTTTCCAACGATATCCTTAAAGAGACAGGTATAAATCCGGATATAAGAGTGCGTGACCTCACAGAGGAGCAGGTCGCAGCGCTTCGTGAGACAATCGAGCGTTCCTACACAGTCGAAGGCGATCTTCGCCGCGATGTAGCACTCAACATCAAGCGTCTTGTCGAGATCGGTTCCTACCGCGGTCTCCGTCACCGCAAGGGTCTCCCCGTTCGCGGTCAGCGCAGCAAGACAAACGCAAGAACCCGCAAAGGTCCCAAGAAGACCATTGCTAACAAGAAGAAGTAAAGGAGGGTGTATTAAATGGCTAAAGTTCAGGCTAAAAAAGGCGCTGTCGTCACTAAAAAGCGTCGTGAGCGTAAAAATATCGAAAAGGGCGCAGCACACATTCACTCGTCCTTCAACAATACAATCGTAACCATCACAGATCTCAAGGGTAACGCACTTTCCTGGGCAAGCGCCGGCGGCCTCGGCTTCCGCGGCTCGAGAAAGTCCACTCCCTTCGCAGCTCAGTCCGCTTCCGAGACTGCCGCAAAGGCAGCTATGGAGCACGGTCTCAAGACTGTTGAAGTCTATGTCAAGGGCCCCGGTTCCGGACGCGAAGCAGCTATCCGTGCACTTCAGGCAGCAGGCCTCGAGGTCACAATGATCAAGGATGTAACACCGATTCCGCACAACGGCTGCCGCCCGCCAAAGCGCCGTCGTGTCTAATATTAAAAGGAGAGTGAAATAATGGCAAGATATACAGAGGCAGTGTGCCGTATTTGCCGCCGTGAAGGCGATAAGCTCTTTTTGAAGGGTGAAAAATGTTATTCAGATAAATGCCCCATGTCCCGCAGAGCATACGCTCCCGGCCAGCACGGCCAGAGCAGAAAGAAGCTCTCCGAGTATGGTCTCCAGCTCCGTGAGAAGCAGAAGGCAAGAAAGTACTACGGCGTTCTCGAGACTCAGTTCGAGAACTACTTCGATCAGGCTACAAAGAAGCAGGGTATGGCAGGTGAAAACCTCCTCAAGATCCTGGAGACAAGACTTGACAACATTGTCTACCGTGCAGGCTTCGCTATGAGCCGTCCCGAGGCAAGACAGCTTGTAAAGCACGCTCATTTCACAGTCAACGGCAAAAAGGTTGATATCCCCTCCTACGCCGTAAAGCCCGGCGATGTAGTGGCTATCCGTGAAAAGAGCCTTTCTCTTGACAAGATCAAGAACAACATCGAGGCAAACTCCGCAAAACCCACTCTTTCCTGGCTCACAGTAGACCGCACAAAGGGCACAGCAACAGTTGTCAGCGAGCCCACTCGTGAAGAGATCGACCTCGGCATCGAGGAGCATCTCATCGTTGAGCTTTACTCCAAGTAATAATATTATTTGTGTTAAAGCACACGGTTTCGTTAAATTATTATAAGGAGGGCAACAGATGATCGCAATAGAAAAACCTCGTATAGATTGTATCGATATGACAGAAGACGGTTCCTACGGCAAGTTCGTCGTAGAGCCGCTCGAGCGCGGTTATGGTACAACGCTTGGTAACTCTTTACGCCGAGTTCTTCTCTCTTCGCTGCCGGGAACAGCTCCCATAGGCATCAAGATTGAAGGCGTACAGCATGAATTCGGTGTAATGCCCGGCGTAAAGGAAGATGTTGCCGAAATTGTGCTCAACATAAAGGGTATAATTTCAAAAATACACTGCGAAGGAACAAAGACCGTATATATTGAAGCAAGCGGACAGAGCGAGATCACTGCCGGAGACATCAAATGCGACTCCGACATCGAGATCCTCAATCCCGAGCATCACATAGCATACATCATGCCCGACGCCAAGTTCAATATGGAGATAATCTTCTCCCACGGCCGCGGCTATGTTCCGGCGGAGCGTAACAAACCTCAGACTCCGATAATAGGTCTTATCCCCGTCGATTCCACATATACTCCTGTATATAAGGTCAACTACACGGTTGAAAACACCCGTGTCGGCAACATGACAGACTACGATAAGCTCACTTTGGAGATCTGGACAGACAAGACCATATCTGTAAGAGACGCCGTTTCTCTTTCGGCAAAAGTTCTCACAGACCATCTGGCTCTGTTTGTCGATCTGTCGGAGGAGATAGGAATCAAGCCCACAGTCGTAGAGACCACCGAGAAGGCTCAGAACAAAGTTCTTGAGATGACCATCGAGGAGCTCGACTTGTCGGTTCGTTCCTTCAACTGTCTCAAGAGAGCCGGTATCAACACTGTCGGCGATCTGATGAACACCACAGAGGAAGAGATGATGAAGGTCAGAAATCTCGGCCGTAAATCTCTCGAAGAAGTAATAAAGAAAATGGCAGATTTAAATCTTCTGCTTTCGAAAGGCGATAATTAAAAGGGAGCCTTAGCGCTCCCTAATAAACCTAACAAGGAGGTATTCAGAAATGCCAGGAACTCGCAAACTCGGCAGACCTACAGATCACCGTATGGCCATGCTCCGTGCAATGGTGACATATCTGCTGGAAAACGGCAAAATTGAAACTACTGTAACCCGTGCTAAAGAGGTTCGTCCTCTCGCTGAGAAGATGATCACTTTGGGCAAGAAAAATACATTGGCATCGAAGCGTCAGGCTCTCTCCTTCATCACAAAGGAAGATGTCGTAAAGAAGCTCTTCGATGAGATAGCTCCCAAGTACGCAGAGCGCAACGGCGGCTACACACGCATTATCCGCATCGGCGTTCGCCGCGGTGACAATGCCGAAATGGCAATTATCGAGCTTGTCTAATTAAATATAAACAGCGTTAAACAGGGCAGAAATTGAGGCTGAACAATTTTCAGACACTTTCTGTCCTGTTTCTTTGTGTAAAAGAATATTTTTTATAAAGGCCGTATATAATACTAACGGCAGCAGTTTGTTGACTTTGCTTTAAAATAATGCTATAATATAATGGATATTATTGCGCAGCAGCGCATTTTTACGGCACAGCCGTTTTTATATAGATACATATTTGAAATATGAAACGAAAAGACCTTTATGAGCTTTTGCTATATGGTCTTTTAAAATAAATAAAGCCGCTTTGCGGCGTCTACGGACACTTCCACTCTTAAAAAAATAAAAAAGAGATCGTTTGCATCTCTCTTGTTTTCGTGTCCGCAAATCGAGAAAAAGGAGAATTATGAATAATAACAACACAGAAATCAACATAGCGGATATACCCGCTTCAGAGGGGTCAGCCCCCAAAAAGAGGCAGAGCAGCAGGAAAAAAAGCTCCGCCAAAACGGCGTCATCGACAAAGAGCGCCGCTAAAAATACTCAGAAAAGCTCTTCAAAGAGCTCGTCAAAAAAGACAGCTGAAAAGAGCGCTGCTCAAAAGACGGCGTCCAAAAGCAAGACGGCAAAAGCCGATACAAAACAGACCCAGTCCAAGTCCTCAAGAGGCAGAAAACCCAAGGCTCAGCAGGACGACGGAAAAAAGCTCAGGGTAATATCTCTGGGCGGACTTCAGGAGATAGGAAAGAACCTGACGGTTATAGAGTATGAAAACGACATAATGATAATCGACTGCGGCATGACATTCCCAAACGGCGATATGCTCGGCGTCGACATGGTAATTCCCGACATAACCTATCTCAAGAAAAACATAAATAAGGTCAAGGGCATAGTAATAACCCATGGTCACGAGGATCATGTCGGCGGTCTGCCCTATATTTTGAGAGACCTCAATGTGCCGATATACTGCACGGCTTTGGCAGGCGGAATCATAAAGAGCAAGCTTGAGGAGCACAAGAACATCAAGAAGGTAAAAATGCACATCAAAAAGGCGGGCGATGTCTTTAAGGTGGGCATATTCAAGGTGGAGATGGTGCATGTCAACCACTCGATAGCCGACGCCGTGGCCCTCACTATCGACACTCCCGTGGGCAAATGCGTCTTTATGGGAGACTTCAAGATAGACACCACGCCGATAGACGGCAGGATAATAGATTTGGCACGCTTCGGTGAACTGGGAAAAGAGGGAGTGCTGCTTCTCATGAGCGACTCCACCAACGCCGAAAGACCGGGCATGGCCATGAGCGAAAAAAAGGTTGGCAAAGCTTTGGAAGCACAGTTCAAAAACTGCGACAGGCGAATACTTGTCGCCACCTTCAGCTCCAATATTCACAGGCTTCAGCAGATAATCGACATATCCAATAAATACGGCCGAAAGGTCTGTGTTTCGGGCAGAAGCATGGAGAATATGGTCAAGGTGGGCGTCGAGCTTGGCTATCTCGACATTCCCAAGGGAACTCTCATAGATATAAGCCTTATGAAAAAGTACCCCAAGGATCAGATCACCGTAATCACTACGGGCAGTCAGGGAGAGCCCATGTCGGCCCTTATGCGCATGTCCATGGGCAGCCATAAGCAGATACACATAAGCCCCGAGGATAAAATCCTCATTTCGGCAAGCCCAATACCGGGCAATGAAAAGAGCATATATACCCTGATAAATGAGCTGGAGAAGAGAGGCGCGGAGGTCGTATACGACAAGCTGGCCGAGCTCCATGTGTCGGGCCATGCTTGCAGCGAGGAGCTCAAAATAATTCTCGCACTGACAAAGCCCAAGTTCTTTATGCCGGTGCACGGTGAATACCGGCATCTGAGATGCCATGCGGAGCACGCAAAGGCCATGGGTATTCCCGCCGAAAATGTGTTTATAAACGAGATAGGCAAGGTGCTCGAGGTTGGCAGAAACTCTGCCAGAATCAACGGCAGCGTGCCCTCGGGCAAGGTGCTTGTCGACGGCATAGGCGTCGGCGATGTGGGTCAGACGGTTTTGAGAGACCGTCAGCACCTGTCACAGGACGGCCTTATTATAATTGTCACCACCTTTGACGGCGAGACGGCAACCATAGCGGCGGGCCCCGATATAATAACCCGCGGCGTAAACCTCACCAAGGACACCGAGGACATCTCCGAGGTGGTGAGGGGCATAGCCTACGAGACCATAGAGAGCTGTCTCGAGAAAAATCTCTCCGACTGGGCGACGATAAAATCCGAGCTCAGGTCGAGGATAGCCGACTATGTCTATAAGCACACAAAGCGCAACCCGATGATACTCCCCATAAATATGGAGGTTTAAAAAATCCCCTTTGACGCAAGTCAAAGGGGATTTTTAATATTTAGGAACAATTCTCCCTTTGTAAAAAATGATTGCGTTGAAGGTATTGAAAAATATATACCAATATAGTATAATTTCACCATCAAAATGTTGCAAAAGGAGAGTTAAAAATATGGAATATCAAAACAGAATGCCTCTCATAGGCGATAAAGCCCCTGCATTTGAAGCTGTGACCACTCAGGGAAAGATAAACTTCCCCGAAGATTATAAGGGAAAATGGGTGATACTCTTTTCACCCCCCGCCGATTTCACTCCGGTTTGCACCACGGAGTTTATGACATTTGGCTCAATGATCGAGGAGTTCAAGGCGCTCAACACCGAGCTTGTGGGACTTTCGGTAGATTCGATATATTCCCACATTGCATGGCTCAGAAAGATAAGAGAGCTGGAATGGAAGGACAAGAAAAATATTGATGTCACATTCCCCCTGATCGAGGACATAAGAATGGAAGTTGCAAATAAGTACGGCATGATTCAGCCGGGGCAATCCAACACCCAGGCGGTGAGAGCCGTATTTGTCATAGATCCCGAAGGAACGGTTCGCACAATTCTCTACTATCCTCTCTCCACAGGGCGAAACTTTGACGAGATAAAGAGAATAATTCTCGCCCTTCAGAAGACAGACGCAGACTCCTGCGCAACACCTGCCGACTGGAGACCGGGCGATGATGTAATTGTGCCGACGGCAGGCAGCTGCGGCGTCGCCAGAGAGCGTATGGAAAGCCAGAACGATGATCAGTACTGTCTCGATTGGTTCATGTGCTTCCGCCGCGAGAAAAACTGATAAAAAAGGCCGCGGAAATCTCCGCGGCCGTTATTTTTGTTATTTACAAAACACCCAAAAGGGAGAGTATTATGGCGAGAGTACCCGCAAAGGCGCAGTAATAGGCGAAATACTTGAAGTGCTGAGAAGCTACGATCTTTCTCACCATGAAGATGGCGAAATAGCCCGAGACGGCGGCGCACACCATGCCGATGCCGAAGGTGAGAAAATCATTTGCAGTCCATGTCATGGCGAGGACATCGGGAATGCTTGTGACTGTGGCTCCCAAAACGGCGGGTATCGACATGAGGAAGGCGAACTTTACGGCAAACTCCCTCTCAAAGCCGCAGAAAAGGCTTGTCGTTATGGTGGAGCCCGAACGGGATATACCGGGTGTTACAGCCAGAACCTGCATGAGGCCTATCTTCAAAGCGTCGGTGTATTTTGCGTTCTTTCCCGTCTTGCTGCCTCCCTTGACCCTGTCGGAGAGCCGGAGCAGCAGAGCCGTAAACAAAAGGGCAAAGCCTATGATGATGGGCTTTGAGAAAAGAATCTCTATGGTGTCCTTTAAAATAAGGGCGAGAACCAGGGGAGCGGTGGCGATTATCAGCAGGACAACGGTGCGTTTGCCGCTGTCTTTTTCCACTTTAAAGCCTTTAGACAGCCATTTGATGCCCGATTTGAAGAGCCACACAATGTCGTCCCAAAAGGCGATAAATACCGACACCAGAGTGCCCAGGTGAAGGGCGATGTCGAATACGATGTGGGAGCTCATGTAGGCTTCAAAATCAAAAAAGTTCTGCAAAAGGGCCAGATGTCCGCTGGAGGACACAGGCAAAAATTCCGTAAAGCCCTGGAC
>ERZ779866.2073-NODE-2073-length-18796-cov-3.666400_pt1 | contig 18796 bp, 12 predicted proteins | sample MGYA00511248_ERZ779866 | MGnify/ENA primary metagenome ERZ779866 (study PRJEB29588, sample SAMEA2155758) | human gut metagenome | biome: human gut; feature: human-associated habitat; material: faeces | place: Denmark | collected 2008/2010 ... | reverse complement strand
GTATTCCTGCGCGATTTTGCCAGCCGCATTTACCATGTGCACATGAAGGACGCGCAGGTGACGCTCGACGGCCGCAGCGGCCTGCTCGGCTCGCACATCGATTTTGGCGATCTGCGCCGCGGCTGGAACTTCCGCTCGCTGGGCCACGGCGGCGTGAACTTTGAGGAGATCATCCGCGTGCTCAATGCCGCCGGATACGATTATTCGGCGAAACTGTTGATCAGTTTAAACGCTGAACAAGTAACCTTGGATGATTCCCCAGCTTATTCAGAAGAAATCGCCCAAATGGTGATGAAAGCAATTTTCGAAGCTTATTTGTCTGTGACAGAAAATATTTTGGCGCTGAGTTCATCCTATGCTGATCAAATTCAGACTCTTTTGTGGAGAGGCAGCGATTTGAAATCCTCGCAACAGGATAGGGCAGACTTCGATTCAATGATTCAAAAGTGTTTAGGTATTCAATAAGGCGGTTCTCATGTCTGATGCAAAGAAAACAGCGGTTTTTCAATGGGATAGGACGGATCTTGATGGCTATATGCTGATTGAAGCCAGCGCTGGCACGGGAAAAACATTTTCGCTGATTCACGCCGTCATGCGACTTGTTTTTGAAAAAAAGATACCGCTTAACCGAATTTTGATCGTCACTTTCACAAAAGCGGCGGCCGCGGAACTTAAGGCCCGTATCAGATCGCGACTGATGACTTTGGTTGAAGCCATGCGCCGTTCCGATTTGGAATCTATTGAAGGGGAATTTGGAACGCTTTGCAAACGTTGGAATCATGAGGGGCTATTGACACAGGCTAGCGTTGATGAGGCAATTGAATCGTTTGACGAATGTCAGGTTTCGACCATCCATGGCTTTTGTCAGCAGATGTTGGCCGACAATGAGTTCTCCGCTTCCAAGGGGTTCGGTTATGAGATTGGTGATGACACGGCGATTAAGTCGGAGCTCATTGAAAATTTTCTAAGAAAGCGTCTTGCTCGTTTTGAGCGTCAAGAAGATCAAAGTGCGCTTTTGTCTGACAACGCGGCTTGGGCTAAAAAACTTGATGCCTTGCAGATGTTGCCTAACGGCGCTCGCGTTGAGATCATTGACTATTGTTTGGAAAAGGAAAGCGGAAAATCAAAAAAGGTACGACGCGTCACATTGTCGGAAGCTGTCATGCAAACGTTGCGCGACTTTATTGATACGATGCCGGCGGCTCTTGCCCAGGCTAAGCGAGAAGCGCACATACGTACTTTCAACGATATTTTGACAGATATGCAAAACGAGTTGCGAAACGAGACTTTTGTTCAAAATGTTCGCAGGCGCTTTGACGCTGTTTTGATCGATGAATTCCAAGACACGGATCCTGTGCAATATGATATTTTCCGCACGCTTTTCCTACCGGTTAAGGGGCAATCAAACGCTGGGTATCCTCGCAGTGTTATTTTTGTTGGAGACCCTAAACAGTCCATTTATGAATTTCGTAACGCCGATTTGAAAACGTACTTGCAAGCCAGAAAGGAGCTCGATAATACCTATCGCTTAGAAAGCAATTATCGGTCAACGCCTCCTTTAGTCAGCATTTTCAATAGCTTTTTTATTAATGAATCACAATCAGGATCAGCTTTTTTCACCGACGAGATTCTTTATGACGAGGTGAAGTCGGGGGCGAAATGTTTGCCTTTGTTGAAAAAAGAGGCGCAGGGCTTCTCACCAATTCCTGTACTGGAAGTGTTGCGATCGGACGAAAAGCCGGCTTTTAAAAGGATTGCAGATGTACGGGATTGTGAGGCTCGTTGGGTATGTGCTGATATCAAGCGGCTTTTGGCGCAAGAAGTGTATGTTGACGCGGAGAAAAAAATACGTCTTCGAGCCAACCATATTGCTTTACTGGTCCGTTCTTATAGTGATGCCGATTTGGTGGCTGCCCAATTAAATCGCGAAGGCATTCGAGTGCGCTATGAAAATAATGGGGATGTGTTCAAAAGTGACGAAGCCGAAGAAATCTTGGCGATTATGCAAGCGATGCATTCGCCTGATGACTTAAGACTGATGCGCCTGGCGCGTTCGACGAGAATGATGGGCGAACGCTTGGACACCATTGCCGGCGATGCCCTACAGACTCTCGGGGAGACCAACACCATCGCGCAATCGGATCTTTTCGCGACCTTGGCACGAAAAACACTGACTGACGCAGCAGCTTTAGTTGCCACACGGGGTATTGCCGCTGCCTTTGCTTTGATACTGCGCACTTTCAACACCGAAGCGCGCTTGCTGCTTGAGCAGGGTGGGGAAAGGCGCCTAACCAATTATCACCACATCATCGAGCTGTTGCAACAGCAGGCGCATTCCTTGAAAACACTTTCCGGACTCACTCGTTGGTACGAGCGAGAAATGAAGAACAAGTCCGCTCCTGAAGAACGAAATCTTCGTGTGGAAAGCGATGCTGATTTGGTTACGGTTGTTTCCATTCATAAAAGCAAAGGCTTGGAGTATCCGGTCGTGTACTTGGTTGGTGCCTACAGTTTCATGAAACCCAGCACAGTTGGCAACCTTTTTAAGGTCACAGAGAATGGACAAACAACCCTTTATTTAGCTCACGAACCGATTGATAAGGCTTCTTGTGAATTTTTAACTCAACCGGATGAAGCCCAATTGGAACAATATCGCTTGGCTTATGTTGCTCTCACACGCGCTTCTCAACGCGTTGTGCTGCCTCTCATGCAAACGCCCAGTGGGAAAAATTGGAGCTACACCACAAGGCGTAATCCTTATTTGAGAATCCTAACCCGCGAAATGGATCCGAACTGCGAGCTCGGTAATCAGGCTTTAACGCACTTTGAAGCGAGAGTTCTTGAGCGGCTAGATTGCTTAGAATCGACATTTATGAACCGATTGCAATCAATCTGCGGGCGCTCGATCTTGCCGAGTGATCTTTTTCGAATTCAAAACGATCGTGATCTCGATTATTCAGCCCCTGACCTAGAACACTTCAGCGATGACAAAGTTGATTTCAGTCCTGATGAGGCCGAGGCTCGAAACGCTGATTGGACCAATTCCAGCTTTACGTCAATTACACGGTTGGTTAACGACGCTCAATCGAAGGAGTTAGAACCAGATAGCGAATTGATTGTGGAGGAAATTGCAAACGCTTCCAACTCAGAGATGCAAAACGATTCACCAAAGGGGCTTATGAAAATCGCGGGAGGAACCGAGTTCGGTCTTTGCATGCATGAGCTTTTTGAAAAGGTCGATTTTTCTTTGGTGACTCAGGCGTCAGGTGGCGATGAAGCGGCTTATGCTAGTTTGCTCGACTTTGTGAAAGGCGTTATCAAACCTTACAAAGTCATGTTGGAATATTCTTGTCCGTTTGAGGAGGCAGGCCAGCTTTTTGCTCGAATGCTTATCGATACCTTGACGACCCCGATTGCAACGGGAATGGAACCGACCGACAGGTCGAGTTTTCGGATTTGCGATATCGCCAAAGAGCAACGTTTGGCTGAAATGCCGTTTGTGATGCCCATTGGGACACCGGTTCAAAATCGGGAGGTTGTTAGCGCAGCCAATCTTAAAAAAGTGCTGGAAGCTTTCGGCGAACAGTACTCTATGCCTGAGCTTTCGGAGAAAGACCTTAAAGGATATCTCGTCGGCTTTATTGATTTGGCCTTTCAAGATGCTAATGGTCGATATTGGGTGTTGGACTGGAAGAGCAATCGTTCAGGGATTCGGCATGTCGAAGATTACACCGGAGAGTATGTGGCCTCCCAAATGAGGGAACACCACTACACACTTCAATATTTGCTTTATCTAGTCGCTTTGCGTCGATATTTGAAGAGCCGTGGATTGCAGCCGGATATTGCCGGCGCGGTTTACGTTTTTGTCCGGGGCGTTTCTTCTGAGCACCCCGGCAGGGGACTTTGGATTGATGAGGTGAATCCTTTGCTCATTGATTGTTTGGACGACTTCTTCAAAAATGGTTTCAGTCAGGCCAAGGTTGATGAAATTTCACATCGCGCCAAGGAGGGAAAAAATGGCCTTTGATGAGAAATCGATCACAGCTTATACCGAGCTTGCCGTGGCTCTTTGGCGAACGGTTCGTCGTTCCCAAAATGACCTTTCCGATGCACCGCCTTCTTGCTGGGTCAAACTCATGAATGCTATCGGGAAGGCTCTTGACACCGGCAATATCTGTCTTTCAGTTCGTATTGTCGAGTACCCGGAGTTATTTGAAGCTGAAGGGGAGTTAACGCTAACCGAGTCGGAATTAAGAACATTGTCAGAGACCGGGCTTTTGTGTGATCGGTCCGAGCTCACTATGCGCGAATCGCCCTTAGGTCCCAAACCGGCGGTTGTGCTGGATCGAATTGACCAGTTTCGGTCAAGGCTTTATTTTTCACGCCAATACCGTGAAGAGTGGGATTTGGCCAGAAAAGTTTTAGCTTTCACGCAGCGGCAAACGCGTATCAGTGATCGCGCGCTGACTCTATTAGCCGCTTTTTTTGAACATGGTCAGACCTCTCAAGAACAGGCGGAGGTGGTCAAACAAGTGTTGCCCCATGGCTTTGCCATGATAACGGGAGGCCCCGGCACAGGGAAAACCTCGACGGTGGCGAAACTTTTGGAGTGTGCTCTCGACGGTAAAAGCGATGCGGTGATCGGTTTGGCCGCGCCGACAGGAAAAGCATCCGGACGGGTTATGGAGTCGGTACTCTCAACATTGGATTATGCAACCGACAAAAAACTTTTCGCTTGCTTAGCCAAGGCTCGAGATGAGGGGAGACTGAGGGCGCGAACCATTCACAAATGGTTGGTTAGCCCTACTTCAAGCGGAATGCGCCCCTCGAAAACCAATCCGCTTGAAGTCGATTTCTTGGTCGTTGACGAAGCCTCGATGATTGACTTGCATCTTGCCTTGCGACTACTTGATGTGATCGACCCAAAAAAGACTCAAGTGATTTTTTTGGGGGATCGTAACCAATTGGCCGCGGTGGGACCGGGATCGGTGTTTGCGGATTTAACTGATCCGCAGGGAGCTTTGAGCGACTGCGTAGGACGGTTAAATAAAAGTTATCGTTTTGATGAAAAGTCGAAAATCGGATTATTGGCTGCAGCCATTAATAGCGACACGCCATTTGATGAGGCAGCTTTCCGTTCTCTTTTTGACAATCAATCAACAAACCAATTCCGTGATCGCATTGTTTGGGAAAAGCGACACGCGCCGAAAGCCGAGGTTCATCCACAGCTGATTCGCTGGATGAAACCGTTTTTGGATGATTTGCTTTCTATCGCGAAAAAGTTCAAAACGGAAGGGGAAGATTGGTTAGCGTGCACAGCAAAGCTTTATTGCGCCGCAGAGCGTTTTCGGGCTCTCGCTTCTCAAAGGGAAGGCCCTGATGGTGTCAATATGATCAATCATTGGGCGGAACAGTATATGAAAACGGCTTTGGGCGGTCGATACCCCGGTGAGTTTTATCCTGGGCGACTGATCATTGTTCGGGCCAATAATGATGAATTAAATGTCTTTAACGGTGACGTTGGGGTGGTGGTTCCGGTCGTTGGTGATGATAAGCGCTTTGAAGTTGTCTTTGATTCACAGGCTAAAAGACGATTATCAGTCGGATTGTTGCCAGCTTTTGCCCCCGCTTTTGCGATGACAATTCATCAATCACAAGGCTCAGAGTTTGATCATGTCGCGGTTATATTGCCTCATGAAAGCGACTCGCCCATGTGTACAAGGGAGCTTTTCTACACCGGTGTCACTCGCGCTAAGCGTGAAGTGTTTCTTTTAGCTTCGTCGCCAACAGTCAGACAATCGATTACGCATAAAACGGAACGTTTTGGCGGGTTGGCCTCACGATTAAAAGAAGAGGACATTGGATAGTTGTAACAAAAGCTCGCCAATGGTAATTAATGCGGGCGGAATTTAATTATGCGATAAGCCCTCTGATAGAATCAAAGGGTTTTGAAGGATCATTGACGACAGGATAGAGATGCCAGAAGAGACGACTAATACGACGACGGAAAGTGTTCGGCTTCCGCCACATTCAACTGAAGCAGAGCAAGGCTTGTTAGGCAGTTTGCTCATTGACAATCGGGTTTTCGACTTGGTTAACGATGTCGTTTCGCCCGAAGATTTTTATCGAGGCGATCACCGACGTATTTACGAACACATCGTTAAGCTCATAACGTCCGGTCGCCCGGCCGACGTCCTGACTGTGAATGAATCAATGACCGTCGTCGGTTTGGGACAGGAAGGAACGAAGAGCTTTTTAAACTCTTTGGCCATGAATACACCGAATTCCGCTAACGCACGACGTTATGCGGAAATTGTTCGAGAACGCAGTATTTTGCGTCATTTGGTGACAGCCGGTTCTGAAATCGTCGACATGGCTTTGGATACCAAGGGGTTGGATACCACAGAAATTTTGGACCGCGCGGAAAGTTCAATTTTTAAAATCAGTGAAGACGCGCAGGTCGCCGATCAGGGACTTAAACCTATTTCCAAACCGTTGGCGGCTGTTGCCGATCAGGTGACAAAACTTTATAACTCCAAGAGCACGAATCCAGTGACCGGCGTGCCGACCGGTTTTATTGATTTGGATCGACTGACAAAGGGGATGCATCCGGGGGAACTCATTATTGTCGCCGGACGTCCTGCCATGGGTAAAACGACCTTCGCAATGAACATCGCCGAATTTGTGGCTATGCGAGCCGGCATGCCCGTCGCTATCTTCTCAATGGAAATGCCGGCAGAGCAATTGGCAATGCGTTTAATCAGTTCCTACCAGCGTGTGAAGCTCGAGCATTTGCGAAGTGGCCGTTTGGAAGGCGATGATGCACAGCGAATGAGTGCTGCGGTGACTGATATTGCCAACTCGAAAAACTTTTTCGTTGATGATTCGTCGGGTTTGACCATTTCAGCCGTGCGTTCACGCGCTAGAAGGCTCTCACGAGAAGTCAAACGCCTAGGTTTGATAGTGATTGATTATCTCCAACTGATGTCCGGTGAAGGCCGGGGAGACAATCGCGCCTTGGAAATTTCAGAAATTTCTCGTGGGCTAAAGCTTTTGGCCAAAGAGTTGAATTGCCCGATCATTGCCTTGTCACAGTTAAATCGTGATTTGGAGCGTCGCCCGGATAAGCGGCCGATGATGAGCGATCTTCGCGAATCCGGTTCTATCGAACAGGACGCGGACGTGATCATTTTCCTGTACCGTGATGTCGTCTATAACGAACAATTGAAAGACACTGATCAGGAAAGAGATGCCGAGGCCATTGTCCGTAAGCAACGCAATGGTCCGACCGGTACGATTGATTTGACGTTCTTTGGTGAATATACGCAATTTAAGAATCGAGCGAGGACTTAGCGATGGAAGTTCTAATGACTTATGGATTGTATGCACTAGCCGCTGTTTTTATTGTTTGCGGAGTGGCGGGAACGATTGTTCCGGCTTTGCCTGGCATACCGATGATTTTTATCGGTGGATGGATTATCGCCCATTTGGACGGCTATGTGAACATGGGCACAGGGACGCTGATTTTCCTTGGGGTCTTAACAGCGCTATCCATCGCTATTGATTGGGTAAGTCAGACATTGGGGGCACAAAAAGCCGGAGCAACTAAGCTCGGATTGACTGGAGCGCTTGTTGGTACGATCGTCGGCATTCCTTTTGGACTGGTTGGCATTTTCTTATTTCCCGTGATTGGCGCTTTCGTGGGAGAAATGATCGGTCATCGCGATATGCGCAAAGCCACAAAGGTCAGTTGGGCCACCTGGGTGGGTATGATCGCTGGCATTGCGGCGAAGGTAGCCATCGCTTTTATCATGATCGGAACGATGATCGTGATGATGGTGGTATAGAAATTTTTATTAGAAACTTTAACGCCGCAGCGCTCTGATTCGTTCGATAGAGCTGAAATTTTCAGGTCCTTTTCGCAGCCTCATCAGAAGAGATCAATCGATTAATCGCCTGACGGATGCCATCGTTTAACTTCGGGAGGTCTCGTCCCGATTGATGGCGGTAGAGCGCTTCGGTTTCACCAATAAAATCCTGATAAGCGGTCTTAATTCATTCGGTTAGGCGGTGGCAACCTCGTGGGCGCCTACCCTTCGAAAAGGTAGAGCACATCACTATAGACGAATAGCTCGAGATAAAGCGCCAGCCCCTTAAAGCCATGAAAATCGCATGCGTGCAGCGACTCAACACCAAACTAATTCAGAAGCGTTTGGTGTCTTGAAACATTTGTGGTGTGGTGTTCGGCTTTAATCGAATCGTCAAAGAAGCTAGAGAATAAGTACCTCGATTCCCCTGGTAGGCGGCTCTCAACTGACGTGTCGCTTGCTCAGCAAAGGATTCGTTGTTATTGTCGTTTGACGCTGGCGTTTGATGACCGGTACGGATGTATCTGCGGGAGTTGGACTTGCGATAACTCGATAGTAGTGCGGATCCTTTTCTTATCGTATGCACTTGGGATTCTATTAACTACGGGAACAGTGCCGTCCTTTTCTAAATACAAATGCATTGGGAGAACAATGGTATTTCTGTCTCTGGTCAATTCAGCTAAAAGACAATGCTGTTCTCCCCAGGCTTCAATCTGTGTTTCCCCTGTTTACCGAAAGAAATCTTGGGTCGACTGAAGCCTCCAATTTTCCGATGGTTAATTATTCAACCGAAGAGCATTCGATCTTTACACTTGATAAATCGATCTAAAAAAGCAGTGATGCAACCGATGAAAATAATGATGGCCGCATAGTAGAGAAAATATAAAAAAGCGGGTAGCGAGGGGTTCCAAAAGTCGAAGGCAAAGCCGTAAAACAGCTTTTCAAAAAGACCACGATCAATAAAGGCGTAAATGCCTAATAAGCTAAAAAACAAATACAAAAGTTGCTTTGCTCGACTCGGCATATAGCGTTCAAGCACTCGATCGAGCATTGGAGCGTGCAGTCCAATATGAATGCCCAGCAAAATAATCATCCAGTAACAAACCTGTGAATGAATTTGTCGAGTCAGCATGCCGGCATCGACCCCAATAATTGGGAATAGTTCCGGAGACAAGGTGAGGCCTGTCACGAAGACGATCAATGCGCCGACTAAAAGCAATGCGTTGATTGCGACACTCAATAAACGGCGCGGACCGAAACGTCCCTGAAACGTCACTTGATACCAAGATCGGTGGTGATAACCGTGAGTGAAAAAAAGCACACAAAGAATGGCGCCGATTAGCTCGTGAGCGGCAACGCCGGTCATACGAGCGCCTAGGGCTGCGATAAAGAGCAGCGGCATGCAAACATCAAGGGTTCGTAGCAGCTTCGTTTCGGTCATAACTTTACAACGGAACTAGATTAAGGCATTAGCCCTTAACCAATGATCGATATTTTCCTCTAAATTTGATCCGCTGCGATAGTGAACCGACAAGCCCTCGGAGTTGGGCGCTAATTTAGAGATGTCGGTGACACTTTGTCCCAGGCGCCCGCCTCCGTGACTGCAAAACGGCGCAATACGTTTGCCGGATAAATCATAACTTTCCAGAAAGCTCGCGATGGGCATAGGAATGGTTGCCCACCAATTCGGATAGCCGAGGAAAATTGTTTCATACTGCGCAATGTTGGCAACTTGCGATTGAATGCGCGGACGGGCGGCCTGACGCTGGTCACGCTTTGCTTCATCCAAACATTGGCTGTAGTTGGTAGAGTAAGGCTTTTCAAGCTCTATTTCAAAGAGGTCGGCTCCCGTTTTTTGCCTTAGGATATTGGCAATGTAGCGTGTGTTGCCGGACCAGGAGAAAAAGACGATTAATTTGTTGTTTTTTGGGGCTGTTTGCGAAAAGGCGCAATTAACCGCCAGGCTTAAAGAGGATAGCGTCAGGGAGGCGATAAAACGACGTCGGTTAAGCATGTCATTCTCCTTATTCGGCATTTCGTGCCAGACGTAAACCGATATTGAAACTTTTATTCAAAGGATTTTGTGCGGCGCGGTAGCTGCTTCTTAGGTGTTTACCAAAGTCATTGAAGCCGCCGCCTCGGTTGACCCTCAGTTGCCCAGAGGGGCTTCCTTGCGGATCAACGCTGATTTGATCTTGTGGGTAGGGGCCGTAGCGATCCCAACACCATTCCCAAACATTGCCGTGCATGTCGTAAAGACCCCAGGCATTGGTGGAAAAACTGCCGATCGGAACCGTTTCGCCGCGATAGGTTTGACTGGGTCGATCGCGATAGGGGTAAGTGCCGTAATAATTGGCTTGATCAGCTGAGATATTTTCGCCGGTGTTAAAGGGAGTCGTGGTTCCGGCTCTAGCGGCATATTCCCATTCTGATTCGGTCGGAAGTCGATAGCCCGAGGCCTCTCTATTCCAAGTCACCTTGATATGACCATTGTCTTGTTCGATAACATAAGCCGGCTCCAAGCCCTCTTTTTGACTTAATGCATTGCAAAAGCGTATCGCGTCATACCAAGTAATGTTTTCAACAGGAAGGTTCTTGCCGACATGAGCGCTTGGATTATTGCCCATGACCTCTTCGTATAACGATTGGGAGACCTCATAGGGGGCGATTTCAAACGCAGAAAGGGAAACTTGGTGTTGAGTTTCATCTTTTTGACGCTCAAATTCGCTCATCGGACTTCCCATTTGGAATTGACCGCCAGATATTGAACGCATTGAAATGGCAGTCGTCTGAGCGTAAGCGCAACTGCTGATTAGAAACGTCAACAAAATGGTTGAATTAAAAACGGACCTCATCGTTTTTTTCCGAATGAATTCGATTTGATTTCATAATCAATATTTATCTATGCCTTGTCCAATACTATTTTCTTATGATTTGTATGTGGTTTATTAATAAATGAAAATGCATGAAAAATCTAATTAATTCAATAAGATATATTTCTATAAGCCCGAATTCTCTTGTTCTTTTCAGGTTTGAAAGTTGCAAATCGAAACAAAAAGTTGACACAATGGCTCGAAAAGGAGAAGTTGATGGAACTATTTCAGATGATGAGCTGGGCTGCGATGGGAACCGGCTTTACATTTCTTATGACGGCCCTGGGCGCAGCCAGTGTGTTTTTATTCAGAAAGCAGGTCTCAGAGCTTGCCCATCGATTATCGCTCGGCTTGGCAGCTGGGATTATGATCGCCGCATCGGTTTGGAGTTTGTTGATTCCGGCGATGGAGGCTGCCGAGGCCGCAGGAACAGCTTCGTGGCTACCTGCTGCGGGAGGTTTTCTTTTTGGGGTTCTTTTTTTGTTGTTGCTCGATGAGTTGCTTCCCCATCTTCATCCGGGTTCGAAAGATCCGGAGGGACCTAAGAGTGGTTTATCGCGTGCGTCCCTTTTGTTTTTGGCTGTCACTTTACACAATATCCCGGAAGGGATGAGTGTGGGGCTTTTATTTGTGGTGGCAGGGCAAACCGGGGATCCCGTTGCATTGTCTGCCGCGCTTGCGTTGGCTTTGGGCATGGGCATTCAAAATGTGCCCGAAGGCGCCTCGGTGGCTTTGCCTTTGCGGCAAGAGGGTTACACTGCCAGGCGGGCGTTTGTTTTTGGGGCTCTTTCTGGGCTAGCTGAACCTGTTTTCGGTATCGGCGTGGTTTTGGTCGCGGCTTGGATTACACCGTTCATGCCGTGGCTTTTGGCGTTCAGCGCGGGCGCCATGATGTATGTGGTAGTTGAAGAGCTCATCCCGGAGGCCCATTTAGGTGAGCATTCCAACGTAGGGACCTTGAGCGTTATGGCCGGTTTTCTCATCATGATGGTGCTCGATTGCGCTTTAGGCTGATTCCAACTTAGTCAGCGGCGCCCTGAAAAGAATGGCTCGTTCAGTTTGTAATTTATCAAAGCGGATCCGATAAGAGAGTGCTTTCGTGTCGACTTCAAGGATAGTGCCGGCCCCGAAAGCTGGGTGAGCGACCCGGTCTCCGGGATTGAATCGTACTTGAGTCTGCTCAGCGATTTTACGGTTTAAACGAGCTTCAAAACTCGAGGGCAACTCTCTGACAAAATTCAAATTTTCTTTGCCTGCATCAAAAATGAAACGTGAGGGTAGCTTAAACGTGTTGTCGTTATTGATGCCTTCGCTTTCACTTAAGTACAAGCGGTCAATGGCTCGCGTCATTGCCACGTAGGCCAAGCGCCTCTCTTCATCCATTTCTTCAGCGGTCGATACTTTCCTCGAAGGGAAAATCCCCTCGTTGAGTCCACAGATAAAGACTCGGCTGAATTCCATTCCCTTGGCAGTGTGAATCGTCATCAGTTTCACAGCACTTTGTTTTTCTTTGTTGTCGAGATTGCTCATGAGGGCTGCCTGAGAGAGAAACTCTTCCAGACTCGCATCCGGATCCAGGCCAGCTTCGTTGACGGCGCGCTTTAGTTCCGCCACGTTGTCCAGTCGCTCTTGGTCGGCTTGCAGTCGCAAATAATTTTCATAACCGCTTCGATCCAAGATTTTTTGCAGGATTTCTCCTAATGGAAGCGAAGGTAACTCTCTGCGTGTGGATTCAATGGCGTATAAGTACTGTTTGGCTCCGGTTGAGCGAAAGCTCTCCTGCGAAGCCATTTGTTGAAGAGCTTCGTAAAGACTGATTTGGTTCTCTTTGGCAACAGTTTTGAGAAGCTCGATTTTCTTTTTCCCGATTTTTCGCGACGGTAAATTGATTGTTCGTAAAAATGCGACATCATCGGCTCTTGTAAGCATTCGCAGGTAACAAATGCAGTCCTTGATTTCGCTTCGAGCGTAAAACTCAATACCGCTATAGATCTTATAGGGTAACGATTGACGCATAAAACACTCTTCGAGTGCGCGGCTCAGGTAGTGGGCTCGATATAAGACCGCGAATTGATCGGGTCTTAGTCCATTTTGAATACCTTTTGCAATTTCGCCAGCAACCCATCCTGCTTCTTCTTTTTCACTTTGAGCATGAAAAAATAGAGGTAACGGCCCGTGTGATTTTGTTGCCGATAAGCATTTTGGATAACGCAATTTATTTTTTTCAATCAGTGTGCTAGCGGCTTTAAGAATTTCAGGAGTGCTACGGTAGTTGATCGATAAAACAATTGTTTGAGCGTCGGGATATTTTTTATCAAAATCTAAGAAAAGCTTTACGTGAGCGTTGCGCCAGGTGTAAATCGTTTGATCCGGATCGCCGACGATAAATAGATTGTTGTGTTTGGCGGACAATATTTGAGCGATCGCGTATTGTCTGGCGCTCATGTCCTGAAATTCGTCAATCATGACGTATTGGATCCGTTCCTGCCATTTGGAGCGAGTTTCGGGGTAATGTTTGAGAATGTAGCCGGTGAAATTAATTAAATCATTGAAGTCACAGGCAAAGCTTTTTTTCTGCTCATACAGATAGCGAAGAAAAATCGCATCATTGATTGTCTCGGCGTGACGAATTCGTTCTTGCAGGTCGTTGTTATCCAACTGAAAAATCTCATCGATATAGGTGTCAGCCAACATTTTTCGCGATTCCAGGACTTCGTCAATTTTTTGTTTGACGGTTGTTTCGCGCAGAGTGAGCCCCATTTCATCGAAAATTTTCAATAAAACCGCACGCTGATCTTCTGCGTCCAATATGATGAAGTTTTTCGGGAAATTCAATAAATGGATTTCTTCCTTTAAAAATTGAACGCAGAAGGCGTGCAGTGTGCAGATATAGCCTAAATCCATGTCACCCAGCCACCCGCGGATTCGCTTTTTCATTTCCGCCGCAGCCTTGTTGGTAAACGTGACGCACAATATGTTTCTTGCAGGGATCCCGAGCGTGTCCGTGAGATAACAATAACGAGCCGTGAGAGCGCGTGTCTTTCCTGTGCCCGGGCCGGCCAACACACGTATGTGGCCTTCGGTCGTGGTCGCCGCCAGTTTTTGCTCAGAATTCAATTCAGATAACCAAGTTGACATGACTTTTACTCATCGCATTTGTTTGATTGCAGTTTAACGCCTTGGGTTTAAAAAACGAAAGCGCCGAAAAATCGGCGCTTAAATGGCGTTTCTTAAACACTTAGAGCGATTCGCTCGCAAAATCAGCTAGACGGCTTCGCTCACCCCGTTGAAGCGTCACGTGGCCGGAATGTTCCCATCCTTTAAAGCGATCAACGACGTATGTGAGCCCCGAAGACCCTTCGGTCAGGTAGGGGGTGTCAATTTGCGCGATATTGCCAAGACAAACGATTTTACTTCCGGGACCTGCGCGTGTAATCAGCGTTTTCATTTGTTTGGGTGAGAGATTCTGCGCCTCATCAATAATGACAAACTTGTTGAGGAAAGTTCGCCCGCGCATGAAGCTCATGCTCTTGACCTTGATTCGACTTCGTATCAAATCATTGGCAGCATTTCGACTCCAGTCGCTCGCTCCTTCCTGTTTGTTGAGAACTTCAAGGTTGTCCTCCAACGCCCCCATCCAAGGCAGCATTTTTTCTTCTTCCGTTCCGGGCAAAAAGCCGATTTCTTCTCCGACGCTCACTGTCGCACGGGTAAAAATGATTTCGCTGAAGCGACGCATGTCAAGTGTTTGAGTAAGCGCCGCGGCTAAAGTAATCAAAGTTTTACCGGTGCCTGCCTGTCCTAAAAGCGTTACGAAGTCGATCTCTGGATTCATGAGCAAGTCCAGCGCGAAGCATTGTTCCCGGTTGCGGGCGGTGATGCCCCAGACGGCGTATTTTGACTGCGTGTAGTCGCGGATAACGCACAGCGTGGCGCTATTGCCTTCAATCGCTTTGACTTGGGCCATGAAACTGTTGTCGGGTAGATAGACAAACAAGTTGATGAACATTTCTTTGACAAGCGGTCCAGAAACTTTGTACCAGGTTTTTCCGTCCTCTTTCCAACTTTGCATCTTCTTGCCATGCGTTTCCCAAAAATCATCGGGTAGCTGAAGGCGACCGGAGTAAAGCATATCGGTATCGTCAAGCGTTTTGTCACTGAAGTAGTCTTCAGCGGCCAGACCTAGCGCCGTTGCTTTGATGCGCATGTTGATATCTTTGGAGACCAGCACAACTGAGCGATCTTTGACCGTTTCCTCCAGCCCTTTGACAACGCCGAGTATTTGGTTATCGGCTTTGCCCTTAGGCAAAGAATCGGGCAATTCCACATTCAACGCCTCGGTCTGGAAAAAGAGTTTGCCGCTAGCTTCTATGTGCCCCAGACAATTCAGGTTGATGCCTTCTTTGATATCGCCCAAGCTGTGGCTCAAGAGTTGATCCAAATAACGCGAGACCTGACGCGCATTACGGGAAACATCGCTCATGCCTTTTTTGTGACCGTCTAGCTCCTCCAGCGTGATAAGCGGCAAGTACACATCGTGCTCTTGAAATTGGAAAAGCGACAAGGGGTCATGCATGAGCACATTGGTATCCAAAACGAATAGTTTTTTGCCTTCGGCCTTGGCCCTATATCCCTTGGCTTTGTGCTGCTCGCTCGTAGAAATCGCGACTGTCAATGTCGGAGCTGCCGCCGTGCTCGTTTTTCTTGTTTTGCAGGAGCCGCTTTTTACTGTTTTGGTGGAGGAGGCAGCTTTGCGGGGCGCAGGGTTTTTAGAGCGTTTGGCTGATTTCGGTTTCGTCGCGTTCTCTATTTTGGGTTCCTTTTGACTTTGGGTCAAAGCAGACTCGGTCGGCTCTTTATCACTGAGCATGTCACCAAGTTTTCTCGGTAAGCGGGGTAGGGGCATACGGTTATCCTTTTAAAACCAAGTTATGGCTGATTGATGTTATCGATCAGGGTTTGCAAAACCATTTTTGCGTGATCAGGCACTTTGACTTTTCGCCATTCACCGATGACAACGCCTTCGGGATTGATGAGAAAAGTGCTTCGTTCAATGCCCATGTATTCACGACCGTACATTTTTTTGAGTTTAATCACATCGTAGAGCCGACAAAGCGTTTCGTCGCCATCACTGACTAGAGGGAACGGAAAGCCTTGTTTGGCGCAAAAATTTTGATGACTTTTCAAGCTATCGCGAGAGACGCCGATCACTTGGCAGCCTTGGGCTTGAAATTGCGAATAAAGCGCAGAAAAGTCGCGTCCCTCCATCGTGCAGCCACTGGTGTTGTCTTTCGGATAAAAATAAAGAACAACATACGAATTCTTCAGTTCAGATAATGTTATGGTTCCTTGAGTGGATTGCGCTGTGAAATCGGGCGCTTTTTGCATGAGAAGTTCAGACATAGATCACCTGTAATCTTTAAAGTAATTTTGATCTCATTAATGTAACAAATGGATGTCAATCATCGTACATTTTAGTGACAAGTCGAAGCTATCCGCTAAAAAAAGTCTGGAATCCATTCGTGTGAATTCCAGACCATCAGTTAAAACGCCAAGCCTTAACTTGTGTGCAGTTGACTGTTTGGGTGCTGTTCAAAAAACTCAACTGCTAAAAGCGCTCGTAATGCCAATTAGAAAACGTACTTGGCGCCCAGGTTGAATGTCCAGGTTTGATCGAGTTCGTTGCCGAATCGGTATTCGACATCACCATAGGCGTAGACGCTCTTAGCCATAGGAGCTTGAAAGCCTAAGCCCACGTCAAACCAGGTGCCATCGTTAGTGATTTTGAACAGATCGCCATTAACAGCCGTCGTCTTGTCTTTCACATGAATGTCTTGATCTCCGGCCCATTCGTGCAAAACATCAACCTTGGCATACACATTGGCATTCATTTCTTCATCAAGCCAGCGACCGACTCTGACGCCAGCGCGGGTAATGAACGAATGAATTGAATCCTGGTCAATCTTCGTTTGGCCGTTTGTGTAGTCATTGCTGGATACGTGAACGTATTGCGCTTGAACCTGCGGCTCAATAAACCAGTGCGAATCGCCGCTTGAGAACTGATGTCCCGCTTCGATTGAAAGCCCTGTCATCCAGTTCATGTAGTCGGCAGAAATACCGGCGCCCGAATCAAGTCTGATGGAGTATTCGTTTGAGAGCCGTCCAACCTTGCCAATCATGTCAAGATAGGCGCCATTGTCACCCACATAGGTTGCATAAGCGGATACTGCATAGCGTTTGGTTTCACCTGAACCTACGATAGAGTCATAGTCGGTATCTCCGTTCATGAAATCAAAGGCTGCACCGTAGATCAACTATCCATTTAATATGGTTTCACACATGAGAGAAACTTTGCATTTTACTATGAAAAGTTTTCGAGTCTAAAAGATGACTTTTTAGTTTTAGCTGGTGATTTTTCTCATCATCAGCAATATCGAAATAAAGATGGGTGACTGACTTAAGTGAGAGTATTATTCGCAACACTGTTTTATTCTTCTCTACATTAAGACTCTCTCATCATGATTACAAAAGACGGTCCGCTTTGGCTAGTTGTTGTCAGTGTAGCAACGGGTGCATCCATTGGTGCGTTAATCCGTTGGGGGTTAACATACTTTTTCAACGGAACACAATGGTTTTTGTCTTCGCCGCTTGGAACCGTTTTTTCCAATCTCATCGCCGCCTATTTAATGGGGGCAGTGCTTGCGTGGCTATCCACTCGACCGGATATTAGCCCAGCTGTGAGGCTTTTTATTATCACTGGTTTCCTTGGAGCTTTGTCGACGTTAACGGCGGTGTTGGGGGAGAACCTTCACTTTATGCTTACCGGCCAATGGCTTGCTTCGCTTGAGCACTTCGCGATTCATTTTGGCGGCGCTTTTTTCGCTTTGGTGTTGGGGGTTCTCACAGTTCGAGGCCACCTTTAACCGCCAGTTGAAACTTGAAGACAACCAGTCAATCAATTTTGAGAAAATTGTTACAAATATATTTCAGCCTATTGATTTGTAGGTATAAATTTATTTTCATCATCACTTGAATTTATTGTTAATCATCCCAATATAGTCCCTAGTAAAACAAATCGCTCATCGTTAAAGAAAGAGATGAGCAAAAGGACGATTAGAGACTATGAGACAAGACAAGTTAACAACCAAGTTCCAGCAAGCATTGGCTGATGCGCAAAGCTTGGCCTTATCCAATGACAATCAGATCATGGACGACCTGCATTTGCTCTCAGCCCTTTTGCATGATGAAGACGGTTCAAGCAAATCGTTGTTACAACGAGCTGGTGTCAACGTTCAGAAGCTATTGAGCGAAGTGGAAGACGCCGTTCGTCGTCTGCCGAAAGTCAGTGGCACCGGTGGTGACATTCAAGCCGGCCGAGACTTGATCAATTGGCTAAATCTCACAGAAAAAGAAGCCATGGCTCGCGGCGATGAGTTCATCTCTGTGGATATGGCGCTTTTGGCCTTGTGCGAGGAGCAGGGCGAGGCAGGCCGTATTGCCAAACGCTGCGGTTTAACGCGCCGTGTGATGGAAGCCGCTGTCAATGAAGTGCGTGGTGGCGACAAGGCTGATAATCCCGATGCGGAAAATCAACGCGAGGCCCTTAAAAAGTACACGATTGATTTGACGCAAAAAGCCCGTGAGGGAAAGCTTGATCCGGTGATTGGCCGTGATGATGAAATTCGGCGTGCTATGCAAATTTTGCAACGCCGCACAAAGAATAATCCGGTTTTGATTGGCGAACCGGGTGTCGGCAAAACGGCTGTCGTAGAAGGTTTGGCTCAGCGTATTGTCAACGGAGAAGTTCCCGATACGCTTCGCAACAAGCGCATTTTAAGCCTCGATATGGCCGGGCTTATTGCCGGCGCCAAGTATCGCGGCGAGTTTGAAGAGCGGCTTAAGAAGTTACTTAAAGAAGTCACGCAATCGAACGGTCAGATCATTCTATTTATCGATGAACTGCACACTGTGGTTGGCGCGGGTAAGACTGAGGGCTCGATGGATGCGGGCAATATGCTTAAACCGGCTTTGGCTCGTGGCGAATTGCATGTGATC
>ERZ779866.2072-NODE-2072-length-18823-cov-5.099638_pt1 | contig 18823 bp, 19 predicted proteins | sample MGYA00511248_ERZ779866 | MGnify/ENA primary metagenome ERZ779866 (study PRJEB29588, sample SAMEA2155758) | human gut metagenome | biome: human gut; feature: human-associated habitat; material: faeces | place: Denmark | collected 2008/2010 ... | reverse complement strand
TATATATGATAGAGTGTTCTATTTATATATTGCTTTCTTTATTTGTAAGATTATTTATATTTATATGATTAACTTTAGTCAGTTTATTCAAATTAAGATGTCTATTTCAGATTATCTAACACATCACCAACAAAAAACATCAAAAGTATCTTTTAAAATCAAAAAACAAAAACCAATAAAAGAAATTCTTATTACGATACTTGCTGTTTTGATGATTGTTTTTTCTTTACAAGGTTTGTTTCAAATAGAAAATTCAACACTTCTTCCTATTTATTTTATGTTTTTCTTGATGGGAGAGTTGATTTTAATCAATACGACAATTCCTTTTATGTATGATTTACTTCATGATTCTTATTTACTTAAAAATCCAAAAGGTTTAATGGTTCTAAGTTACGTCATGAATTTATCAAAAGTTTTAGGATCTATTGTTTATGTTTTATCAGTTGTGGTTCCTGTTTGTTTGGTTGTTTATTTTTTAAAGATTGATAGTTTAGCTTATGTATGTGTGTCTAATATTTCTTATATCATGATGCTTTTAATGATGTTTATTTGTTTTATTTTAAGATTTCAAGTATATCTTCCACAAATACATCAAGAAATCGTGGTTAAAAAGGCATTGGGATTTCGTTTAAAGGAGATTCAAAGAATTTATCGGGATGTAGCAGTCATCTTTGTTTTATTAATTGATATTTTTCCTTTTATTCTTTATGGAACAATGCTTTATTTAGCGTATCTACAAAATCAAATTACCTATAATAATATGCTTTTATTAAGTTTATCTTATTTGATTTTATTTCTTATTTATGGATGTTATATCAATTATCAATATCAAAAAACAATCAAGGAGGTCTATTTCAATGTCAAATATATTAATCGAAGCGAATAATATTTCAAAAATTTATGATCAAGATATGTATTTAAAAAGAGGAATTAATTTTTATGCCTTGCATCATGTTGATTTTATTGTGGAAAGAGGAGATTTTATTACTGTTATGGGGCCAAGTGGTTCTGGTAAAAGTACACTAATGAATTGTATATCAACGCTTGATAAAGTTTCTTCGGGTAAATTAGAAATCTTACAAAAACCTGTTCTTGCGATGAAAGAAGACGAACTGAGTGATTTTAGAAGAAATTATTTAGGATTTATTTTTCAAAATCATCATTTAATTTCTTCACTTACTATTTTTGATAATATCGCGACACCACTTATTTTAAACAAAAATAATCCAAAAGATACCAAGGCAAAGGTTGAAGAAGTTTCAAGAAAACTCAATATAGAAAACATTCTTTATAAAAAACCTGATGAATGTTCAGGTGGAGAAAAACAAAGAGCCGCCATCGCTCGTGCCATCATTACCCATCCCCTTATTCTTATTTGTGATGAACCAACGGGAAACTTGGATAGTGAAAACTCTCATGAAGTACTTACTTATCTTTCAAAACTCAATGAGGAAGGAACGGCTATTATTTTAGTAACACATGATAGCATGATTGCAAGCTACGCTAAAAAATTTATGTATTTACGTGATGGAACGATTCATACGGTGATTTCTAGAAATGATGCTAGTCAAGAAGAATTCTTCCAAGCGATTGTAGAAGTCACAACACAAGATAGTTTAAGAAAACGTTTTATGCAAGGAAGTGTTTAAGATGGAAAAGATGCTGGTTATTTCATTGACGATTATTTATATCATTGCATCGGTATACTTTTTTAAAAATAAGATAAGAAATAATATTTTTGATTTTGCAGGCGTATTGTTGATGAGTTTTTGTCAGTAGATTAATCATTATAGTTATAACGCATTTTGTGCGATTATTGTGGGACTGGATTTATTACTTTTATTAGTTGTCACTAGAAAAAAGGGAGGACAAGAAAATGAGTGAAATGAATATTGTGAATTTAGGAAATAAAAAAGAAAGTAAAATGTATGATAAAAGATTAATTGTTTATGGTGTTGTGGAAAATATGGAAGCTGATCCAACAGCCTTAAAGAAATTGAAACCACTTTATATGTATCAAGATCATTTAGAATTCATCAATCCTTATCATGATCAAATAATTATTGATGCTAGAGATATTGATAAAGTTATTTTAAAAATGTGTGGTCGTATGAAAATTTTTGGTTTCTTTTCTGAAAATAATTTTTATTTAGATTTAGATGTTTATGTCAAAGAAAATATTTATAAATTTGAAGTCCAAAATATGCAAACCGCAAATAATATTATTGATTACTTAAAACATGCCCCTTTTACAGTAGAAGATTATATGGATGTTTATGCTATCTTTGAAAAACATCCTGATTGTTTGGCAAGAACACGTTATCTTCAAGCAAACTTTAAAAAGATAGCCAAGAAATATGGACTTGATTTTCCTCGCCAAGGAGGAACTTATTGATGAAAAAGTTAAGAGTTGATCAAAAGATTATTGTCATTGCTTATGCATTAGATTTATTGATGCCGTTTTTAATAAGTTATGGAACTTATAAACCAGCCTATGAAATGACAAAGTTGATGTATCTCGCTAGTCAGCTTGGGATTATTTGTTATGGAAGTTTTATGGTTTTACCAATTCCTTATGCGATTGCATTAGTCTTTTTAAAAGAAGCTGATTTAAAAGGAAATAGTCTTGCGTGGCTTACTTTAGGAATCATCAATCTTGCAATCTTTCATCGTTTCAATGTTCAAAGTATCATTGAAATGCCAACAATCTTTATCTGTATTGTTTTATGTTTATTGATTCAAGTATTTATTTATTATAAGAATAAGAAGTTTGCTTAAAATGACAAAATAAGTGGAATAGAAGAAGGATAATAGAAGCATATTATCCTTTTTTTATTATTAAATTTAAATAAGAGGTGAATGTTATGATACAAGCAATCCTAGTTTTAGCTTTAGGTTTTTATGTGCTCGTCAAAGGAGCAGATTGGTTTGTCGAGGGAGCATCTTCACTAGCCTGTTACTTTCATATTCCACAACTGGTCATTGGTTTAACGATTTGTGCGATGGGAACCAGTCTTCCTGAAGCTTCAGTCTCTTTAGTGGCAGCAATCCATGATAATGCTCAAATTACGATAGGAAATGTCGTTGGAAGTAATATTTTAAATGTTTTAATTATTTTAGGAATTAGTTCTTTAATCACTCGATTGAAGATCCAAAAATCTACTTTTTTGATAGAAATACCCTTTATGCTTTTTTCAACATTAGCTTTACTTATTATGTCTAAAGATGAAGTCATTACTTTTAATGAGGGAATGATTTTAGGTGCTTTCTTTTTTGGGTATTTATTTTATCTTTATTTTCTTTCAAGAAAAAATGAAGAACAAGAGGAAAGTAAACATTCTCTTCTTGTTTGTTTTACTTTAATTTTATTGGGAATCTTTTTTGTTATTATTGGAAGCCATCTTGTAGTCAATAGTGCCACAAATTTATCAACAATGATAGGTTTATCTAAACGGTTTATTGGGTTGACAGTCGTTGCTTTTGGAACCTCACTACCTGAACTGGTTACATCGGTTGTAGCTGCCAAAAAAGATAAAGCTGATATTGCGATTGGTAATATTGTAGGAAGTAATATTTTTAATATTTTATTTGTTGTGGGAAGTGTTTCACTTATTTGTCCAATTCCTTTTGAAAGTCATTTTTTCGTTGATGTTTTAGTTGCTTTAGGTTCTGGTTTGTTTTTATGGATATCAACCATTAAAAATCAAGAACTAAGAAGAATTCATGGGTTCTTGATGCTTGTTTTTTATGGATTGTATTTTTTGTATTTGTGTTAAAAAAGAATCAAAAACATACAATGATACTGGTGATGCTATGAAACTATTACTCAGTATCTTTTTTGTGTTTCAAGTTGTTTGCAGTAAAGTAGAGTTTTATGGAGGCAGTTATCTTGTTTACGATAGTTATAATGATTATGTTGTAGAAAGCTCTAATGAAAATAAGAGGCAATCAGTAGCTTCAATTTCTAAAATCATGACAGCGATTTTAGTTATTGAAAATAGTCGTTTAGATAAGAAAATTATAGTAGATAAAACGATTAATAAGGCTTATGGAAGCTGTGTTTATATACATATAAAAGATAAAATGACGATTCAAGATCTTTTATATGGGTTAATGCTTCGTAGTGGAAATGATTGTGCCTTGATGCTTGCAAAAAGTGTTGGTGGCAGTGTCAATCATTTTGTGGAAATGATGAATGAAAAAGCACAGGAATTGAATATGAAAGATTCACATTTTTCAAATCCTTCAGGTCTTGATGAAGAAGATGAAGGAAATGTTTCAACGGTAAAGGATATGGCGCTTCTTTATGATTATTGTTGTCAAAACCCTATTTTTAATGAAATTGTACAAACAAAAGTATATAAACGTCAGGATGGAATGGGTTCTTGGCACAATAAGAATCGTCTTTTAAAAGATTATTCTTATTGTGTTGGGGGTAAAACGGGTTTTACTAAAAAGGCAAAGAGAACATTGATTACAAGGGCGGTAAAAGGGAATCATGATTTAATTATTGTGACTTTTAATTGTGGGAATGATTTTGAATTTCATAAAAAGAAATATGAAGAATGTTTTGAAACAATGGAAAAGCAGGTGCTTTTTGATAAAGGGGTTTATGTTATTGGAGGAAAACCTTATTTATTTGATGAAAGTTTATTTATAGAAAAGAAAAAGGAAGATTGTGTTTCTTATATAATTAAAGATGAAAGTGTTTATTTGTATGTGAATCAACATTATATTCGAAAACAAAAATTGAAAAGATTTTGTTTTGTGGATCTTTATCAAATGATTTTAAAGGATCTTTTTTATGAATAAGTTCTTTCAGTATATACTTATTATTTTATTAATAATTGGCTTTACCATGAATCATCAACAACAAATGCTGGAATCTCTTTTAAAAACTCCTTTTGAAGTTTTTGAACTCACTAAAACCCTTGTTTTAAGTTTATGTCTATGGAATGGCTTATTAAAAGTTATTCAAGCTTCACGGATGATGGATCATTTTACCTTTCTTTTAAGACCAATTCTTAAATTCATTTATGGAAAATGCATAGAAGAAGAAAGTCTTTATCAAAATCTTTCTTCTAACTTACTTGCCAATCTATTAGGATTAGGAACTCTGGCAACCTTGAGTGGCTTAAAAGCAATTCAATTACTTAAAGAAAAAGGCTATCAACAAGCTATTATGCTACTTGTTGTCATGAATACGGCGGGTTTCTCTATACTTCCAACGACCATGATGACATTACGTCAAAGCTATCATAGTAAGCATCTTTTAGCCTTTTATCCCTATAGTCTTTTTATTGGGTTTATTATTAGTGTGGTTGGAATTTTGATTATTAAGGTGATTGATCATGAATAGCTTTATTCTCATTATTTTATTATGGAGTTTTTTAGAATGTTGCTTTCATCATGTTTCTATTTATGAAACCTTTATAGAAGGAGTCAAAGAGGGATGTCAATATTTATTGACTTTATTTCCACCTTTAATGTTTCTTACTCTTATTGTTTCTTTATTTCAAAGTTGTGGAATCACAACTTTATTTATTGATCTTTTAAAGGAACTTTTAAATATTTTGCATATTCCCGTCGATTTATTAATAATGGCCGTAATTAGGCCTTTATCTGGACAAGGAGCCATGGTTTTATTAAAAAGAATTTATGAATGTTATGGAATAGATCATGTTTATAGTTTACTTGCTTCTATTGTTCAAACTGGAAGTGACACGACCCTTTATGTAGTAACGTTATATTTTGGTAGTATTAAAGAAAAGAATTACCGTTATAGTTTAGTGCTCGGTTTCTTTTTAGATTTTTTAGCGTTTTCTATGATTATTTGTTTTTATCATTTTGGAATGATTTCATAGAGATTTCATATATTGGAATTAAAGGAGTTATGATAATGGAAACAAAACAAATTCTTAAAGATATTGGACAAAGATGTCAGGGAGATATTTATTTAGGGGTCGTGGGACCAGTAAGAAGTGGAAAGTCTTCTTTTATTAAACGTTTTATGGAAATGGCTGTTATTCCCTATATTGAAAATCCAGATGTAAGATTGCGTACGATTGATGAACTGCCGCAATCAGGTAAGGGAAAAATGATTATGACGGTGGAACCAAAGTTTATTCCTAATCAAGCAGTATCTATTGATTTACAAGAAGATTTGAAAATCAATGTAAGATTGGTGGATTGTGTTGGTTATGTTATTGAAGGGGCAAGTGGTTATCAAGATGATAGCGGTATTCGTCTTGTTAAAACTCCTTGGTATAATGAAAGTATTCCTTTTGACCAAGCCGCTAAAATTGGTACTAAAAAGGTTATACAGGATCATTCAACGATTGGAATTGTCATGACCAGTGATGGAAGTTTTTTAGATATTGAAGAAAGAAATTATCATCAAGCTACTCAAGATATCATTGAAGAACTTCAAAATATTGGAAAACCCTTTATTGTCATTGTCAACAGCAAAGATCCTTCAAGTACCACTTGTCAAAATGTCGTTGAAAGCTATCGTCAAAAACACGATGTGCCTGTTGTGGCTATGGATGTAACAAACATGTTGGAAACACAAGTTGTCCATTTATTACAAGAGGCTCTTAATGAATTTGGTGTTAAGGAAGTCAAAATCGAAGTACCACGTTACATTGCTATGCTTTCACGTAATCATTGGTTAAAACAAACATTAGATGAAGCTTTAAGGAATTCTTTGGTAGAAATTAAAAAGATACGAGATATTCAGCATCTTACCGAAGGTATGGAAAGTTATGATTTTATTAAAAGAGCATATTTAAAAAATGTGGATACATCTAAAGCTCAAGCAGTGATCAAAATAGAAGAAAGAAGCGGTCTTTATGATGAACTATTAACCGATATTGTAGGTTATGAGGTGGATCGTTCTTCTATTTTGGCTCTTTTACAAGAGTTAATGACAATCAAAGAGGAATACGATGGTATTTCTAATGCTTTATCCATGGTTAAACAAACTGGATATGGTTATGCGATTCCTCGTTTAGATGAAATTGAACTATCAAAACCAGAAATTATTAAACAAGGTTCACGATATGGTATGAAGCTCAATAGTAAAGCAGCAACAACGTATATGATTAAAGTAGAGATTGAAAGTACTTTTGAACCAATAATTGGTTCAAAACAACAAGCAGAAAGTTTTATTGATTATTTAAATCATAATGGTAATGATAAACAAGCAATTTTTGAATGTGATGTTTTTGGTAGAAAATTAGGGGATTTAATAGAAGAAGGTATGTATTATAAGCTCAATACGATTCCTGAAAATGCGAGTATGAGGATTCATGATATTTTATCTAAAATCGTTAATAAGGGAAAATCGAATGTTATTGCAATTGTTTTATAAAGGAAAAAATCCCTTAAATACTGGTGTATTTAAGGGGCTTTTTTGTTTATAAAAAGAATTAAAAAAGATTGTTAAAAAGCACTTGAAACAACTTTTTTTAGATGATATACTAACCAAGTATTTTATTATTGCGGGGTGTGAAAATGAATAAAAAAGAATTAGTTGAATCAGTTTCAGTTGAACGTAATTTAACAAAAAAAGAAGCAGAACTACTTGTAGATACTGTGTTTAATACGATTACTAGAAGTGTTGTTGAAGGAGATAAAGTATTGATTTCAGGTTTTGGTACTTTTAAAGTTAATGATCGTAAAGCAAGAAAAGGTATTTCTCCTAAAACTCAAGAAGAAATGATTATTCCTGCGAGCAAAACTGTAACATTTAAACCTAGTAACAGACTTAAAGATGCGATGAATTAACGCATCTTTTTCATTTTTTGTTCATAAAAGATGTCTATACTATAAGTGAGGTGAAAAATATGTATTATTATTATGATAGTTATTATATGATTGGTTATTTACTTGTTATTGTGGGTGCAATTATTATGGCTTTAGCCCAAATGAAGGTAAGCAGTGCTTATAATAAGTATTCAAGAATTGAAAACAGTCGACATTTAACAGGAAGAGATGTCGCTTATGAAATCTTAAATCAACATGGTTTAAGTGATGTCCAAATTTATGAAGTCAAAGGACATTTATCGGATCATTATAATCCTTCTAATTTAACCTTAAATCTCTCATCAGAGATTTATCATGGCACAAGCATTGCTTCTTTAGCGGTAGCAGCACATGAATGTGGTCATGCTTTACAACATCAAGAAGGTTATAAACCCCTTACCTTTAGAAATATGATTGTCCCTGTTTGTAATATTTCTCAAACAATTGGCTGGGTTGCTATTCTTTTAGGATTATTTATCGGAAAGAGTTCAATTTCTTGGTTAGGTGTTTTACTTATGAGTTTGATGCTGCTTTTTCAAATTGTGACACTTCCTGTGGAATTTGATGCTTCATCGAGAGCACTCAGTATTTTAAATGATCGTTATTTAACAGAAGATGAATATCCAGGTGCAAAGAAAATGTTAACGGCAGCAGCACTTACTTATGTTGCAGCTATGTTATCAACACTTTTATCTTTATTACGTATTGTATTAATGGTCATGTCAAGAGATCGAGATTAAGCCTTTTAGAGGCTTTTTCTTTTTATTAAAAAAGGGTATAATGATTTGGCGGAGGTGTTGTTGGTGAAGGCATTTTTTAGAAAACATCGATTTAAGATTTTAGTAACGATTTTAAGTTTGATTTTGATTTATGTTTGTTTTTATATGTTATGGGTACATATTCCCTATACAAAGCATCAAAATGAATTAACAAGTATTCAAGAAAGTATTTGTGATAAATATAATTATACGTATAACGGTTATTTTAATGAATATCAAAATAAGAAGACAAATTATATTGTAAAGGTAAAAAATAAGAAAAAGAACATGTATGTTCTTTGTAATACAAAATTAAAGAAAGTAGACACATATAAAGGAAATGGTGTTAAAAGAAGTACTGTTAAAGAAGCTTTTTATCAAAAGTATCATTTAAATTGTACAAAGATAGAAGTGGGTTATGAAAATGAACAATTTGTTTATTGTTTAACTTATAAAGGAAAGGATACGCTTTTATATGCTTATTATAGTTTAGATAATGGGGAATTTTTAAAAGCTTATAGGTTATAAGAATGATAAAATATTTAACAGATTTAGAGTGTATTCAATTTGAAAGATTACTTTTACTTAGAAGTAAAGAACTTTCTTTATCGGATCAAGAAAGTCATTTACTTCTGTTAATCTATACATTTAGTTCACTTCGTAAAAAGATGATTACACCAACGCTTTTATTACAGTATTCGTCTTTAACGCCTCAAGAAATGGATCATATTTTAGAATCTTTACTTCATAAAAAATGGATTTCTAATAAAAATGGTGCGATTTGTTTAAATAACTTTACAAAACGTCTTTTAGAAAAGGAAGAAGAAGTTGTTGAAGAAAAGATGAATTTAGTAGATGTCTTTGAAGAAGAATTTGGTAGACCACTTACGCCAATGGAACTTGAAAGTATTAAAGAATGGGTTCAAGGAGGTTATAGTGAAGAAATGATCTATAAGGCTTTAAAAGAAGCTGTTAAAAGTAATGTATCTTCACTTCGTTACATTGAAGGTATTTTAATTAATTGGGCTCAAAATGGAATCAAAGAACGTTATATTGAAGAAAAGCAAAAAGAAAGGGTAGTGCCAGAAAGTCACTATCATTGGTGGGAAGATGAATAAAGAAAAAACCAAGCGTGTCCTTGATTATTTTGAAGAACTTTATCCAGATGCTCATTGTGAACTCAATCATCGTAATGTCTTTGAACTTCTTGTTGCTGTTATGCTTTCGGCACAAACCACAGATAAAAAAGTCAATCAGGTAACACCAGGGCTTTTTGAAAAATATCCAAAGGTAAGTGATCTTGCAAATGCTTCTTTAGAAGAATTACAAGATCAAATCAAAGTCATTGGTCTTTATCGAAATAAAGCAAAAAACTTAAAGGCAATGGCTCAAGAACTTGTAGAAAACTATCAAGGTGAAGTACCTTGTACACGAAAAGAACTTGAAAGTTTACCAGGAGTAGGTAGAAAAACCACAAATGTCGTTTTATCCGTTGGTTTTAATGTTCCGGCTTTTGCGGTTGATACTCATGTTGAACGTATTTCTAAACGTTTGGGTTTTGCAAAAAAAGAGGATACTGTTCAAGATGTGGAAAGAAAAGTGTGTCGTTCGATTGAAAGAAGTCGTTGGAATAAGGCACATCATCAATTTATTTTCTTTGGACGTTATTTTTGTAAGGCACAAAATCCAAACTGTAAAGAATGTCATCTTTATGATATGTGTAAGGAAAAAAGAAAGTAGGGGAACATCATGGATCAACATAAAAATCAACTTTTTGAAATAAAAAAGAAAGAATTGAAAAAAGCATTTCAACGAAATGGCATCGAATGTCTTTTTTTAGAAAATAAACAAGAACTTCTTGATTATTTAAAAACTTATTTAAAAGATAATAAAACTGTTGGTGTTGGAGGTTCTATGACTCTTTTTGAAACAGGAGTTATTGATCTTCTACGAAAAAGTCCAGTACAATTTCTAGATCGCTATCAAAAAGATTTAACAAGAGATGAAGTGGAAGATATCTTTCATCAATCATTACTTGCTGATCTTTATTTAACAAGTAGCAACGCTATAGATATGCAAGGCAATCTTTATAATATTGATGGTAATGGAAATCGTGTAGCAGCGATGATCTATGGTCCTAAAAAGGTCTTAGTGATTGTTGGAAAAAACAAGATCATTGAAGATGAACAAGCGGCGATTCAATATATTCAAAATGTTTCAGCACCGGCAAATGCTATGCGTTTAAATAAAAAAACACCATGTGTACAAACAGGAAAATGTATGAACTGTCAAAGTGATGAACGTATTTGTAGTATGTATACAAAAATATCAAGACAAAAACAGGGACGTATGAGTGTGCTTGTTATAAACGAAGAATTCGGTTATTAGGAGGAAGATCATGTTTGAAAAATTAGAATTGAGTGAATTACAAATGAATCCTTTTGATGAAATTGGTCAACATTGGTTACTTATTTCAGCAAAGAAAGAAGGGGTTGTTAACACCATGACAGCTAGTTGGGGACAAGTAGGACATTTATGGGGTAAAAATGTAGCTACTGTTTATATTCGTCCACAACGTTATACAAAAGAATTTGTTGATGCAGGTGATTATTTCACAATTACTTTCTTTGATGGTTATAAAAAAGAATTAGGAGTACTTGGTTCTAAATCAGGAAGAGATGGAGATAAAATTACAGAAGTTAATTTTGACAAAGAAGAAGTAGAAAATCAACCTACTTTTAAACAGGGAAAAATGGTTTTCATCTGTAAGAAAATCTATAGTGATTGGATCAAACCAGAACATTTTATTGATGACTCTTTAGATGAAAGATGGTATCCACAAAAAGATTATCATGAAATGTATGTGGGTGAAATTGTTGCAGCATATAAACAAAAATAGAATTGATTTCATATCATTTTTTTACACTAAACGTCCACTAAAAAAATCAATTATAAAAAAGATTGTAGAGTTGATATGTTTCAACTTTACAATCTTTTTAATCTTTAAGCATCTGAACGTGCAAAGGCATTTTTCATAGAATGACTTAGTTCATTTAAAACAAGGTTTAAAGTCTTTGATGTTTCTTTCTTTAACATGTCCGCAATTTTTTGATTAGCTTCATGTTTAAGTGTCATTTGTTTTGTTGAATCTTTTTCTTTTTGAAGAAGTTGGTCATATTCAAAAAGAATTTGATGTCCTTTTGACATTACGTTTCTTTGATATCTTTCAATATGTATTGCTGAATGACGATAAGAAGCATCTGCCATGGCCGCGATTAAACGACTTGACCAATAGAAATTATCGGTTGATACTTCAGCAGTTGTATTAGAAAGATAATCAGGTGTTTCATTGATCGCTCCATAAAATGGAACAAGGGCATTAAAGACGTTTGATGCATAAGCAATCCATTCGATTGCTTGGAATTCTTGAGGCATATAAGGTCTTAATTGAATCACAGAAACGAAGTCATTACGATTGATTCCAATTGGACGATACATTCCTTTTTTAGAAAGATCTCCATGGTTTTTATAAGGATCATAGTCTGTTCCTTGGAAATGTGAAGATAATACGTATTTGACATCTTCAATTGTAATTTTCTTTTCTGGTTTTAATGACCAAGGAATATCATCATCTTCAGGATGATGATCAAAAGTATGTGGATTTAAATATTTTTCAATAATCCAAGCACGAGGTGTATTATAGATATGATCAGAATCATCATGACTTCCAAAAATATCGCGTGCATTAAAACCGCCATCAAAAGAAACATTTAAATGATGAAGATCAATAAATTCTTGTAGATCCTTAGAACACATATGATTTTCTTGTTTTCCTAGAGCATCTTCTAGATCAAATTCATCAATACCAAACTGATTTGGCATCACAACATAAAAATCATCAGGAACTCTTTTAGCTATCCAATGATGTCCACCAATTGTTTCTAACCACCATATTTCATTGACATCTTGAAATGCAATTCCATTCATTTCATAAGTTCCATATTTTTCAAGTAACATTCCAAGTCTTTCTACACCTTCACGGGCACTATGAATATAAGGTAAGACAATATAGACAATGTCTTCTTCACCAATGCCTCCTGGAATATCATTTTCTTCATCATATTCGACAAGTGGATCTGCACCTAAAACACGAGGGTTGGAAGTAATCGTTTCAGTGGCAGTCATTGCGATATTTTCTTCATTGATTCCACTTGCAGCCCAAATTCCTTTTCCTTTTACAGCGTTTGGCATAGCTGTATATTTTAAGGGATTATCAGGTAAATCTATTTCTAGATTTGAAAGAACAGTTTTATATTTTCTTTGTTGTTGATGTGGTTCTATAACCACAAATTTCTTTGCGGTAAATCCATCAGCTCCAGAATCATCATTTCTTGCAATTAATGTTGATCCATCATAAGAGGCGTTTTTACCTACAAGTATTGTTGTACATGACATAATTTTCAACTCCTTTTTTATTTCATTATAGGCTTTTTTTACAAAAAGAAAAGTAGAAGATTATTCTTCTACTTGATAGTGAATTGTAAAACGATGTCGACCATTATTTTTAGATTGATAAAGGGCTTCATCAGCAAATTCAAAAGCATCATCAAAAAGTGTATCATGATCAAAAAGATAGACTCCTAAACTTAAAGAAAATGGAACATCTTGATGATCAAGTGTAATTTCATCTAAACAATTCAAGAGTTTTTCACAACGATGTTGAATTTGTGTTTTATCTGTTTCTTTAATAAAAATGACAAATTTATCACCACCCATACGAATGACAATATCATCATTTGCACTGTGAACAAGCAAATATTTAGCTAACGAAACAAGTAATTCATTTCCTACAAGATGTCCAAAAGTGTCGTTAACACTTTTAAAATGATCAACATCTAAAACAATAAGCGCATGTTTGCTTGACGGAAAGTTCCTTATATAATCATTCGCTAAATATTTTCCGGCTTCCAAATTATAAAGATGTGTTAATGAATCTCATTGAATTTTTTGTTTAAGCATATTTTGTTTATGCCAGTTTTCTGTAATATCTGATGCTGTTGCTAAAACAATTTCTGGTTCATCATTTGAATTATAAATGACAGTTGATTCTAAAGTCTTTACACAATAATTCTTTGAATTACGATAGAATTCACGATATGTAACAGGTCCTTTTATTTTTTGAGTAAATAAATCAACTATTTTATGACGATCTTCTTTAAAAACTGTAGTACGATCTGAATCTACATATTCTAAATAATGGTCATAGACTCTTTTCTTTGATTCATCTAAAATATCAATAATCATTTTATCTTCTTGAATATGATATTCAAGAATAGAAATGGCATTATCTTTTAAGGCCATTTCATATTTTTCTTTTTCTATAATTGAATTAAGTTCACAATCTTTAATAGCTGAAATATCAGTAATAAAACATTGAACAGTGAGGTATTTTTCATTATTAAAAACATATTGCCCTTGATCATATATCCATAAATAAGACCCATCATTTTTACGAATACGGTATTCTAATTGATGAGTTGGAGAAGTAGACATATTTTTTGTCAATGTTTCTTTAACTTCTTTAAAATCTTTCTTATGGATACAGTTTGACCAGTGATGTTGACAATCCTTTAAGAATTCTTCTTTATTGTAATAATGTAAAAGATTTAGAAGATTATCATTGATATCTACAATTGTAAAATCTTTATCAAGTTTAAAAGAACAAGAAGCAAGAACATAAGGGGCAGGTTCTAAATTTTTTTGTGTTGAAGCAATAGATGTATGTAAAACTTCTACTTTATGATTTTTAAAGATAAGTGTATAAAAATATTTTTTTTGTATGGTAGTTTTGCATATTTAAAAAAAATGATCCTTCTACTATACTTACAACATCATTTTCATAGACAATTGTTGAGGTAATATCTTCAATATTAAATGAAAAATCATTATCTTTATATTGTTGGATATGCTCTAGAATATCTTGGTAAGTTAATACATTTTCTGTATATAATCCCATTGCTTTAATATTTTTTGAAAGATAGGGAATTACATTTTTTATATCTTGATTGCTAAAGATACAAGTTATAATTTTTTTTGTAAGTGTAACATAGTTTTGTTCTTCCATAGACATGCTCCTTTTAAAGATTATATCATATGTTTTCTATATTTTGTTGATAAAAAAGAATGCCTCCTATTAGGAGACATCTTCTTTTATTGAACTGTAATATGAACTGTTTTTTCAACTGTACTTATTCCATTTGATTCGCTCATTTTAATTGAATAACTATTTCCTGAAGCAAGATTAGAAATAGTTGCACTACTTTGATTAACAGAAGAAATGATATTTCCGTTACTATCTAGTAAAGTAATTGAACATGTGTTGTTAGTATTTTGTAAATGAATAGTAACCTGTAAAGTGGACGAATGAATTGTTGAGCCATCATTTACGTCACCTTGATTGCTTTTAACAACGGCATTTAAGTTTGTTAATTGTAATTGAATCTCTTTTTCGATTTTATTAGAAGTTCTATCAGCTGCTTTTTCATAACTATAATAACCTGTAACTTTCACATTTTGAGTAACAATATAATTAATTGTACCAGTAGGAGATGCAAAGCTTTCTTGATGAAGTACTTGACCACTATTGTCACTTATTACTACAGTATATTGAACTTTACCAAAAAGTTTAGTAGCTTCTGTTGCATTTTCATCACTTGTTGCATTTTCTGGTGAATAAGGCGTAAATTGATAATTAATTTTATTTTCACTATTTAGTGAAATATCAAATGAATTAAGTTGATTTAAATTATAAGCATCACTATCTAATTTATTACTTGGTACAGTTCCTTTTTTAAACCACGCTGTGATGACAGTGTCTTCACTTGCTCCTTCTGTCGGTAAAACATAAGGGTAAATTCCTTTCATAATTGTTGCTTGTTCCACATCATCAGGTTGACTTGGATAAGATTTACCTGTCCCTTTATTTTCCAAATGCTTCAATAAAGTTTGCACAACCTTACCAGGATAGGCCTTATAAGTACTTGTCGTTTTTCCTTTATCAATACCTTCTTTTGCAAATCCCATCCATACGGAACAAATATATTCACTTGAATAAGCTGACATCCATAAGTCACGGCTTTTTCCTGCCATACCTTTACCTTTTTTAGAATCCCAGTTTGATGTTCCGGTTTTAGCACCAACGTTAGAAAGACCGGAAAGATAGGCATAATTACCACTACCATTTTTAGTGTAATCAAGCATGGTTTCTCTTACCATAAAGGCACTCGCTTTAGAATAAGCACTTTGTTTAATGTTATCTTGAATTTCCTGATCAATTTTATAAACTTTACCTGTTTGAATGACTTCGATATAGTTGATTGTATGGCTTTCAACATATTGACCATTATTAGAAATAGTTGCATAGGCACTTGCCATTTCTAAAGGAGAAATCCCGTTTGTCCATCCTCCAATAGCACTTGCAAGTCCAATGGATTCGCCATCCATATTGATACCAATTGATTCCATTGCTGTTTTTATTTTTTTATTACCAACTTTTTGTTCGACTTCATCAAAAGTTTTAATAGCAGGAATATTCCATGAATTTTCAAGGGCATTTGAAACAGTGACCATTCCATGGAATTGACGATCCCAGTTTTTAAACTTACCACCATAAGCATCATCATCCATAATAGAATGTCCTGTACACCAATCTAAATATTCAAAAGCAAGACCATAATCTAAAAATGGTTTTACTGATGAACCAGGTTGTTGTTTTGTTGTCGCAAAGTTAAGGTTACCGTAGGAATAATTACGACCACCAATAAGAGCAATGACACGTCCATCTTGACTTGATTGAATGGCACCTCCCATACGCATATCTTCATCACTATAATCATATTTTTCGCCATTTCCAATAGCAGTGGCAAGTTCTTGCGTTTCTTTATCACAATAAGTGTAAATATTCATTTGAACTTCTTTTGGATCAAGTCCTGTACGATTTTTGACTTCTTCAGTGACAAGATCAACGTAAGCTGCAAGTGACGAATTATTTGTACTAGGTGTTGCTAAAGTGTTTTCAATTTTTACTTTTTTTGCTTCATCACATTCTTCTTGAGTAATATAGCCATGTGTTACCATTAAATTTAAAATACGATTACGTCTTGTTGTTGCTTTATCTAAGCAATAATAAGGATCAAAATTATAAGGTGAATTTAAACTTCCAGCAAGCAAGGCAGCTTCGGGAAGAGTTATTTCACTTACATCTTTGTTAAAGTAATAACGACAGGCAGCAGAAATACCAATTGAATTAGTACTTCTACCAAAGTAAATTTTATTTAAATAAAGTGTTAATATTTCTTCTTTACTTAATTGTTTATCTGCTTGAATTGCTAGAAAGATTTCTGAAAGTTTTCTTGTATATGTTTTTTCTGCGTTAGGAAAATAAGTTTTTTTAATCAATTGTTGAGTGATTGTTGAGCCACCGCCACGAATATGTCCCGCTGCTAAGTTAGTAATAGCTGCTTTTGCAATACGTGGTAAGTCAAAACCATTATGTTCAAAAAAGCGCGAATCTTCAGCAGCAACAACGGCATCGACTAAAACTTGAGGTAAATCCTCATAAGTGATATTTTCTCTTGTTCCATTTTCTTCACTACCGTAAGTATAAATGGCTTCACCATTTTTATCATACATAACACTCGCACCAGAAGATAACAATTTTTTAGCGTCGAAAGCTTCTGTATCTTTATAAATTCCATATCCTAAAAAACCTAATCCTCCGACAACAAGTAATGAAAAAATGATAATACAAGTAATAATAATTCTTTTTTTATTGAGTTGTTTCATTATATTGAGTTGTTTCATTATTTTATTTGCAGGCATAATATTCCTCCAATCTTATTTATACTAGAATAAGTATACCTTATTTCAGTTCATAAAAGCAAATCAATAAAAAAGGAAATAGAGAATTTCTATTTCCAAGTTATTGATTTGTATTTTGTGAGGTATCAGGTGTTGTTGAACTATCTTGATTTCCCTGATTGCCAGTACCTTGATCTGTCGTTCCTTGATTTGTAGTACCTTGTTCACTGTTTCCTTGATCACTAGTACCTTGATTTTGGGAATTTTGATCTGTATTTCCTTGATCCGTAGTTCCTTGATTACCAGTATCTTGACTTGTTGTATCATCTGTATTTTCAGTCGTTTGTTCCTCTGGTGCTTCTTCAGTTGTTTCACTTGCATGATGACTATGAGATGTTCCTTTTTTATAATATTCATTACCATCTTTAATAACTGTAGAAGGTTGTTCTGGATAAATCTTATTAGAATCATTTTTTTGTAAATGCTTTAACAACATTTGAACAACTTTTCCAGGATAAGCTTTATAACGACTTGTTGTCTTTCCTTTATCGATTCCAGTTTTATCAAATCCCATCCATACCGAGCATACATAGTCAGGTGTATAAGCTGTCATCCATAAATCACGGCTTTTTCCACCCATACCATTTCCTTTACTTGAAGCCCAGTTTGAAGTACCTGTTTTAGCACCAACATTATCAATACCTGATAGATAAGCGTAGTTTCCACTACCGTTTTTTGTATAATCAAGCATGACTTCACGAACCATAAAGGCACTTGCTTTCGAATAATCACTTTGTTTTGCTTCGTCTTGAATGTCTTCATCAACGTTGTAAACTCTTCCAGTTTGAACGATTTCGATGTAATTAATTGTATGACTTTCTGTATAAAGACCATTATTAGAAATCGTTGCATAGGCACTTGCCATTTCTAAAGGAGAGATACCTGTTGTCCAACCACCGATGGCATAAGAAAGGTTTGCTGGATCTTTTTGCTTAGACATGTCAATACCAAGGGATTCCATCGCTGAAACAACTCCGGATTTACCAATTTTCTTTGTAACTTCTTCATAAGTTTTAATGGCAGGAATGTTCCATGAATTTTCTAATGCAGAAGTGACAGATACTGTGCCATGGAAATTTCCGTCCCAGTTTTTAGGTTTGAAGTTTCCTTTTGAATAAGGTTCATCAACGATTGTTTGACCAGTGCACCAATCAAGATTTTCAAAAGCAAGACCATAATCTAAGAATGGTTTTACGGAAGAACCTGGTTGTTGTTTCGTTGTGGCAAAGTTTAAAAGTCCGTAAGAATAATTACGTCCACCAATAATGGCAACAATTCGGCCATCCTGACTTGATTGAATAGCACCACCCATACGCATATCTTCATCACTATAATCATAT
>ERZ779866.2071-NODE-2071-length-18825-cov-6.025306_pt1 | contig 18825 bp, 19 predicted proteins | sample MGYA00511248_ERZ779866 | MGnify/ENA primary metagenome ERZ779866 (study PRJEB29588, sample SAMEA2155758) | human gut metagenome | biome: human gut; feature: human-associated habitat; material: faeces | place: Denmark | collected 2008/2010 ... | reverse complement strand
ACTCATTCTGTTGAAATTTAATATTTATTTGTCTAAACTTTGGGGTTCACTTCAATTAAGGAACGGCTTGATTTTCTATTCAATTACCAGCGGTCAAAGAACTTAACATCCATGTAAGTTACAATGTGATTCTGGCTTTCATGCCATGGGCTTGAGCAAATCTTGTATGCGTAGAAGTATCTGAGCTCATGCTGAACTGCTGCGCCGCCCTGGTCAAAGATGTAGGAAACTGCATCCAAAACATCCTGGTTTGGAGCTCTGTCAAGGCTGCCGTAATAACCGCAGGATGTTCTAACCTGCTCTACTGAGCTGTAGCCATCATAAACCATTGTATCTCTTATTGTCTGAGCAACAAGAGCGGCTCCGATGAAGCCCTGATTTCCTGACTCACCCATAACAAGTCTTTCGAGGATATATCTGTCCTCAGCAGAAAGTGAAACGCTTCTGCTTACATAGTTTGGATCAGGATTGTCAATTGAAAGAAGGTATCCTGTGCTTGTAGCATCACCGATAACTGTCTGAGAGCTGCTTGAGCTGTTAGTGCTTGCATCTGACTGAGACTCGCTGTATTCAGCGGCTGTGCTTTCTTCTGCAGCCTTTGCAGCTGCCTGTTCAGCTTCTTTCTTTTCTTTAAGCTCCTGAACAGACTGTTCAGCTTCTGTCTTAGCCTTATCGACTGCGGAAGCTCTTTCAATAGCCTGCTGTTCAGAATCTGTATAGTTGTCAACCGAAAGTGTCTGAGACAAAAGGGGCTGACTGTCAACATCTGCAATTTTTAAAGTTCCGTTTGTACCCTCCATTGCAAAAGCATTGAAATTGGAGCCTACAACCGGTACACACATTACAGCCGCAACCAAAATTCCGGCTGTCATAACTTTTAATGTAAACTTTGATTTATTCATATTATTCCTCCTTATAAGCACATTCCCCAAAAAGGTTTACAATTATTACATCGCTGTAATTTTTGTACATGCGCTTCAAACAAGCGGTTTTTATATGTCTTCTTCAAATTTCCTCAGGTATTAAAACACATTTCGAAAAAAAATGCAACCCCTCCCCCTTTTTTTAGGTGAAATTCGGTTGAAAAATAATTACGAAATCGTAACCAATAGTTACTTTTCGGTTACAATTTCTGTGTATATTTCCTAATATAATAAACGAATTTTCAACAATTAGGATACATTGGTTACAAATTTTAATTTTTTCAAAATTTTTTAAAAAATAAGTCAAAAAAAGACGATTTTCGGCGCTTCGGAGCGGATTTTCTGATGCACTCTTTTACCAAAATTGTATCCTCTCCAACCAAAACTATGTTCTCCCAGGAGATTACATAATCCTCGCATTTACCCCAAATTCCGAAGATTTTTCCTCTTCCGTAAATCACAATCGACAGTATTCTGGCGGAAGCAGTGTCCACCTCAACATCGTCAACGGTGCCTATTCTGCACCCCGTAACGCTGTTGATAACCTCTTTGTGCCTTAACTGTGCAACCCTGCAAGTCATAAGAATTTAACCCCTTGATAAATTACTTTTTTTCTCTGAAAACCTCAGGCAAAGCACATAAAACTTTACTTTACCTTGACATATATAATGTTATTTGTTAAAATTTATATTGAAAGTATTCCGTATTTATGACCTATTACTGATACTTTTTTTGAAAGAACAAAAGGAAAAAGAACAAACTTTTTTACCAAAAGGAAAATGTATTAAGGAAAAAATTAAAAAGGATTCGGAGGGATTCTTAATGAGTTTTGTATTGGTAACAGACGCCGTATGTGATTTGAATGCAGATGTGGTTAATTCGCTTGGCGTTGAAGTTTTGCCAATGGAATTCACAATCGGCGATAAAGTCTATAAACATTATCCTGACTGCCGTGAAATGTCCATAAAAGATTTCTATCAAGCAATCAGAGAAGGTGCAATGCCTACAACTTCACAGATCAACATCAATTCTTTCAACAAGGCTTTTGAACCTATTTTGAAAGAGGGCAAGGATATCCTCTATCTTTGCTTTACATCAGGACTCAGCGGAACATATAACACATGTATGATTGCGGTTTCCGACCTGTTGGAAAAATATCCGGAAAGAAAAATACTTGTTCTGGACAGCGCCTGCGCAAGCCTCGGAGAGGGTAATTTGGTTTATCATGTAGCAAACAAGGTAAACAGCGGTGCAACCCTTGAAGAAGCTTACGAATATGCAAAGGAAACCAAAAACAGAGTCGCCCATTGGTTCGTTGTTGATGATTTGGAACACCTTAAAAGAGGCGGAAGAATTTCCTCCCTTTCTGCAACTTTCGGAAAAGCTTTGCAGATAAAACCTTTGCTCAGTGTTGACGACGACGGTCATCTTATTACTGTGGCAAAAATAAGAGGATACCTGAAGGTTTTCGATAATCTTGTTGACCGCCTTGTGCGTGACGGTGAGGATTTGGAAAGCCAGACTGTGTTTATCGGACATGCCGATAATCTTGAGGGTGCAGAAAAACTCAGACGAATGGTTGAGCCTCTTGTAGGAAAGGTAGTTATTGTAAATATCGGTCCTGTTATTGGAGCCCACGTTGGTGCAGGAATGTTGGCATTGACATTCCTCGGAAAACGAAATTACAAATAATAAAATAAAAGGTATGTGCAATCGGATGTTATAATCCCTTTTACACATACCTTTTTTGTATTTCTAAAAGATTTCTCTATACTATATATAATATAGATTTACATTGCAGTTACCTTTCTTCCCTCACGTATCTTTAATGTTACAGCCACAAACAAAACTAACAGTTCGCTTACCGGGAAAGCAAGCCAAACTCCTGTCATTTCTAATAATGATGACATTATAAATGCACATGGTATAATAATCACAAATCCTCTCAAAACAGATATTATAAAGGAAGGGGCAGGCTTGTCCCACGCTCCGAAAAATACTGCGGTTATTATATTCACTCCGGCAAATAAAAATCCCGGGAAGTATAATCTAAGTCCATCAGAAGCGCATCTGCTGAGTTCTTCAAGGCCCTCAGGGTTAAATGCACCTATAATTTCATTTGTAAATATGAATACAGCCACATAAATCAGTACAGCCGACAAAGCTCCGGCAGTAATTCCGTAGCGGTAAATCTTCCGGCTGACGCTGTAGTTTCCCTCACCCTTGCTTTTGCTGACAAGGGGCTGAATACCCTGAGATATTCCTGTAAATATAGCAGTAACCACCAATGCAATGTTTGCTACAATACCGTATGCGGCAACGCCAACATTTCCCATAAGCTCCAAAATTATAAAGTTAAAAACCAGAATAACTATTCCTGAGGAAACCTCAGTTATAAAGGAAGATACTCCAAGGGACACCACATCGAACCATTTTCTAAACATATGCTTTGTCTTTGCAAAACCAAAGCTATTTTTTCCTTTTAATGTTCTGAACATCATCAAAATCAAACTTATTCCAGGCGCCATAGCCGTTGCGGCGATAGCTCCGAACATTCCAAGCTTGCAGGGGAAAATAAACACATAGTCCATAATTATATTTCCAAGGCTTCCCACTATCATAGCCGCCATAGCTAAATTAGGCGCTCCGTCGTTTCTAACAAAGCAGGTCATAAGATTGTTAAACATAAAAAGAGGTGAAAACAGAAGCATAACTTTAAGATAAATCAGCGTCATTGAGTAAACCTCATCATTCGCCCCCAATAGCCTTGCAATATTTCCCGAGAAAAACAATCCGCAGAAAATAAGGATAATGGAAATAACAGAAGCAAGACAAAAGCATGAGGTAAACACGCTGTTAGCTTTTTTATGGTCGCCTGACGCCTTTAAAATAGAAAACCTGGCGGCTCCTCCCATACCTATCATCAAACCTGCGCCGTTCATAATGTTAAAAACCGGAAGCGCAATATTCAGAGCGGTCAATCCATCAGGGCCTATTCCCTGAGATATAAAAAAAGTGTCTGCAAGTATGTAACAGGACAAACCTATCATTCCCGCAACATTCATAGATACATATTTAAAAAAATTATGTAAAACACTGTTTTTCATTCCATCACCTTACTGTCTCTTTAAATTTAATAAAATATTTTTTCAGCACCAAATAAATACATTTGTACAGCCGTCAGCAAATTTTAACATACTTAAATACATTTTTCAATAATTCTTTTAATTATTAACAATAGTATTAAGGCTGCCGTAAAATTCCAACTTTTTATTTATCTTAACTATTGATTACACCCAAAAAATATGATATCATTATACGTGAAGTTTTATAACTTTTTAATTAGCAGTCCCAAATCACTTAAAAAGTGTGTTATTGCATTATTCTATTATTAAAGGAGTGTTTGAAATGATCAAAAGAATTGCAGCTATTATCATGAGCGTTTTGATGATTTCCGCAGTTGCATTTTCCGCTTCTGCTGCTTCCGGAATAAATACCGATGAGCAGAGACTTATTGACGCTTACAAAAGTGCAAACGCAAACGGTTATTATTTCGACGAGTACACAATCAATCAGATTGAAATCTATTTCATGAGAGACGGCGTTGATATCACAGCTGACCAGGCTGATCAGGTTATTGCTTATCTCAACGAGGCGGTTTCTTACTTTGCAGGCACAGGCGCTACTTCTCTTCAGAGTCTCAGCACTGAGCAAAAACAGCATCTTCTTGAAATCGTAAGAAACGGTGCCGCTGTAGTTGGTCTTACAGTAAACTACGATGCAGCAAACAAACTTTTCCAGGTTTACACTGCTGACGGTGAGCTTGTTTATTCCAGCGCTGTTGTAATCAAAACCACTGGTGCTGATTACACACCGGCAATCATAACTTTCGCTGTTGTTCTTATGATTGCATGTGCAGCAGTTGTAGCAGCTAAAAAGAAAGGACTTATGCAGAGATAATGAAAATACATTTTTCATCTAATCAAAAGCATAATTTTAAAAACCTACTGGCTTACATTTGTATGCCGGTAGGTTTTTGTGTATTAGGTTATCTTTTGATTTATATAGTATTTACACCAATTATCACTCCCGTGCTGTCCGTTTCTGAAATGTTTATATCCGACGCTGATTTTAAAAACGGTGAAAATCTCACATCAATTTTTGATAAAAACAGCGCCTCTTCCGAAAACACCGGAGATACTGTTGACATGAGTCAGGTGCAGATTCCTTCCTACGGAACCCATTATGCAAACCTTTCAATCGACTCAGTAAGCATCGACGCTCCACTTTATTTCGGAGATTCCAGCGCCGCACTGAGCCAAGGCGTTGCCCAATATAACGGAAGCTTTCTGCCGGGATTCGGAAGACCTATACTCATAAGCGGACACAACAATTCATATTTCAACAGTCTTCAGTATATATCTGTAGGTGATGAAATTACAATAACCACAAATTACGGAGTTTATAAATATAAGGTAACAGAAACAAAAATTGCAGCCTATAACGACAAAACAGCATACGACCTTGCCGCCCAGGAAGAAAACCTTATACTTTACACCTGCTATCCATTCGATACCCTTGGCCTTACGCCACAGCGTTTCTTTGTTTATGCAGACAAAGTATCTGGCCCGGATGTTGTTTGAAAGGAGGATGCAGTTTGAGTAACACAGTTTTAAGAAGAGTTATCTGCTTCTTCTTTTCATTTATATTAAGCCTTTCTCTGTTTGTGCTTTCAATCGCAATCACCATGCAGTCATCCGTCCTCAGCAAAGATTTTTTGATTAACCAGCTGAGCATTTCCGGATATCACCTGAAAGCCGCCGATTACACAAAAAGCAGTATATCAGACCTTGCCTTTGCAGGAGGCGTGCCTTCCGATGTGTTTGACGAAATAGTCACACCGGAACGTGTTAAGACAGATATATACAACATCTTTGAATATGCCTACGATGGAAAACAGTACTCCATTGACAGTGAGAATTTAAACTCTGAGTTTTTGGAGGCAATAAAGACCTATGCTTCTGAAAACAATATAGAAATCACAGCAGAAACAGAAACAAATATTTCCCACCTTGCCGACCTTTGTACACAAACATATTTAGATTGTATAAATATCGCCGGCATAAACACGGTAATCGGAGCTTTAAGACAGCCTGCCAAGTTTATGGGGTTTGCAATAGGCGGAAGTATTCTGATAGCATTGATTTCTATAATAATGCTGTTTCTCATCAATAAGTACAAGCACAAATTCCTGAGATACATCGCCTATGCGCTGAGCGGCAATTTCCTTATGATGACAGTAATCCCCGGACTTTTGCTTCTCACAAAGCCATATGTAAATCTCAATATTTCACCGGACTACCTGCATTCATTTATCAACAGCTTTTTAGACGATACGCTTAAAATGATGCTTGTAGGCGCCGCTGTGACAGCTGTGCTATATATTATTGTATTTGTACTTGTAAGCCATTTCAAAAAGAGAGCAATTAAAAAAGGCTACAATGAAAGACATAAAGGAAATCTGGTTTAAATTATCAAACCGTCGCATTTTGCGGCGGTTGTTTTTTAATCCTCGGTTATAATAAAAAGGTCATTGGGCGTACATTCAAGCAATAGACAAAGTGTTTCGATATTTTCATAGCGTATGGATTTTGTTTCGTTATTCACCATTTTATTGAAATTCTGATAACTCATTCCCAGCTGCTTGTAAAGCCAGTACTTTGTTTTGCCATTTTTCTCCAGCAAATTCAAAACATCTAATTTAATCATAAGACACTTCTCCATAGGTTATTTTCTTAACTTTATAATAACCCAACCTCTTAGCTTATGCAAGCATAAGAGTGTATTTAAAAATAATAACCTGCAATAAAATGTAATTATTTAATATATTGCACAGCTTAAAATGTGAAATATAAACGTAAAACTTCAAACAGCCACAACCGTTCCCTAAACTCAAAACAATCAAGCTGAATTTTATGTGAAAACTTAAAAATATCACACTTCTTTCATTGTCTGTAAAAACAATATGTGTTATAATTATGCTACATTTGATTGATGATAATTACATTAGACAAGGATGATGGTTCCTTATCACTTTTATTATAATATACGGAGTGTGAAGCAATGCGGTCTTTCCTATACAAATTCGCAATGTTTATGCAGAGCAGATACAAAATGGATCAGCTAAACTATGTACTGCTTATCGCAAGCTTATTGTTATCCTTTATCAACGTATTTCCCCGAAGCCTTGTTATTTATTTTTTTGAGCTTTTATTTTTGGTTCTGTTCTTTTTCAGATTTCTTTCCAAGAACATATACAAAAGAGGAGCAGAAAACAGAAAATTTCTTTCAATCTGGGGCAAAACACGTGATTTCTTTATTCTTAACAAAAATAAAATCAAAGAGTTTAAAACCCACGTTTACGTAAAATGCCCGTATTGTAAAGCCCAGCTTCGTGTAAAAAGAATAAACGGCAAACACAAGGTACGCTGCCCACGCTGCGGCGAATCCTTTGAAAAGAAAATCCACTTCGGCGGAAAAAACAAATAATATATTAAAAATTAAAACTCCACACAGATTTAAAAGTCCGTGTGGAGTTTGATTTTTTGTGTTTACATTTTTTCGATGTGTTCAACTATCTGATTTACACAATCCTCAGGAACAGTGTTTTCGTCCGCTGTTATTGTTATGTCCGCATATTTTTCATAAAGAGGTGTTCTCACTCTGAAAATATCCTCAAGTGTTTCACCCTTTTTAAAGGCAATACCACGGGTTTTCATGTTGGTAATTCTCTTTTTCAAAATTTTTAGAGGAACTTCAACATAAACAACGATACCGTCTTTTTTAAGATTTTTCATAGCTTCATCACTTAGTATCATGGAACCGCCTGTGGCTACAACTGAGTTTACGGGAGAAATCTCCTCTCCCACCTGCTGTTCAATTTCCAGAAACTTTTCCAAACCCTCTGTATCGATTATTTCCTGAAGCTTTTTGCCCTCTCTTTTGCAGATTACAAGGTCTGTGTCAACAAAATCAAAACCCAAAGATTTTGCAAGTATAACACCTATTGTACTTTTTCCCGAGCCGGGCATTCCTACCATTACAACATTTTTCATATATAAAACTCCTTTAGCTTCTCTGTGAATACATAGAGTAAAGCTTGTAATACTCTCCCTTTTTCTCCATAAGCTCCTTATGGGTTCCCACTTCGGCTATACCCTCTTCCGTAAGAACAAAAATCCTTGCAGCGTTTCTTATGGTGGTAAGTCTGTGGGCGATTATAAATGTGGTTCTGTCCTTTGCAAGTCTTTCCAAGGACTGCTGAACTAAAAGCTCGCTTTCGTTGTCGAGGGCTGATGTGGCCTCGTCAAGAATAAGCACAGGAGGATTTTTAAGAAACAGTCTTGCTATAGAAATACGCTGTTTCTGACCTCCGGAAAGCTTTACTCCCCTTTCACCCACATATGTGTCGTAGCCCTCGGACAAACCGAGGATAAACTCGTGAGCTCCTGCAAGCTTAGCGGCTGTTATAATCTCCTCTTCTGTGGGGTTTTCCTTGCCGTAGGCAATATTCTCCCTTACAGTTCCGTTGAAAAGGTAAACATCCTGCTGAACAACACCGATATTTTTTCTCAAGGAATCAAGGCTTATATCCCTTACATCAACACCGTCAAGGGTAACTTTGCCGTCTGTAACATCGTAAAATCTGGGTATAAGACTGCACAATGTGGTTTTTCCTCCCCCTGAGGGGCCAACCAAAGCGATGCTCTCGCCTTTTTTCACATCAATGTTTATATTGTCGAGAACCTTTTCACCCTCTTCGGAATAGGAAAAGCTTACGTTTTCAAACTTTATTTCACCCTCAACCTTATCCATTACAACAGGGTTTTCCTTGTCCTTTATTGCTACAGGCTCATCCATTATTTCAAAAAATCTTTCTATACCGGTTGTGCCCTTTTGGAACTGCTCGGCAAATTCAACTATTCTTCTGATAGTGGTGAGCAAGGTCTGGATATACAAAAGATAAGCCACCAAATCGGCTCCGTTTATAAATCCATTTGCCATAAAAATACTGCCCACCAAAATAACAGCCACATACATAACGCCGTCCATAAATCTTGTAGAACCCTGAAACAGAGCCATATATCTGTAGGCAAAGCTTTTTATTTTTAAGAACTTATTGTTTTCCCTGTCAAACTTTTCCTGCTCCACAGGCTCGTTTGCAAAGGATTTAACAACCCTTATTCCTGTAAGGCTGTCCTCAATCATAGCGTTAAGCTCCGCTGTCTGCACACGTGTTTCCTTAAAGCCACGTTTCATGTTTCTTCTGAAAAATATAATACCTGTAAGCATCAAAGGAAGCAAAGCAAAAATAATGAGCGTCATCCAAATGTTGACCCCTGCAAGAATTACAAAGGAACCAACTATTTTAAGTCCGGCGATAAAAAATTCCTCCGGGCAATGGTGGGAAAACTCCGTAACATCAAAAAGGTCGTTGGTAATTCTGGACATGAGCTGACCCACTTTTGCATTGTCGTAAAATGAAAAAGAGAGCCTTTCCAAATGGGCGAACAAATCCCTTCTCATATCCGTTTCAAGACGAACGCCCATCACATGGCCTATATACGCCATATAATAGTTGGCTACAGTGTCCACTATTCTCAAAAACAGGTAAATAACCACAAGCCTTATTGCCATGGGAAGAAAAGCGTCGGTAATTCCTGCGGCGGCAGAATTTGTTATCTGACGTACAATCATCGGAAAAACAAGCTCGCACACAGTTGAAAGTCCTGCACACAGCAGGTCAATTACCACTATTCCCAAATATGGCTTATAGTAAGGTAAAAATCTTTTAAGCAAGTATATCACTCCTAAATCGGTTAATATATTATAATCGCATATCGGCGGAAACCCAGAATGCGGCGGTAAGCTCCATACCCTCAAGCTGTAAAAGCTTATTTTTATTTTCTTCCTTTATTCTGTTGAGGTGAGGAGTCATATAAAGCAAATCTTTAAGCTCTTCATTGTTAACATAAAATTTAAAGCTGTGCTTTTGACTGTAAAGCCTTTTAAAAAGTGTTTCATCATGGCTTGAGGGCTTTTTATCCTGAGGAAAAACCTCATCGTAAATAACCTCTTTCATCTCCATAAGATGTTCTGTAGCGGCGTTTACCTCTATGGCTATTCCGCCTCTTTTTAAAATTCTGCTGTATTCTCCGTCCATAAAAAGGGAAAACATAGCCGTAACAATATCCGCACTGCCACTCTCCACCGGCAAAAGTGAAGCGGTGGCAACCACCCATGTTATGTCCTTTCCCCTTGAGCAAGCCATTTTTACACCGTCTTTGGCTATATCTATGCCCACGGTGCGGCTGTTTTCAAAGCTATTAGCCAAAGCTCTGGTGTAATAGCCCTCGCCGCAGCCCACATCAACAATCAACGGATTTTCGCTTTTGCAAAACTCTTTTGCAGTTTCTCTCACCGCCTGGCAAATGGGAAGATATTTTCCTGTTTCCAAAAATCTTCTCCTTGCCATAAGCATTTCCTTTGTATCTCCCGGGTGGAGAGAATGTTTATTTTGAACAGGAAGCAAATTTACATACCCCTGACGTGCCATATCAAAACAATGTCTGTTAGGACAGATATAGGATTTTCCATCTTGAACAAGCTTTTCCCCGCACAGAGGACAAATAAGCATATGCCCATCCCCTTTTCTTATATGTAATCTTTTATAAATCAAAAGTCTTTAAAAAGGATATTATTTTTTATATTTAAAGTCAATAGTTTCAATATTAAAAAGTAAAAAACAACGGCAGATTAAATCCACCGTTGTTCCTTAATAATCATTGTCTGTGATAATTACTCAGCAACGAACTCGTCTTTGCCTACACCGCAAAGAGGGCACTCGAAATCGTCTGGAATATCTTCCCACTTTGTGCCTGGTGCAATACCGTTATCAGGATCGCCGAGAGCCTCGTCGTATCTATATCCACATACTTCGCAAACGTATACCATTGCAACGTCCTCCTTTATATAAATTATAAATATATCTTATCCCGCAAGGGAAATAAGCTGAATTGCTGTTATAAAGTCAATCCCGCTTTCCTTGAAGTATTATACCGCAGGATACGGGCTTTGTCTGTGACTTGGTAACATTTTATCAGATAATTCTGATATTGAGGGTATCTGTACCGGAAGTAGGAACTGTCTTGTTTGAAGAAAGAACCAAAACAGTGTCGCCCTTCTTAACATACCCTGTTGAAAGAGCCTTAGCCATAGCCTGCTTTGTGATAGCGTCTGTTGTGAGCTTCTCCTCGCCTATAACAGCGGTGATGCCCCAGTTGAGGCAGAGCTTCTTGCAAACTCTCTCGGAGGTAACAACAGCGATAATCGGACAGCTTGGTCTGTAGTGAGCCATAGCTCTTGCCACCTGACCTGTTGCGCTTTCAACTATAATAGCCTTTGCATTTATGTTTTCTGCAACATCCTTTGCAGCATGGCAGATTGTTTCTCTAAAGCTCTCTGTAATAGGATACTTTTTAATGTATTCCTGAAGAGCAATTGATTCGCCGTTGCTTTCAGCCTCACAGCAGATATCATTGAGAGCCTGTACGCTTTCTACAGGGTATTTACCTGCGGCAGACTCACCGGAGAGCATAACTGCGCTTGTTCCGTCGTAAACTGCGTTTGCAACGTCGCTTATCTCAGCTCTGGTAGGTCTTGGAGAATTTGTCATACTCTCAAGCATCTGAGTTGCTGTGATAACGTATTTACCTGCAACAACTGTTTTTCTGATAAGTGTTTTCTGAATTTCTGGAAGCTTGATAAAAGGTATTTCAACACCCATGTCACCACGGGCAACCATGATACCGTCGGCAACCTCCAAAATTCTGTCGATATCGTCAACACCGCTCTGATTTTCAATCTTTGCGATAATCTCAACATACTCAAAGCCGATACTGTCGATGTAGTCTCTAAGCTTTATAACGTCGTCTGCTGATCTTACGAAAGATGCGGCGATAACATTTGCGCCCTGCTCCAAACCGAACTCAATGTCAGCACGGTCTTTTGCACTTACATAAGGCATGTTTATATGATAGTTAGGTATATTTATACTTTTTCTGTTGGAAAGCTTGCCTCCCTTTACAACTGTGCAGACAATAGCGTCCTGGTTGGCTTCTTTAACCACAAATGAAAGCTTTCCGTCATCGAGAAGAATTTCTCTTCCCTTTATATCCTTGTCGGCGGCAAAAAGCTCAACAAGCTTTGGATATGAAAGAGGAACTCCCTTATCATTTCCCTTATCTCCCTCTTTCAAAAGAGAAAACTCCTGTCCTTCCTGAAGATCTACAAAGCCATTTTCAAAAATACCAACTCTAACCTCAGGGCCTTTGGTATCAAGAAGGATAGCAACATTCTTGCCGCTTTCCGCAATAGCTGTTTTTACGGTGTTAAATCTTTTTTTCTGCTCCTCATAGGTTCCGTGGGACATATTAAAACGTGCTACATCCATACCTGCAGCTATCATCTTTTTCAAGGTTTCCTTGTCATCACAAGCAGGACCCATTGTGCATACAATTTTTGTTTTTCTCATAATTTTACACCTCATACACTTTAATTTAGCCATACAATATAAACATTCCCTCAAAATAAAGAGGAAATTCATTCCAATATATTCAATCAGATATTAAGTACGCTTTCAAGTGAAGTATACCATTAACCTTGAAAAAAATCAATAGAAATAGCATTGTTTATATGAATTTTACAGTTATACTTCACAAAATACTTTATAAGCAATCACAATAAATTATCCAAAACATTTTTAATATATTTAAGAGTTCTAACGCTTTAAAATAAGCAGTTATAAAGTTTTCTAATTGCTTTCTTTTTATTTCTGATAACATCTGCCGCTCTTGATTTTAGGTTATACTGATGATAGACTATTGAATGTATAACTTTTATTATTAAGGAGGACAAAATGGAAATAAGAGAATTAAACAAAGCTGATATTGAATTTATCTATAAAAACAGAATGGAAAATGATTTTCCGCCTGAGGAAATCCGTCCCTGGGAAATGTTTGAAAGAAGCTTTTCCATGGAATTATATACAGGCTACGGACTTTACGAAAATGAAAAGCTTTTGTCCTACGCCACATTTACCTTTTCAAATAACAACGAAACAATTCTGCTGGATTATTACGCCGTGGACTCTTCCCTGCGTGGTAAAGGAATAGGCGCAAATTTTCTTTCAGAGCTTTCCAAAAAGCTTCAGGACAAACTCATACTTTTGGAGGTTGAAAACCCCAAGTTTGCCAAAAACGACGATGACCTTTCCATACGCACCAGAAGAATAAATTTCTATAAAAGATGCGGCGCTCACCTTTCAAATATAACATCAAAAGTATTTGAAGCCGATTTCGCAATTATGTATATTTCAAGAAAGGGTGAAAAAAGCGACAGCGAGATTGCTTCCGCAATTAAAGAAATTTACCGCTCCATGTTTACAAAAGAAATTCTCGAAAAGTATGTAACCGTATACGAAAAATAAAACATATAATCTGACAAAAACCTGAAATTTTCCATGTTTTCTGAAATTAGCACTCTAAGGCCGAAAGTGCTATTGACTTTTCCTGACCATAGAGCTATAATTATAAACGTAAGCAAAATAACGCTGTAACTACTTAAAATCAGGTTTGGAGGAAGAAAAAATGCTTAATGAAAAAATAGCCGAACTTTTAAACCAACAGATAAACAAGGAATTTTATTCCGCTTATCTTTATCTTGATTTTTCAAATTATTTTTATGATGCGGGCTTGGACGGTTTTGGCAACTGGTACAAAATTCAGGCTCAGGAAGAAAGAGACCACGCAATGCTCATTCTCCGATATATGCAGATGAACGGCATGAAGGTAACACTTGACGCCATTGAAAAGCCATCTGTAGAGCTTACAAGCAATCTTGGCGTTTTGGAAGCCGGATACAGCCACGAGCAGTATGTAACAGGTCTTATCAACACAATCTATGCCGCCGCCCACGACGTAAACGACTTTAGAACTACACAGTTCTTGGACTGGTTCATTAAAGAACAGGGCGAAGAGGAAGAAAACGCAGACAACCTTATCAAAAAGTACAAGCTTTTCGGCGAGGACCCAAGAAGCCTCTACATGCTTGACAACGAGCTTAAAGCAAGGGTTTATGCAGCTCCCTCACTTGTAATTTAATTTTATATAATATTAAAGGAAAGAAGAAATAAACATGGAAAAAATGCAATTTAAGTCAGAGTCAAAAAGACTTCTGGACTTGATGATTAACTCAATTTACACACACAGAGAAATATTTTTAAGAGAAATTATCTCAAATGCCAGCGACGCTATAGACAAGCTCTGCTTTATCTCCCTTACAGATGATAAAGTTGGCATGAGCAGAAGCGATTTTAAAATTCTTATAAAAGCCGACAAAGAAAACCGCACCCTTACAGTTTCAGATAACGGTATCGGTATGGACAAGGATGAGCTTGAAAACAACCTGGGTACAATCGCTTCCAGCGGCTCTTATAAATTCCGTCAGCAGCTTAAAGACGAGGACAAGGAAAATGTAGACATCATCGGACAGTTCGGTGTAGGCTTCTACTCAGCATTTATGGTAGCAAAGGAAATCACCGTAATCACAAGAAAATACGGCAGTGATACAGGCTACAAGTGGCAGTCCGCAGGCGCAGACGGCTATACAATCGAAGAATACAACAAGGACACCGTGGGAACAGACATCATTATGGTTCTCAAGGACGACACAGAAGAGGACAAGTACAGCGAATACCTCGAGCAGTACAGACTTTCCTCACTTATTAAAAAGTATTCAGACTACATCAGATATCCTATCGAGATGGACATGGAGTCCACAAAGGTTAAGGAAGGCACAGAGGAAAAGCCTGAGTACGAAACAGTCGTTGAGAGAAAAACCCTCAACAGCATGGTTCCAATCTGGCAGAAAGCTAAGAAAGACGTTACAAAAGAGGAATACAACAACTTCTACAAGGAAAAATTCTTTGACTTTGAAGATCCTCTTCTCACAATCACAACATCAGTTGAAGGCGTTGTAACATACAAAGCTTTGCTTTACATTCCTGCAAAAACTCCTTACAACTATTACACAAAGGAGTACGAAAAGGGACTCCAGCTTTACTCCAGCGGCGTAATGATTATGGAAAACTGTCCTGATTTGCTCCCTGAGCATTTCAGATTTGTAAAGGGCGTTGTTGACTCTCAGGATTTGTCTTTGAATATTTCCAGAGAGATGCTCCAGCACAACAGACAGCTTAAACTCATTGAAGAGCACTTGGAAAAGAAAATCAAAAACGAGCTTGCTTCCATGCTGAAAAAGGACAGAGAAAACTATGAAAAGTTCTTTGCAGCATTCGGCAGACAGCTTAAATACGGTCTTGTAAGCGATTACGGCGCACACAAGGACAAGCTTTCAGACCTTATCCTCTTCTACTCCTACAACCAGAAGAAGCTCATCACCCTTGACGAGTATGTTGAAGCAATGAAAGAGGATCAGAAGTACATCTACTTTGCAACAGGCGAAAGCAAGGAGATTATCGAAACACTTCCTCAGACAGAAATCCTCAAAGACAAGGGCTTTGACTTCCTCTGCTGCACAGATGAAATCGACGAGTTCGCACTCAATTCACTGCGCACATTTAAGGAAAAAGAGTTCCGTTCTGTTCTCAATGACGACCTTGGAATTGAAAGCGAGAACAAGGAAGAAGAAAAGGAAGAGGGTCAGGACGCTCTCATCACCTTTATCAAGGAAACTTTGGGCGACAAGGTTTCACAGGTTGTTGCTTCCAAAAAGCTCAAGAGTCATCCTGTATGCCTTACAGCTCAGGGAGGAATTTCCTTTGAGATGGAAAAATATTTCAGCGTTGTACAGCCGGAAAGCGGCATGAAAGCTCAGCGTGTTCTTGAAATCAACATGAGCCATCCGGCAGTTAAGGCCTTAAAGGATAAAGTTACCACAAACATTGAAGAAGCAAAGAAATATGTTCAGCTTCTCTACAGTCAGTCATTGCTCATCGCCGGACTTCCTTTGGAAAATCCATCAGAGTACACTGACCTTGTCTGCAGCCTTATGATTTAAAGACCTTATAGAGGATTAGAAAGAAAATGTCTGCAATTACAAAACGAGCTTTGGAAGCTTCCCTAAAAAAGCTGCTTCTCACAAAGCCTCTGGACAAAATAACAATATCCGACATAACCGATGACTGCGGAGTAAACCGCATGACCTTCTACTATCATTTTAAAGATATCTATGATTTGGTGGACTGGGTAATGCAAAACGATGCTGCCGTCGCCATAAACGGAATGAAAACCTACGAAACATGGCAAAAAGGTTTTCTAAGCATTTTCAATCACATTTCCGAAAACAAAACCTTCTTTTTAAACGTATATAAATGCGTAAGCCGTGAACAGGTGGAAAGTTACCTGTACAAGCTCACCTATGATTTGCTTATGGGCGTTATAGAGGAGCAAAGCGTCGGTATGCATGTGCGTCAGGAGGATAAAGCCTTTATGGCTGACTTTTACAAATACGGTTTTGTAGGTCTTGTGCTTTCATGGATAAAGGAAGGCATGAAAAAAGACCCATCGGAGATAGTAAAAAAACTTAATACCCTTATACTCGGCGATTTAAAGCTTGCTTTAAAGAGATTTGAGTCGGAAGATATTTAATCATTGGATTATAAATGATGAAAAAACCGGCAATGAAACCACGGTGATAAATATATTATCATCGGAGATTCATTGTCGGTTTTAATTTTTTCAGGATGATATATAATATAGTCACAGCAGAAAAAACAAACAAAGCGCCGCTTATATGCGGCAGATTGGAGACTATATATGTATTATTCCAGCGGAAATTACGAAGCATTTGTAAAACCCGAAAAACCAAAGGACGTGGACAGAAAGTCCGCCTATATTGTAGGTTCAGGACTTGCAGCACTTACCGCCGCCTGTTATCTTGTTCGTGACGGACAAATGAACGGCGAAAGAATTCACATTTTAGAAAAAGACCCTATTCCCGGCGGAGCCTGCGACGGATTCAAATACGAGGACGTAGGCTACGTTATGAGAGGCGGAAGAGAGATGGACAACCACTTTGAAGTTATGTGGGATTTGTTCCGCTCTATTCCATCAATAGAAACCGAGGGTTTAAGTGTATTGGACGAATACTACTACCTCAACAAGAAAGACCCTAACTACTCACTTATGAGAGCCACAGAAAACAGAGGTCAGGACGCACACACAGACGGAAAATTCGGACTTTCAGACAAGGGCGCAATGGAAATTATGAAGCTTTTCTTCACGCCTGACGAGGAGCTTTACGACAAGCGCATAACAGACTTTTTCGATGAGGAAGTTTTAAACTCAAACTTCTGGCTCTATTGGAGAACAATGTTTGCCTTTGAAAACTGGCACAGCGCCCTTGAAATGAAGCTGTACATCAAGCGTTTTATCCACCATGTAGGCGGCTTGCCCGATTTCAAAGCTCTTAGATTTACAAAGTACAATCAGTACGAGTCAATGATTCTCCCGATGATTAAATATCTTGAGGAACACAATGTGGTTTTCCACTACAACACAAAGGTTGTAAACGTGGAATTTGAAATTAACGGTGAGAAAAAACAGGCTGTAAGAATTGTGGTAGACCACAAAGGAGATATTGAAAATATCGACCTTACAGAAAACGACCTTGTATTTATTACAAACGGCGGATGTGTTGAAAATTCCTCAATCGGTTCACAGAACAAGCCGGCCAAGTTTAACCCGGAAATCAAGCCGGGCGGCGGCTGGGATATGTGGATGAAAATTGCCGCTCAGTCACCTGATTTCGGTCACCCTGAAAAGTTCTGCTATGACCCTGAGCAGACCAACTGGATGTCCGCAACTGTAACAACACTTGATCAGAAAATTGTCCCCTACATTCAGAATATATGCAAGCGTGACCCATTCAGCGGCAGAGTCGTAACCGGCGGTATTGTAACCGTTAAAGACTCCAACTGGCTTTTGAGCTGGACTTTCAACCGTCAGCCTCAGTTCCGCAGTCAGCCTAAGGGACAGCTTGTAGGCTGGATTTACGGACTTTTCAGCAATGTTCCCGGAAACTTCGTAAAGAAGCCAATGAGAGACTGTACAGGCAAGGAAATCTGCATGGAGTGGCTCTATCATTTGGGCGTACCAACCGAGCAAATCGAGGAACTGGCAGAAAACAGCGCAAACACAGTTCCATGCATGATGCCGTATATCACAGCATTTTTCATGCCGAGAGCCGAGGGCGACAGACCTTTGGTTGTTCCAAAAGGAAGCGTAAACTTTGCTTTCCTTGGTCAGTTTGCAGAAACAAAGCGTGACACAATTTTCACCACCGAGTATTCCATGAGAACAGGTATGGAAGCAGTTTACACACTTCTTGACATAGACAGAGGCGTGCCTGAGGTTTGGGGAAGCGTATACGACATACGTGACCTTCTCAAAGCTACAGTTCAGCTTCGTGACGGTAAAAAAATCACAGACATGGATTTGGGACTTATGGAAAGAATTGCCCTCAAGGAAATCCTTAAAAAAGTTAGAAATACAGACATAGAAAAGTTATTAAAAGAATATAACGTCATATAAAAAAATACACTGTAAAATAGCTATATAAACGCTCAAAATATTTTTTAAACAGCTCTATACAATTTACCTTTTTTATACACCAATATTTATACTGTTTAGCTGAGGAAGTTTAAGAAAATAACAACCGATTTTAAACAAAAATAACCTCCTCAACAATGAATGCTGGAGAAACAGACGGTACTGTTTTTGTACCGTCTGTTTCTTTTTCAATATAAATTTACATAATATAA
>ERZ779866.2063-NODE-2063-length-18844-cov-3.874767_pt1 | contig 18844 bp, 18 predicted proteins | sample MGYA00511248_ERZ779866 | MGnify/ENA primary metagenome ERZ779866 (study PRJEB29588, sample SAMEA2155758) | human gut metagenome | biome: human gut; feature: human-associated habitat; material: faeces | place: Denmark | collected 2008/2010 ... | reverse complement strand
AATAATTTAAATTTATTATTAAATCATAGATAATAAAAGTATCAAAAAATGATCTGGAGATAAAAATGCAAAAATATTATTGGTTGGCTGACTTGGTGGCGCAGACGATTTTTTCGGTCTCTTTCACGATTCTGACTTTAAGCGGTGTTTTGGCGGTGCTTAACGCGATTTAAAGAGTGTGAGCAGAAATAACAAAAGCCGGCGTTGGAGCGCCGGCTTTTGCTTGGACCAAAGAAGTCTTTAGGACTAGAACGTTTTTTGTTAAGGAGACACAAACAAACGCTCATTGAGCTGGGAGAGATTTTTCCAAACTTCAGTTTCCACCCCTTTTTGGCCCCCGCCGTTTGGAAAATCGCTCAAACTTCTTACTTAATCGTTACTTTATCGCACGAATCTTGCGTGAAGCTTACGATCAGTAAAAAGATTGCGATTCGTATATTAACGATAATCATTCTCATTTTCAAGTATTAAAACCTCGCCTTTGTAACAGTCCTTTTCTGTCGTTCTTTCTAATGGGTGCCTAGTTGTTGAAAATTCGGTAAGATATGGTCTCTTTTAACTTTTTTTGGCCGGTAAAGCCATGTCTGAACACGAATTATTGTTATCTGATTTTGATTTCGATCTGCCTCAGGATCGAATCGCACAGTTTCCCCTTAAGGACCGTTCTTCCAGCCGTCTTTTGCACGTAATGCCGGATCGTTTGGAAGACTGGCACTTTAAAGATATCGTCAACCTGCTTCGTCCCGATGATCTCCTGGTGATGAATAACACCAAGGTCATCAAAGCTCGTCTTTTGGGTAAAAAAGAAACGGGGGGAGCTGTTGAGGTTTTGATTGAACGCATTACGGGAGAGTACACGGCAATTGCCATGGCTCGTGCCAGTAAAAGCCCCAAAGCGGGAACATTTTTGGTATTTGAAGCCGAAGGGCGTGAGGAACGCGTGGAAGTAACGGGACGCGAAGGCGAATTTTTCGCACTGCGTTTTACAGATCCTGTTTTGGAAGTATTGGATGTCTTTGGCAAAGTTCCTTTGCCGCCCTACATTGAACACGCTGCCGACAAAAGCGATGAAGCGCGTTATCAAACGGTTTATGCCAAGACGCCCGGAGCGGTGGCAGCACCCACGGCCGGTCTGCACTTTACCGAAGAGGTGATGCAGGAACTTAAGAAAAAGGGCATTCAAATTGTTTTTGTGACTCTTCATGTGGGAGCGGGAACGTTCCAGCCGGTTCGGGTTGAAAAACTGTCTGAACACGTCATGCACTCGGAGTGGTACACCATTAGTGAAGAAACGGCTGAGGCAGTCAACAAAGCAAAGAAAGAAGGGCGCCGTGTGGTCTCCGTCGGCACGACGAGTTTGCGTGCCTTGGAAAGCGCAGCCGTTGAAAAAGGCGTCATTCGTGCCGGAGCGCGCGATACGAGATTATTTATCAAGCCCGGCTATGAATTCAAAATCATTGATGCGCTGATTACGAATTTCCACTTGCCGAAATCCACGCTTTTGATGCTGGTGTCGGCCTTGGCCGGTAAAGAACGTATCGATTCGGCCTATCAGTACGCGATTAAAGAACACTATCGCTTCTTCAGCTACGGGGATGCGATGTTGCTTGAGAAAAAACCGGAGTAAGTCGTGAGCCTGGAATTTACATTAAAGAAAAAAAGCGGCAAGGCTCGCCGCGGTGAAATGAAACTCAACCACGGTGTGGTGCAAACGCCGATTTTTATGCCGGTAGGCACTTACGGCACGGTGAAAGCCATGGCCCCGAATGAGCTCAATGAAATCGGATCTCAAATTATTTTGGGCAATACTTTCCATTTGTGGCTTCGACCGGGACTGGACGTGATTGAAAAGCACGGCGGCCTGCACGGGTTTATGGGTTGGAATAAACCGATTTTGACCGACTCGGGCGGCTTTCAGGTCTTTTCCCTCAAAGGACTGAGAAAGATTACCGAAGAGGGGGTGAAGTTTGCCTCTCCCATCAACGGTGACAAGCTCTTTTTAACTCCCGAAGTCTCCATGCAGATTCAGCGAGTCTTAAACAGCGACATCGTGATGGTTTTTGATGAATGCACGCCCTATAAGATCAATGATCGTCCTGCCACCGAGGAGGAGGCGGCCAAATCAATGCGCATGTCGCTTCGTTGGGCCCGCCGCAGTAAGGATGAGTTTGAGCGTTTGGGCAATCCCAATGCCCTTTTCGGCATTGTTCAGGGCGGCATGTATGAACATTTGCGCGAGGAATCTCTCAAAGGGCTCACCGAAATCGGGTTCCACGGTTACGCGGTGGGCGGTCTGTCAGTCGGCGAACCTAAAGAAGAGATGCATCGCATTATGGAAAAAATCGTCTGGCAGCTGCCCGAGGATAAGCCGCGTTATCTGATGGGGGTTGGTACGCCCGAAGATTTGGTTGAAGGTGTCAGTCAGGGCATTGATATGTTCGACTGCGTGATGCCGACCCGTAATGCCCGCAACGGCTGGCTTTTTACCCGTTACGGCGACATCAAGATCAGAAACAGCAAGTACAAAGACGACTTAAGACCGCTCGATCCGACTTGTGACTGCTACGCCTGCAAGAATTTCAGCCGTGCTTATCTGCATCACCTGCAAAAGGTCAATGAAATTTTAGGGGCTAGACTCAATACGATTCACAACCTTCACTATTATCTGCACCTCATGCAGGAAATCCGTGATGCGTTGGATGCTGATCGATTTGATGAGTGGAAGGAAGAGTTTTATCGAAACCGTGCCCGCGGTGTGGATTAAGGTGTTGAATTAAAAAAATAGCTGAAATCCCCCGTATAATTAGGAAACTTTCTCTCCGATCGGAGATCGGATATTTTTTATGGAGTAACTCATGTTTTTCATCTCTGACGCATTTGCGCAAACGGCTGCTGCCGGTGATACTGCCGGTCTTTTGACGAGCTTGTTGCCGATGATTTTGATTTTTGTGGCTTTCTGGTTCTTCTTGATCCGTCCGCAACAAAAACGCCAAAAAGAGCATGCCAAGATGGTTGATGCGCTCACCAAGGGTGATGAAGTGTTGACTGCCGGCGGAATCGCCTGCCGTGTGGTTGAAGTTCGTGACGACTACATGGTCGTTCAAATCGCTACTGTCAAGGATGAACCCGTGACCTTGACGATGCAGCGCGTGGCCGTGCAGACGGTTTTGCCCAAGGGCACGATTAAGACGTTTTAATTGATAACCCCAAGATGCAAAATCTTGGGGTTTTCACAGCGGACTGCCGCGATTGGCTGACAATTGAGCGGCAGTGCCGGCAATAAGAGAGCGAGCTTGGTCGGTCGTTCTCTTTTTCAGTTTTATTCGGGGAAATGACGTGAACCGTTATCCATTGTGGAAATACATCGTTATCGTTGTTGCATTGGTGATCGGCATGATCTACACCACACCGAACTTTTTCGGTGAATCACCGGCTGTGCAGATCTCGAGCCAAAAGGCAACGGTAAAAGTCGATGAACATATCTATGAGCGTGTTCAGAACGCGCTGTCGCAGGCAAGTATTACGCCCGACGGTATTTTCTATGAACAAGGCGCTCAGCAGTCTACGATCAGAGTCCGCTTTGAGCCGACGCAGGCTGAACTGCAGCTTCAGGCCAAAGAGATTATTGAACGCGAACTTAACCCGGATCCCACGGATCCGTCTTTTGTGGTGGCTTTGAATCTTGTCCCCAACACGCCTCAGTGGCTTTTAAGTTTGCATGCCCTGCCGATGTATTTGGGCTTGGACTTGCGAGGCGGTGTTCACTTCCTGTTGGAAGTGGATATGGATGCTGCCATCGATAAACGCGCCGATGCCGTGGCAAGCGACCTTCGTTCACAGCTTCGTGAACAGCGCATCCGTCACGCAGGTATTACGCGCAGCGGCACCTCTCTTGAAATTGCTTTCCGCAATCAACAGGAGCGTGATAAGGCTCGCGATCTCATCCGCAATACTCACAATGATTTGTCGCTTGAAGATCGCGATGACGGTCAAATGTATCGCTTGGTCGCTACGATGACCGATTCTTCACTGCGAGAAGTTCGCGATTATGCCTTGAAGCAAAATATTTCCACGCTTCACAATCGTATTAACGAATTGGGTGTGGCCGAACCGGTGATTGCGCAGCAGGGTGCTGACCGCATCGTAGTGCAGCTGCCGGGTGTCCAGGATACCGCCAAGGCTAAGGAAATTTTGGGACGCACCGCCACGCTGGAAATTCGCATGGTCGATGATTCCCCCGAAGCCTATACGCAGTTGGCAGCCGGTACGGTTCCCTTCGGTGACGAACGCTACCTGGATCGGGCCGGTGTTCCCATTTTGGTCAAGCGCCAGGTTGTTTTAACGGGCGATAACTTAAACGATGCTCAGCCCGGTTTTGACCAGCAAACCCAAGAGCCGACCGTGAATTTGACCTTGGATAGCCGCGGTGCCCGTATCTTCCAAGATGTCACACGTGAAAACGTGGGCAAACGCATGGCCATTATCCTTTTTGAAAAGGGTAAAGGTGAAGTGGTGACGGCACCGGTAATTCGTCAGGAAATCGGCGGCGGCCGCGTGCAAATTTCAGGCCGTATGACGGCCACTGAGGCCACCGATACGGCATTGCTGCTTCGCGCCGGTTCTTTGGCTGCTCCGATGGAAATCATCGAAGAACGTTTGGTGGGTCCGAGCTTGGGTGCCGCCAATATTGAGGCCGGTTTCCGCTCAACGCTTTACGGTTTTGCCGTGGTGTCGATCTTCATGATCCTGTACTACCAAGTGTTCGGCGCTGTTTCAGTGTTCGCTTTGAGCTGTAACGTGATGCTTTTGGTAGCCTTGCTGTCAATGCTTCAGGCAACGCTCACTTTGCCGGGTATTGCCGCTATCGCGTTGACTCTCGGTATGGCAGTGGACGCCAACGTGCTTATTAACGAACGTGTTCGCGAAGAATTGCGTGAAGGCCGTTCACCTCAGCAGGCCATCAGTGAAGGTTTCGACAGAGCCTTTGCCACCATTTTGGACTCCAACGTGACTAGCTTGATTGCCGGTATTGCGTTGCTGATCTTCGGTTCCGGCCCCGTCAGAGGGTTTGCCGTGGTGCACTGTTTGGGTATCTTGACTTCAATCTTTACTTCCGTGGTCGTGAGCCGCTCGGTGATTAACCTTATCTACGGCCGTCAGAAGAAGCTCAAGAAATTGCATGTGGGCCAAATTTGGAAACCTACGGAATAAGAGAGGGAGTGAAGTATGGAGTTTTTTAGAATTCGGCGCACGATTCACTTCATGCGCTTTGACAAGATCTTCAATACGATCTCGTTCATTTCGTTTTTGATTGCGGTATTTTTGCTCTTTACCCGCGGCTTGGCATTCTCCATCGAGTTTACCGGCGGTACGGTGATGGAAGTGACCTACCCGCAGGCAGCGCCGACCGAACAGATCCGTGAACAGATTAAAACGGATTTAGGATTGGAAGCTGCTGTGCAGAATTTCGGCACGGCCCGTGACGTGATGATCCGCTTGCCGATTGTGGAAGGCGAAACTTCGGGCGAACAGGCCAAGCAGGTAATGGCGGTACTCAATAAGACTGAGCCCGATGCGAAGATGACCCGAGTGGAATTCGTGGGGCCTCAGGTCGGCGAAGAATTGGCCACCGACGGGTTGACCGCTTTGATTTTGGTGATCATCGGCATTGTGACCTACTTGGCCTTCCGTTTTGAATGGAAGTTCTCCGTGGCGGCTATTATCGCTAACTTGCACGACGTGGTGCTGGTCTTGGGGATTTTCGCATTCTTCCAGTGGGAATTCTCATTGCCTGTGCTCGCTGCCGTGTTGGCTGTGTTGGGGTATTCGGTGAACGAATCTGTGATTATTTTCGACCGTGTGCGTGAACACTTCAAAAAGATGCGTCGCACGGATACGGTTGAGATCATCGATTCGGCTATTACGGCAACGATGTCTCGTACGGTGATCACTCACTCGTCGACTTTGGCGATGACCTTGGCAATGTTCTTCTTCGGCGGTCCTGCCTTGCATTACTTTGCTTTGGCTCTGACGATCGGTATTTGCCTGGGTGTGTATTCATCCGTGTTCGTGGCAGCTGCCATTGCCTTGTATTTGGGAGTTAAACGCGAAGACTTGGTCAAGCCTATGAAGAAAGATCAAGTCCAGGAAATGGTTCCCTAACGGCTTGAAAACGCACAACAAAAACGGCGCATTTTGCGCCGTTTTTGCTGAAGGAAATTTAAAAACTAAACGCCGTATTTTTCATCCAAGGCTTTGAGTTCGCCACGCAGATCCATCAAATTCCAGAGGTAATTCATCACACGGGTGTAGTCCGGATCATCGGTCGGCATCCAAAAGCCCATGTAGTTCACAGGGGTAAGGGGCTTATCCAGGAATTGTGCGTGAAGTTCAGGGAACTTCTTGGCGTAAAGTTTCGCTTCCGCATTTTCCGTAATCATCAAGTCACCCTTACCTTGAGCGATCAGCTGCGGGATTTCGTAATTCTTTTCATGCGTGAGGATCTTTGCCTTGGTTAAGTTTTGCAAGACAAACTGTTCGTTGGTGCCGCCCGGATTTTTAATCACGGTGACATTGGGGTTGTTGAGTTTTTCAAGCGAAGTGAGTTTGTCTTTATTTTTCTTATGAATGAGGGCTACCTTTCCGAAAGGTGCATAGGCAGGCAGGAAGTCGCCTGTCACCACACGAGCCGGGGAGCGGGTAATACCGCCGACAGCCACGTCAAATTTGTTGGCGGCCATGTCCTTGGCGAGATTGGACCAGCTGGAATGCACAAACTCGACCTTCCAGCCGTAAACGTCGGCCATCTTTTGAACCAATTCAATATCGTGTCCCACAAATTTCCCATTTTCCAACATCGAAAACGGACGATAGTCACCCGGAGTACCGACGCGAAGAACTTTCTTTTCCATAATATTGTCCAAACGATCACCGGCACTGGCTGGGCTGATTGCACCGAGTGCAAGCGCACTCATAACGGACAAAGTCAAAAGAGAGCGGGAAAGGGTTTTCATAAATAATCCTTTATAGGGGTTAGGTTATATAGGTTCTTTCATTGTAGATAGCCCGAGGGACTGTATTTGAGACTTTTTCTAAACGGGCTAAGAATGCAAACTTAAGGGATTTCCCGAGATGGTAAGTAAAAGCGTGTACAAACAAAAAGGCCTGCTCGCAAAAGCAGGCCGGTGACGAGATTGAGAGCAACGTCTAAGGCGCTTTTTTATACAGCGCAAACAAAACTCCTCTGATGATTGTGTCGGCAGTTTGTTTGCTGAGCGCTTCAATAGCGTCAGGATCTGTCAAAGCTGTGGTGTCATACTCTTTGGGCTGTTTTTTCATTTCCCCGATCACCACATCTTTCCAGAATGCAGGCGCTTCACTTTCTTCCCAATAGCCGCGGCCTCGTCCGAAATGAGCTACGGCAAGGTAAAGAAGCACGGCTTCCAATAAAAAGTTTTGCAGGGCCATCTTGCTCCAGGAGACACGCGTTCCGTGCACGCCTTTGACTTGGTTATAAGCCAGGGCAGCGCCTGCGCCGCCGATTGCGCCGATCACTGTGCCTAAAAGAGTACCCAAACCGGCGCTCAGTCCCCCGGTGCCGATATCGGCCGCAAGCCCTGTGGCGGCTCCCGCTCCAACGGCGCCGACAATCGCCGCGCCTTTGGGATTGGCAGCCGTATTGATTGTCCAGTCGGTTTTCAGCCGTCTGAGAATCTCTCGCTTAACGCCTGAGCCCTCCAATTGGTGAGCGTCGATTAAGCGTTGTGTGAGCGCGCAAAGCGAGTCCGCAGCCCTTGCTGCCAAGGCATTTTTGGCATCTTCAATCGGTCCGCTTTGAAGTTTGACAACGCCCAAACGGCGTCCCCAGTCTTTGACCTGTTCGGTCAGCGAATACGTTGACAATTCCTCGTGGTCCAGGGCAAGCTGCGTCATGTAATTGGCCAGAGCCTCAACAGAGGTGGAGTAAATCGCGCGTCTTTGGCGGCTCCACGCTTCTCTTAATGCCTCGAAAGTGACTTTCTGTTCATCCGTGAGCACATTGCCAATGGCGTCAAACAGGGCAAACTCCTGCACCCAGCAGCGCGCAAATGCATCCATCGGCAAGACGGTTTTAACCAATGGGTACTGAGCCATGTAATCAACCCAACGCTTCAGTTCCGCCTCTTCGACTTCTTGTTCACGGGGCTTGCCCATTTGGTTTAAGAGCACAACAACCGGTTTGCCGATCCAGGAGAGAATCTGCATTTCGGCGGCGATATAGGCGCAGGCCTGAGGTGATTCGCTCGCGTTCACCAAATAGAGAACGACACTGCTTGTGTCGCGCACGTGCTTGAGCGCGCGCTGATTGAGCCACAAAGCTTTATTGGACATGCGGTCCCATACTTCGGAAAGAAACCAGCCCAACGGGTTGGCGCGACCTTCCAAGCGTTTGGCTAAACGAACACTGTCGCCAAAGCCCGGCGTATCCCATAAAACAAGCTCGGAGCAGCCGTCGCTCGCACGGATCAGCACATAGTCATCATTGGTTTCAGTGACATGGGGTCGGTCAGCGACTTCACCGATGTCTCTGCCCAACAGTGTACGGGCAAGGGTTGTTTTACCGATGTTGGTGTGCGACACCAAACTCAGATTAATTCGCATGAGTTGTTGGTCAGACATAATCAAGTCGTCCTATCGGGCTTGCGCGGTGGCAAGCCTTAATTCGTCACAAGTTTGCTGATCGGGGCGAATGCCTCCGTGGTAAAAAACGACGGGCAAACCGATGGTTTCAGAAAAGTTTTTCCATAGCTCTTTGCGGTGTTCGATTCGGTCGGCAAAATCACCGAAACGGGCGATGTACGCGGACATATCGACTAAGACGACAAGGGGCACCTTATCGCCCAGTGTCGACTTAATCTGCAAGAGCGACTCACCCTGAACTTCATGTTCCGGTGTGGTGGTAGCGTTCATCAAAGCCCAGACCTGCTGAGACTGGCCCTGAACGCTTAATGTCAGAGGCATTTCGCCGACTTCAGGATCCCAGCGGTGAGTTTTCACTTCCGAAAGGTTATAGCCCAACTGTTCAGCAAAGCGGTATACATTTTCAACATTTTCCGGATTGTCACTGTTGGCCGAGACGAGAACGTCAAGAGTCATCGCTTCGGAGCGCCAGGTTCTCAAAATATCGGTGTAGTAGCGTTCAGACAAATCCAATGGAAAATCTTTACGTAATTTGGCGATCTGCAGCGAGTGTTTGACAGCAAGCAATAGCCGCGGGATAGCGACAAATAAGGCCAACATGAAAATCATTCGAAGAAGCCAAAGACCGGCGGAAATATCCACAGCGTTGACCGCCAGGCGGTCAAAACGCATATTGGCGACTTCTAAAATATTGGGCATCGGTCCCAAAAAGTTGGTGAAAACACCATAAGTGAGCGCGATGATTTGGTAGACGACGTCGGGATTGTTGGCAAACCAGGTGCTCTCCCATCCAACGGTGTAGGCCGTGCCGATACCGCGAAGTAAGACACTGGCAATCATCCCGGCAACAAACGCAAACGCTGCCAAATGAAAGGCTCTGGCAGCAAAGTGCATGACAAAGGGTTGCAGCACCGAGGTCAGAGATTTTGTCAGTCGTGTGTTATGCAGAGTGGCTGTTTTTTCAATAATGCCGAGAGCAGCCCTTAATCCCAGAAAATCACGTGAAGTTTTGTGTCTGAGACCGGAAATCAGCAGCATCAGGTATACGACAATGTTCCAGAGCAAAACACCGAAAAAAGGCAGTGACAGCAAATTGATGCGCGAGCTCTCGGATGCGAATTGATCAGTGAGTAATCCTAAAATGAAGGCGACTGCAATCAGGGACCAGTTAATCCAGCCCGGTGGCGTGAAACGCAACGCGATCGGTTTAACCGAAGGATTTTTGGCGACAATCATCTTTTCAACAACGCGGGCGCGAGCCACTAAAAAAGCGGCAGTGCTCGCATCTTCGCCAACGGCAAGCGCAGCCTGTCGGGTTGCTCGGTTCGCGTCGCTGCTTTCCCAACTTAGAGTCGGAGTTTGTTCAAGCAACTTTGCTTGCGTGATCGTTTCCACGTCTTTGAGGGAGAAACGACCCTGTTCGATATTTTTATATGCCTCACTCATGGGAATTCAATCAAAAAGAGTTACCCCATTCATTTTAATGGTTAGAAGGATTAAGAACACACAGCAAAACAACTAATTCTTGTTTGAATTCAATTGCCAAAGTCGGTTAAGTTCTGCCGCACACTTCATTGGATCGGGCTGTCCGCAGATGGCAGAGACGACAGCAACGCCCTGAGCTCCGGCTTTAACAACCTGCGCGACGTGCTGAGCTTTAATACCGCCGATGGCTACCGCAGGAACAGGAGAAATTTTCATCAGTTCGCGAAGCCCCTCAAAACCGATGGGCGTCGCTGCATCAGGTTTTGTGGATGTCGCAAAGACAGGACCGACACCGACATAATCGACAAGCTTCGGGGCGACAAGCCTCATTTGAGAAATCGTATTGATCGATAAGCCCACGATTTTATGCGGTCCCATCATTTTTCGAACTATATCAACGGGCAGATCCTTTTGGCCCACGTGTACTCCGTCGGCATCAGAGGCGATCGCAATATCGACATCATCGTCAATGATCAGCGGCACGTGATAGGCGCTCAGTACTTTTTTGAGTTCAATCGCGCACTCATAACGGCGGCGTTTTTTCCACTGAGGAGCCCGTAACTGAACGACAGTAGCGCCCCCTTTAACGGCCAGTTCAGCTGTTTTGACCATGCCTAAATTCTCTGTGAGAACAGGGTCCAAAACCAAATAAACCGAGTAATCAAGTTTTTTGTCAATCATGAGGGTTGCTTGCCTATATATGGTTGCGGGCTATTGAATATAGTGCATCGAGGTAGGCGGGGTGAAAACTGCCCGGTCCCCGGCATTGAGAAGCCGCTATTTCAGAAGCTTGTTTTGCCATCATCAGGGCAGCTGCCGTTGCTTCAAGGAAATTGGTGCTTTGTGCACAAAAAGCGGCAACAAGTGCGGACAAAGAGCAGCCCGTGCCCACCACAAGAGTGGTCATGATATCGCCGCCGGAGATACTGAGTGTGCGTTCGCCATCGGTGACAAAATCCGTTTCGCCGGTGACGGCGACGATGCAGTGATTGCGCTTGGCTACTGTTTTTGCGGCTTCAATTGCCTGACGGCTGTCATCTTTGCTGTCAACGCCGTGGCCGCCTGCTCCCTGACCGGCCAAATTTAAAATTTCACTGGCGTTGCCCCTAACCACCGTGGGGTGAAGTGCCAGGAATCGGGCAATGCGCTCATCGCGCCAGGGTAACAGCCCTGATGCCACAGGATCCAGCACCCAGGGTTTGTTATGTTTTTTAGCCGATAAAATGGCCAATCGCATGGCTTCATTTCGCTCATCAGTCAGGGTGCCGACGTTGACAAGAAGGCAATCGGCAATCGCCGCGAAATCCGCACTTTCATGTTCGTCAATGATCATGGCAGGAGAGGCGCCGGCGGCCAGCAGCACATCAGCGGTAATTTCCTGGACTACATCATTGGTCATACAGTGAACAAGCGGGTGAGTTTTAATCAGATGACGGCAGCAACGGTCAAAAGATTGCAACGAAAAAATTTCAATGTCAGACATGTTTGGTACCAAATGAAAACAGCGAATTGAAGATACCACAAAGACACAGCATCGGTACAATGCTTTCGAATCAATATTGAAAGAAAAATTGTCATGCTCATTCACCCTCAATTTAATCCCATTGCTTTTTCCATTGGTCCGATTTCTGTTCATTGGTATGGGCTGATGTATTTGGTGGGATTCGCTCTTTTTTGGTTTCTGGGAAGTTATCGGGCAAAAAAAGACGCATGGCGGCAGATGGATGCGGAGAAAATTGAAGATTTGCTTTTCTTCGGAGTTCTGGGCGTTATTTTGGGTGGTCGCTTAGGCTATTGTTTTTTCTACCAACCGGAATTTTATTTGGCATATCCGTCTCAGATCATTCGTATTTGGGATGGAGGAATGAGCGCTCACGGCGGCATCTTAGGTGTTATCGCCGCAATGCTTTATTTTGCCAAGACAAGAAAGATTAATTTCTTTACTTTGTCTGATTTTGTCGTCCCGTTAGTGCCGCTTGGACTCTTTTTCGGCCGTATCGGCAATTTTATTAATGGTGAACTCTGGGGCAGGGTGTGTTCAAGTGATTTTGTACTGGCGATGATTTTCCCGCAGGCGGCGGACAATTTACCTCGTCATCCGTCGCAGCTTTATGAGGCGGCGCTTGAAGGGCTTTTTCTTTTTGCCCTTTTATGGATCTATTCCAATCGGCAAAGACCGTTGGGCAGAGTCTCTGCACTTTTCTGCCTGGGTTACGGCCTCTGCCGTTTCATTGTGGAGTACTTCCGCGAACCCGATGCATTTTTAGGATTGCAGGCGCTGGGATTGAGTCAGGGACAATGGCTGTCTATGCCTCTGATAGCAGTCGGCATTATCGTGTGGTTTTTTCCGGCGGGATTGAAGCGTTAAAGCTCTTGCGGTTTGGTCTGTTTCAAAATCAGCTCACAGGTTTCTTGGGGAAGGCGCCGCATAGAAAATTCGCACCCGCAGTAGAGCTGATTGTAAAAAACGTTTTCTTTCAGAAGTTCATTTCTGCGCTGCTGAAGCCCCCCTTTTCGCCAGTTCTTGTCCCAAAAACGAGTGCCCGGATATTGATTTTGAGCGGCAAGACCGGCACGGTTAATTTGCTCAATATCTTTCCACCGGCTTGAGGCAAGTGTCGTGGTGAAAAGTTCAATGCCTTGTTCGCTGGCAATGCGTGCGGTTTCGAGCAGCCGATAATTAAAGCAGACCTGACAGCGTTCTCCACGTTCGGGCTGCAGTTCCAAACCTTTGATTTTTTCTCTCCATTCGGCGTGGTTGTAATCACCGTCGATGACGCGGATATTCAGTTTTTGTGCGTAGCGCTTTAATTCATTTTTGCGAATGAGGTATTCAGAATCCGGGAAAATGTTTGGGTTGAAATAAAAAAGGACCGGACGATAATCATTTTGTGTCATCCATTCCAAAATGGCGCTTGAGCAGGGGGCACAACAGCAATGCAGAAGTACTTCGGTCATATGATCGGTGAAAATAGCTATCGGTTTGTTGGTGGCAATTGTATACTGCTCGGATTATGTGAGGAATGTGTATGACGAGTATTGCAGAAAATATTGCTCGTGTTAAAGCCAATATCGAAAAAGCAGCCTGCGGACGACAGGTGAAGTTACTGGCTGTCAGTAAAACTTTTCCCAATGAGGCAATCGAAGAGGCGCTTGGCGCCGGGCAGCTTTGCTTTGGAGAAAATTACGCGCAGGAGGGGGCTGTCAAAGTTGATTACTTTACTGAATATCACCCGAATATCCCCATTGAATGGCATTTCATCGGACCGCTTCAGTCGAATAAGACTCGAATCGTAGCCGAACGATTCCAGTGGGTACAAAGCATCAGTCGATTGAAAATCGCAGAACGTTTGAGTCAACAGAGACCGCTTTCAATGCCGCCGCTCAACATCTTGGTTGAAGTGAATATCGATGATGAAGAAAGTAAAAGCGGAGTGAGGGCAGAAGAATTGCAGGCTCTTTTGGCAGATTTGGCGCCGTTACCGAATCTATGTCTGCGAGGTTTGATGTGTATCCCCAGAGCTCAGGCAAATATGACTGAGAAACATCGAACATTTGCCAAAATGAAAAAATTATTTGATGAGTGCGTGGATAGGGGATATGCATTTGATACGCTTTCCATGGGAATGAGCGCCGATTATGAGTGCGCAATTGAAGAGGGAGCGACCCTTGTACGGGTGGGCTCTTCTATATTCGGCGCCAGGACGTATTCGAAATAAAAGGAGTTGTCATGCAAAAAAGAATCGCAATGATTGGCGGCGGTAATATGGCCGGTGCTTTGGTAGCCGGGTTGGCCGCGGCGGATTATCCGAGAGATTTGATTGATGTCATGGACCGCAATCAGAGTAAGTGTGACCGACTGCAGGCTGACTATGGTGTCAACACTCATCTGACGGCAGGAGACTGGCTTCGTGCCGCCGATGTGGTGGTTTTGGCAGTTAAACCGCAGGGACTTTCTCAGACTATTGAAGAAATTAAGACGTACTTCAATTCCGAAGCCTTTTTTATTTCCATTGCAGCGGGCTTAAGAATTAAAGATATTGCCCGTTGGCTAGAAAGCGACAGGCTGGTGCGTGCGATGCCTAATACGCCGGCTTTAGTGAAGGCGGGTGTTGTGGGACTTTATGTGCCGAAGTCACTTGAAGAGCAAAAAAGCGTTGCTGTGGATGTTCTTTCGGCGATGGGTGAAATCATTCTGGTTCAAAGCGAAGAACAGCTGGATTTACTCTCCACCGTATCGGGATCCGGCCCTGCCTATGTGTTCAGATTCATTGAGGCGCTGGAAGCGGCGGCAGTCAAGCGCGGTTTTGATTCCGAAGGAGCCAGGAGAATGGCTATCCTTACGGTATTGGGGGCGGCAAAGCTCGCATCCTCAAGCTCCGACTCTCCCTCTCAGCTTCGTATCAACGTCACCAGTAAAGGCGGCACAACAGCCGAAGCCTTGAGAGTGATGGATGAACATCAATTTATGACAATGATGGACGAGGCCATCCAGGCAGCCTATGACCGCAGTCAGGTTTTAGCTGACGAGTTGGGAAAACATTAAGAAAAGCCGCGGGCAAGAAAAATCTTGCCCGCAAATGGAATCAGTTAGAAGAGGAAACGGAACTGACGGGCGGCAGATTTAATGTTTTGCACCCTTCTAAATTCAGACCATTGACCGCTGTTTTGATAGCCTCGATGGCAGGCATTCGATTGAATGTTTTTCGCCATGCGATGATGACCCGGCGTGTGGGTGCCGGTTTTTCAAAGGGTACGGCCTTAATGAGTTCATCACCGTGCGTTTCCTGCAGTGCAGAAGTGGGCAGGACGGTGATGCCGAGACCTTGAGCGACCATATGATGGATGGTGAGCAGTGATGAACCTTCGACGGTACGCTGCATGGTTGTGGCGGCGTTTTTACGCGGAGCGGATTCCGGGCAGGCTTCCAAAATCTGATCACGCAGGCAATGACCTTTACCCAATAGTAAAAGCTTTCCGGCGCGGACTTCATCACGATGAATTTCCGAGCGTTCGGCCCAGGGGTGATCATGCGGAACCGCAACAACAAAATCTTCGTCGTACAAAGGCATGAACATCAGACCGGGTTCATTGATCGGCAAAGCCATAATGGCAACGTCAATGTCACCCGCGCGAAGCTGCTCCAGCAAATTGGCGGTGTAGTTTTCCGACAAAATCAAAGGCATTTTCGGGGCCAAATGCAGCATCTTGTGCACCAAGCCCGGCATGAGATAGGGGCTGATTGTGAAGATGGCTCCCAAGCGCAAAGGACCGCAAAGGGGATCTTTGCCCTGCACGGCGAGTTCCTCAATCCGTCTGACTTCATCAAGAACTTTTTGAGCCTGCTCGACAATGGTTTCACCCACCGGTGTCAGTGAGACTTCTTGGGAGCGGCGCTCGAAAATATGAACCCCAAGCTCTTCTTCCAATTTGCGCACCGCCACAGACAATGACGGTTGTGAAATGAAGCAGGACTCCGCCGCTCGCCCGAAATGGCGTTCTCTGGCAACGGCAATAATGTATTTCAGTTCTGTCAGAGTCATCTAACTAAGCCTCCAAGAAATCTTCGTAACCGCTAAACCATCGTGTAGCATGTCGTTTTGCGCTGTCGGGATCCTCTTTAAGCCAACGGTCAGCAAAGTTTCTGGCCGCATCCAGTAACATGGCATCGTTTTCTAAGTCTGCAAAACGTAACAGAGGAACACCGGATTGACGCGCACCTAAAAATTCTCCGGGTCCGCGTATTTCCAAATCCCGTCTGGCAATTTCAAATCCGTCCGTACTTTCACGAATCACTTTGAGTCTTTCCCGCCCTGTTTCGGAAAGTTCTCCATAGAGTAACACACAAAAACTTTTTTGCGCTCCGCGACCGACTCGGCCTCGTAATTGATGAAGCTGAGCCAAACCGAAACGCTCGGCGTGTTCAATAACCATCAGTGTGGCGTTGGGGACGTCGACGCCCACTTCAATGACGGTTGTGGCGACCAATACGTCCAAATGACCGTCTTTGAATGCCTGCATCACCTCTTGCTTGTCTTCCGGAGCAAGTGCGCCGTGAACTAAGCCGATTCTCAGTTGAGGCAATCGCTGCTGCAGTTCTTCAAATGTTTGAGTGGCAGCAGTCAGGTCGATCTTGTCGCTCTCTTCAATCAGCGGGCATACCCAGTAGACTTGACGACCCTGTTTGACCTGCTCATTGATGACTGACATCACTTCGGCTTTACGGTTCAGACTCACCAACTTTGTGGTGATCGGCTGCCTTCCTGCCGGTAATTCATCAATAACCGATACGTCGAGATCGGCGAGGTAGCTCATTGCCAATGTGCGCGGAATCGGAGTTGCAGAAAGCATCAAGAGGTGAGGCATGCGCTCGTCGTGCCCTTGTCTGAGTGCCAAACGCTGAGCCACGCCGAACCGATGCTGTTCATCGACAATAGCAAGCCCAAGATTGGAAAACTGAACGCTTTCCTGGATGAGCGCATGGGTGCCGACGATAAGCTGAGCCTGACCACTTGCAATGGCGCGCAGACTGTCGTTGCGCTCCTTCGTTTTTTGTTTTCCAGCGAGCCACACCATGTTTATGCCAAGCGGTTTGAGCCACTGGGAAATTTTTTCGTAATGCTGCTCGGCGAGAATTTCAGTGGGTGCCATTAAAGCAGCTTGAAAGCCGGCATCAATGCAAAGCGTGGCGGCCAACGCGGCAATGACTGTTTTTCCGCTTCCGACATCGCCCTGCACCAAACGATTCATCGGGACAGTGCGGGACAAATCGGTGCGAATTTCGGAAAACACTCGTTGCTGTGCGGCAGTAAGGCTAAAAGGCAGCTGATCAAAAAGTCTCTCTGTTGTCGGCGACTTTAAAGGACTGATCTGAGGGGCACGGTTGGTTGCTTTTAAGGCACGGGAGTATTTCAGAGCGATTTGCTGAGCAACCAACTCATCAAATTTCAGCCGCAGCCAGGCAGGATCAGTGCGCGCATCAAGAGCTGAGAGACTCGCTCCCACAGGGGGGTGATGGATATAACGTAAGGCATCACCCAAGGCGGGCAGTTTCAGTTTACTTAAAACGGCCTGAGGAATTAAATCTTTTATTTCTACGTCCAACAGCGCTCTTGATATGCGTTTTCTGAGCCAATTTTGAGTAATCCCTTCGCCTGCCGGGTAAACCGGAGTCAGGGTGCTCGGCAATGCAGTTCCTGACAATGCATTGCGAATTTTCGGGTGAAGCATTTCAGGACCGAAGTAGCCTTCCCGAACCGGTCCGTACAGGCGGACTTTTTGACCGACAGCCAGCTGCTTGATTTGGGAAGGGTAAAAATGCAAAAGGCGGACGTTAAGTGTGCCAGTGCCGTCGGTAATAACAGCCTGAAGTTGCTCGCCGGAAGGACGACGCACCCGATCACACCGGAGTACTTCACCTTCACATTGCTGACTTTGACCGATCTGCAGATCGGCGATTGCAGTAATCTTAGTCTCGTCTTCGTAACGCAAGGGTAAATGCAGAACATAGTCCCAATCTTTATTGAGTCCCAGTCTGCTTAGGCGCTCCGACAGCGGGGCGAGCTTTTCGCCCTTTTTTCGCAAATGCGTGGCCAACGGCATGGCAACACTCTTTTCATAAATTAGATGCTGACAATGGCTTCAACTTCCACCGCGCCGGACTTCGGCAGGGCTGCCACGGCAAAGCAGCTGCGGGCCGGGTAAGGAGCTTGGCAGTATTCCTGCATGACGGCGTTGACAGCCGGGAAATTACTCATGTCTGTCAAGAAAATCGTGATCTTCATGACATTGGACATCGAGCCGCCGGCAGCTTCAATAATCGCTTTGAGGTTTTCAAAAGCCTGGCGGGCCTGAGCGGTGAAGTCCTGAGGCAATTCACCTGTGGCGGGATCAATGCCCAACTGTCCCGAGGTGAATAAGGTGGCCGTTCCCTTGGTAGCTTGTGAATAAGGGCCAATAGCAGCGGGGGCCTTATCGGTGTGAATGATTTCATGAGCCATGGTGATCTCCTGGTTAATATAAAAGTAGGTTCAACGAAATGACGTCGTTAATTGTAACTGTTGCGGCGTATGTTAAGTCGTGAGGCGGAAGTCTGTTTTTTGTCAAAAAGTTTATGGAATTTGATTTTGATCGTAGGTAAGGTTCTACGAGTTTTTATCGTTTGGTGTAAACTTCGGGTTAATCCCAATAGGTGTTCGCATCGTTGGTCCCTAAACTGCACGCCTCAATAGGCGTGTTATCAGGAGCATTAACGTTTCCGAACACGAATGGAGAAAGGTATGTTTTGTCTTTAAGCAATTTCGTTTCGGGCTTCTGAGGACGACCGAGGCGAGATTTTGTGTTTAAAGGTTGAACTTATTTTTATAACAGCTGAGCTTACAATTGGGTCTGTTGTGGCTTGACAACCCGCAGCCGACAAGTTCAGCGGAGTATTTGTCCGTGCTTGACACGCGAGAATACGTCCCCTTAACAGATGTTAACGGTAACTGCAGAAGTTGCCGCAGACAAAAGAGAGTGTGCATTCTCTTGGGTTTCCCGAGGTGGACTATTCGGTAACAGCGGTTGAGGCGAACAAGGGGAACCTTTTTAAGAAGACCCCTGCCGGGAAAGAATGTAAGTTCTTGACCGGTGGCCCTCTTGGATCAAGGAGACCAAGTAATTATGAAAATCATCTACACCG
>ERZ779866.2062-NODE-2062-length-18847-cov-3.107120_pt1 | contig 18847 bp, 16 predicted proteins | sample MGYA00511248_ERZ779866 | MGnify/ENA primary metagenome ERZ779866 (study PRJEB29588, sample SAMEA2155758) | human gut metagenome | biome: human gut; feature: human-associated habitat; material: faeces | place: Denmark | collected 2008/2010 ... | reverse complement strand
AGGGTAATCTGTCCGTTTTCCATATATTCCAAATGGTTTTATGAAAATTTCTTTTCTCCGCAGACCCTTGATCATGAATAAGGCATGTTCTTCTCCTGCTTTCCCCGGCATCTGGTACGGGCGGAAAAGCAGGTCGGTCTGTCCCGTTCCTCCCCGATACAGTCTGCCGACCTGTACGACATCTCCGCCTTTCCCACCGAACTGTTCGGATCAGAAGTCGGAATCACGTCCAAAAAATTTAAAGGCGCTCCTTTTGAAACTTATGCCTCTTCCCCATGATTTGCAGAAATAAAAAAGCCCGGAACACGACCTATAACGACGTGCTCCGGGCTCATAAAAAATCCCCGCAGAACCTGCGCTGCGGGGATGGCTGTTAAAACGGAAACAACATTCCGCTAAACGGATTACTGCTTGGCGGCAAGAATGACATGCGGTGCCTTGATGGCGGCCTGAACGCGCACACCTTCGGCAATGCCGGCCTCATCCGCGCTGTCCGCAGTGCACACGGAGGTAAGATGATCGCCGTTGTCCAGTTCCACGGACACGCTGGCCATGATCTGTCCCTTCTTCACGCTCTTGACCGTACCGGGCAGCATATTGCGGGAGGAAAGCACGTAACCGTCGAGATCGCGCACCAGAAGCACGTTGATCCCCTTCACCATGGCCAGAACTTCGCGACCGGGGCAAAGTCCGAGCGTTCCCGTGCTCTGACAGGTGACAATGGCGGAAACCCTCAGTCCGCCCTTGAGGTCAATATCAACCTCGTCGTTGACGACACCCCGCTTTACGGACGTGACCACACCTTCCAAAATATTTCTGGTTGTAACCTTCATAGGCTGCTCCTCATGAAAAATTGCTGATTTAAAAATAACCATCTTTTCTGACGTGTCAATTTACCTTTTATCCGTATCAACGGAAAAATACGGCAATATTCCATAGTTACGGGCAATAAAAAAACAAAAACACGCCTGTTTTCACAGCCATTTTCCATCTGCTGCAAAATCATGGCACCAGAAATGCATATCATTTTTATCTTCGGAAAAACTACGTGGTCCTTCTATGACAATGCTTATTGCATTGATTCTAACTTTTTGAATTATATCACTTAACTCTTTTATCTGATTATTTTAATATGATAAAATCCGACGCAATAAAAAATTGAATAAAAAAATCGAATAACTGCATAACTTGCAAATGTGCTGCGTGGCTATCGCACGCAGAAAATATCTGCGGTGCAACATATCCGCGTTTCCAAAATATGAAGTCGGTTCATGCATTACCGGACAACGTTCTGAAAAACAGAACGCCCTGGCCGGAACAAATCATATGTGCCCCTGTGCAACAGAAGATGTTCTGTTCCTACCGCTTCCGCTTTGCCCGAGGCTCAAAGAAGCAGAGCCGCAGGAAAAAACTGGTCCTAAGCCCTATGCTACGCACGTCGACGCACTAAAAAACGACGACTTCCGCCTCATTCATACGTTGCGGTTTCGGGAATTTTGAACACGATCCAGCATCCGGGAAGAGCCACGAGCGCCGCCGTCACCAGCGCCATTGAATAACTTCCGGTCATCTCGCGCAGGCAGCCGCCGAAAAACGGTCCTGCAAAACCGGCGATGATGAACACCGTCGCCGTCATGCCGAGGTTGCTTTCCAGATGTTTCGGCCCGAAGTTCTGGACGATGTACGCGGAAAACTGAGGAATGGTCCCGCCAAAAGACAGGGCTATGGTCGAAACGCCCGCCAGCAGACCAGCGTACCCCGCGCGCTCGGGCAGAGCGGTCAGCATGATAAGTCCTGCGGCCATGCAAAGCGCATCAACGGCCATGGAAAAACGAAACCCTTTTCTGTCGAAAAGCGAACCGAAGACAAGTCTCCCGATACCGTTGACGACGGCGTACACCCCCATGGCGAAACCGGCCTGCGCCGGAGAGCAGCCGCTTTCCGTCGCGTACGGAATGATATGGCCTATGATCATAAGTCCTCCGGTCTGCAGGGCCAGATCCCAAAGCCACACCAAACGGAACCGGACGGAACGCAGCATCTGCGGCGTGGTCAGACTGTCTGCAAAACAATTCTCACGATGTTCTATCTTTCGACGTTCCGGCATCTTTAAAAAGAAGCTGGCAGCCAGCGAGGCAAGAGCCACGAACAGCCCCAGCGTCTGCAACGTGCGCCCAACTCCCATGACGCCGATGAGCGTCGATGCCACCCCTGAGCCCAGCAGCAACGTGCCGGAGGCAAGACTGAACGCCATGACTCCGCAGACAAGTCCGCGTCTGTGGGGATACCAGCTCACCCCCACGGCAGTGGGAACCACATTGGCCATGCCTATGCCGAATCCCGCCGTTACCCCGTAGGCAAGAATAAGCTGCCACGGAACGGAAGCACAGGAGGAAAGCACCAGCCCTGCAGCCAGCATGCTTCCTCCTACCGCCGCCGTCACGCGCGTACCCACGAGACGAATGACAAATCCTCCGCACATCATGCCGAGACCGAAAAACACAAGGGCAACAGTAAACACCAGCGACGTCTGAGCGCGCGTCCACCCTCCGGCGGCTTCCAGAGGAAGCATGAACACGGACCAGGAATACAAAACCCCGTTGAGCACGGAAAGAACCGCTCCGGCCAGCATGGGCGGAACGCCGGATTGAAAATGCAGATCAGTCATGCCGCTTTCCTTAATCTCCGAGTGGAGGACATGGCCTTTGTCGGGCAGTTGCATATACAAGGCGTCAGCGGAAGCTCCGCTGACGCCCGATCATCATCACTTGAAGCCGTTAGCCCCGCACGCCGGGAGACATTTCCGTTTCGTCAGCCCGGCGCGCCATTATGGGAAACCCTCTCGGCGACCTCCTCTACTTCCCCTGCCTGCTCAGAGGAATGAAGTTTTCACTGTAGTACGACGTCAAATGGTACTTGTACTTTTCCAGAGGAACAGGGCGGAAATCCCACACGATACTGTTGTCCTTCCACGAGGCGACGTACCAGCCAAGACTGGCGGGATCCTTGTCAGGATAGTCTTCCCTGTAGTGGCTGCCTCGCGATTCCCTGCGCAGCAGAGAAGCGTGCAGATAAAGATCCGTAGTGTCCGCGATGCCGTACAGTTCCGTCCGCTTGGTGAGGAAATGCGGCGTCGGAGCCCCGACGTTGGGCAGAAGCTCGTCGCGAATCTCTTCAAAACGCTTCAATGCTCTTCTGAGTCCGGTTTCCGTCTTCAAAATAGTCACGTCGTAGGGAGCTATGATCTTGCGGAATTCATTCAGCACTTCCTTGTACGGAATGCCTTCCGTGCCGAGCGGAGCCAGACGCTTTTTCTTCAGTTCGGCGACTTCGCCATAGTCCGGCTCATACTGATAATCCAGAGACGCGGCGTACTGGCCGGCGGTCTCCCCGGCGATGCTGCCGGTCGTGGCCGTACCGGACACGGCCCATCCGCCGAGATAAAGGCCGGATTCCAGATTGCGGGCACGTCCCGCGGCAAACACTCCGGGGATGCATGTCTGACCATGAATGTCCGTGTCTATGCCGCCGATGGCATAGTCCACCTGCGGCATCCATTCCACCTTGTCCTTGAACAGATCAAGACCCATCTTGCAGAGGCGTTCATAGTTGATCTTCATCCAGCCCACGGTGGGGGTCAGAAGACGGATATTTTCTTCGGGCATCTTGCTGACGTCGAAGAACAGCGGCGCGCGCCCGGCACGGTACTCTTCCACCATGGCTCTGGTGTTGAAGTGCGGATCCAGCTTGGCTCCGAGCGTCGGCGAGTAGCGGCTCATGAAGTCTTCACCTTCGGCGTTTGAGAAACGCGCGCCCAAAGGCAAAAGCATGGTCTGCCCTTCCCAGCAGAACTTCGCAGGCACGTTCCAGACCTTGAGGAATTCAAAGTTGCGGAGCCTGGCTCCGGCGCGCAACGCCATGCCGAAAGTTTCACCCGTGCAGGTATTGGTGCCGTAGCTGGCCTTCCAGCTGGAGTTGCCCGTGGCGATGATGAGCGACTTGGCCTTGATGATGTAAAATTCCGCGCTGCGTGTATGGAAGCCCGCAAGACCTGCGAATCGCCCGTCCTTCATGAGAATGTCCGTAATCTGTATGCCGGGCAGCAGACGAACGTCCGTTTTTTCCAGTTCCGCCACAAGATGCTGGATGAGACTCTTGCCCCCCGTGCCGAACGGACGGGAAAGCACACTGCCGATATGCTTCAATCCCCTCTGATAGACGCGTCTGAGCTTGCCGTTCTCGTCTAGGGCGAACTTGTGTCCCATCTCTTCATATTCCCGCATACACTGCAGAGAACGCTTCATCAGACATTCAAGGACGTCCTGTTCTATAAGTCCCTCGAAATAATAGGTCAGCTCCTTCACCCAGTTTTCAATGTCGTCCTCGGGATCCCAGACCACCATGTCGCCGCCGCACATGGAGCCCTGGCCGCCGCGCTTGAACGGACCTTTGTCGACGATCATGACGTTTTTGGTGTACTTCGAGGCTTTCAGCGCGGCCCACAGTCCGGCCATGCCTCCGCCGAGAATAAGGACGTCCGTCTGAAAGACATGCCCCAGTTTGTCAAGAGAGCCGTATATCATAAAAATTCTCCACTTCGTGATTGGTGTTGGCACCGCCGAAACGCGTTCAGCGCAGGATGGGTTCCGTCAAGTCCGCCGTTTCCCGAAAAAGTTCTTCCGGAAAAACGCCCGGACCGAAAAGCTGCCTCAGTCGGACTCAGGCAGCGGGGCGAGAGCCTTGGGCCAGTCTTCCTTGATGGGATCCACATAAATGGCGCCCGTGGGGCATCCCATCTCACAGCCGAAGCAGGTCATGCAGTCGTCGGGATGCTCGATGTTCGCCTTGGATCCGCAGGTCAGACAGCGGAAACTTTCCCCCAGAACCTGCTCATGCCGCAGTCCGGCGTACAGTTCCATGAAGTGGCCGTCCTCGGAGGCCGCGGGAAGAAGACGGCCCTCCTCCCTCGTGATGCGTTTGTGCTTTTCCGGCGCTTCCAGTTCCGGCGAGACGGGCATGTCCCATGCCTTGAGCAGATTCATGTCTCCACCGCGCAGGTACGTCAGAATGCCGTTGGCGGCACGCTTGCCTCCGGCCACGGCCGAAGCCACGGAACTGGGACCCGTCACCGCGTCGCCGGCGGCAAATATCCAGGGAATGGAGGTCTGTCCCGTCACGTCGTCGGCTGCCATTCCCCTGCGCGTCAGCACGTCCTGCGGCACGCCCGTCAGATCGCAGGCCTGACCGATGGCGAACACGATGAGATCCGCGTTTTCCGTCCATGCCGTCGTCTCGTCCATCACGGGAGCAAAACGCCCCTGCTCATCAAACACGGAAGCGCAGCGAACCATGTCTATTTCCGCGATGCGGTCGCCGTCGCGAACGATTTTCCGCACGGAAGAGGAAGGACTGAACCGCACGCCGAGACGACGAGCGTCTTCAATGTTGTGCCTGAAGGCCGGCATTTCCCCTTCGGATTCCAGCGAAGCCACCAGAACGGATTCCGCACCGAGACGCGCGAGGCTCTGCGCCACGTCCATGGCCACGTCGCCGCCGCCGATCACCAGGGCTTTCCCGGAAACGGTACGAATGGTTCTCGTGCGCACGGCCTGAAGGAATTCCAGCCCGTACATGACCTGGGCTCCGTCCGCGCCTTCCGCAGGGCTGCGGCGGGCGACGCCCGCGCCGAGCCCGAGCATCACGGCCTTGTAGCCCTGCTTTTTCAGCTGCTCCAGCTGAAAATCCACCCCCAGCCTCTGGCCGCAACGGAAATGAACGCCCATGGCATGGAGTTTTTCAATGAGTTTCGTCAGTACTTCGGCGGGCAGACGATATTCGGGAATGCCGTAGCGCAGCATGCCGCCGGGTTCCTCCTGGGCTTCAAACACCGTCACGGAAAAGCCTTCACGTGCCAGTTCGGCGGCGCAGGTCAGTCCGGCAGGACCGGATCCCACAACGGCCACCGGTGCGACATGTTTTTTATTCACGGGTTCAGTCGGAGCTTCCAGCGCCTTGTCGCCGAGAAAACGTTCGATGCCTCCGATGTTGACCGCGCTGTCCACACTGTTGCGGGAACACCTGGTCTCGCAGAAATGCGGGCACACTCGTCCCGTTACGGCAGCCAGCGGATTGCTTTTCCAGCTGAGCGCCACGGCCTGCTCGACGGATCCCAGCTGCAACGCGGCGTGATACCCGCGTATGTTGTTATGAATGGGGCAGGCCGCGGAACAGGGGGAAGCGACGGTCGGCAAGGCATGGACGCGGAACACGTCCAGCGGACAACTCTTCATGCAGGTTCCGCAGCCGATGCATTTTTCTTGGTCGAGGGAACGGATCATAAGGCTCTCCTTTTTACGGCACGACCATAGACCCCGTGACAAAGGGACACAGGTCGAAGGTGAAAATCTGATGAGGGGCAGAAAGTTCCGGCCGATCAGGCGAGGACGGAGAGGACTCTCCATCCGTTTCCGTCAGGACAGCAGCGACGGCAGGAACAAAGAGATCTGAGGAAAGATTATGAGCAGGGAAACATGCACCACGTCCGCCAGCACGAAAGGCATGGCTCCGCGGAAAACAGTCTGTATGGGAGTGGAGTTGCCCGCGATGCCCTTGATGACAAAGAGGTTGAGGCCCACGGGCGGAGTAATGAGGCCCATTTCCGTCACCTTGACGACCAGGATGCCGAACCAGATGGGATCCAGATTCAGCTGCTGCACCACGGGGAAGAAAATCGGCACGGTAAGAAGGACAATCGCCATGGAATCCATGAAACAGCCCAGAAGAACCATGATGAGCAGAATGGCCACCAGAACGACATAGGCGTTGACATGAAGATCGAGAATGAGGGTTGCCAGCTCATTGGGTACGCGGCTCACGGCCAGGAAATATCCGAAGAACATGGCACCCAACAGGATCATGTAGCACATGCCCGTGGTCTTGACGGATTCCGTCAGGCTGTTCGTAAAGATTTTCCAGCTCATCTGTTTTTTGAAGAAGCTGAGCAAAAACGCTCCGAACGCTCCGATGCCCGCAGCTTCGTTGGGTGTAAAGATGCCTGCGTAAAGGCCGCCGATAACCACGGCGAACAGGGTAAGCACGCCCCACACCCTGCCGACGGCCTGCACTTTTTCCCGGAAAGGACAGGCTTCGCCCCGCGGACCGAGTTCAGGATTGCGGTGAACCAGAATAGCTATGGTCATCATATAGAGCACGGCCTGCAAAATACCGGGAAGAAAACCGGCCATAAACAACGACCCGATGCTCTGTTCCGTGATGATGCCGTAAAGTACCATCACGGTGCTGGGCGGAATCATGATGCCGATAGTACCGCCGGCGGCAATGGCACCAGTAGCCAGTGCATTGGAATATTTATACTTTCTCATTTCAGGAAGCGCAACCACACCCATGGTCGCCGCACAGGCGACGCTGGAGCCGCAAATGGCGGCGAACCCGGAACAGGCCGCCACGGTCACCATGGCAAGACCGCCCTTGAGGCTGCCCATCCATTTGCTGACGGCCCAGTACAGATCCTCGCTGACGCCGGATTTGAACGCAAACTGCCCCATGAGGAGGAACAGCGGCACCACGCTGTAGCTGTACTGAACAAAGGTTTCATAAGGCACGCCCTGCGCTATGCCCAAGGCAGGCTCCAGGCCGGACAACACGGCAAATCCGACGGTTCCCACCAGGACCATGCCCACGCCGATGGGAATACGGGCGCAGATGGTCAATATCAAAACAAGCATGCCCAGACAGCCGATGACGAACGGACTCATGATTTATCCTCCTCACTGGAATGGAAGGCGGCGATGAGCTCACAGATGGAAATGGGGATCACGAGCATAAAGGATAAGCAGATGACTGCCGCCGCCGGCCACATGGGCAGCCCGAGAGTGGGCGTACAAAGATTGGACTCCATCACTTCGACAATCAGGGGAACAGCCTGCGTTGCCAGCAGAATGAACACGGCGCAGGTGCAGATCAGAGACAGAATCAGCGTGATTTTTTTAAGGCGCGCGCTGAGCATGCTGTATACGAGATCGACACTGACATGGCCTTTCTTGTACGAACAGTAAAGAATGGCGATGGGAGAAAGAACTCCCATGAGAAGTTCTATGATCTCATAGACGCCCTGAATGGGACTGTGAAAGAAGTAGCGCATGATCACGTCAAGAGTGGTGATGATCATGGCAAAGGCCAGCGTTACCGCTCCCACGCCAAGAAGAAACTTGACGACGCCGTCAAAGATTTTCTGAAACATGGACGCTCCTTGAATAAAGACCTACGTCTTCTTCAGAAACAGTATCAGTGGGTATTGCCCAGCGCGAAATCGAGAACGGCTCTGGCTTCCGTCAGTCCCTTTTCCTCGGCGTCCCTGGCCCAGACCTCCCAGATGGGTGCTCCGGCAAATTCTATCCAGCGGGCGCGCTCTTCGGGAGTCAGCTCGATAATTTCAATTTCAACGCCCTTTTCGCGAAGCGTGTCGAGCACGGACCGGGAGGAATAGGAAAAGTTTTCCGCCCACCAGCGGCTGCCCGCCAGACCGCTGTTGTCGTCGATGGCCTTTTTCGCTTCCGCCGGGAGTCTGTCATAGGCCTTCTTGTTCATGGCCACACCGAAGAAGGAAAAACCGAACGGAGCGTTGGGAACGACGTACTTGGCAACCTCATAAAAACGGAAGCCGTTGATGGGTTCCCAGGACGCCAGCGTTCCGTCAATGGTGCCGCGCTGAAGAGCAAGGTAGACGTCGGGCATGGGAATGACGACGGGAATGGCGCCGAGAGCTTCAAGTGCGTCGACAAGCGGCCCGGCGACGGTGCGTATCTTCTTTCCCTTCAGATCTTCCAACGTGCGGATGGGCTTGGTGGACACGAGATTGAAGACGTCGGACGTGAAAAGGGCGAGCAGTTTGTTGTCGGCATAAGGCCGGGCAAACTGAGGAAACTTCTCGTACATCTTCCAAAGCGCTTCACTGGCCTGCATGGGATCGTGATACGGTAGACCGGGCAGAGTGATCACTTCCGCCAGAGGATTCATGCCCGGATACACGGCCATGGCGTTCCAACTGACGTCCGTGATGCCTTTCTTGGTGGCCGACCATACCTGGGACCCCTTGGCCAGACTCTGATTGGCATAGAGATCGAACTTCAGCGTACCGCCGGAAGCTTCTTCCACCTTCTGTATCCACGGCTGCGTTCCGTGAACGGATCCCCAGGAAGTTTCAGAATTCTGTTCGGCGAACTTGAGGGTTTTGGCAGCCTGAACCTGCGATACGGGCATGGCGACGGCAAACGCAGTCAGAACGAGCATAAACGCGGCGTGGCGAAAACGAAGCATACTTGTCTCCTATGACAAGGGTGAAACGGAACGTTCCGGGGAAAACCGGACAACCCTTATATAGCAATAAGTATGCCAATCGCCTTTTAAGTAAGAAACACAACGAATTAAATGTATTATCTCTTGATATCGTCGCCGCTTTCAGCGAAGTTATGTGTCGAAACCGACACAAGTGAAATAATTACTAATTGTTAAATCAGTATATTATAATAATATGTCAAAATAGACACATGTGTGTAGATTATGTCTCACTTTCCAGCTTTCTGTAGAGATTGCGCCGCGATATGCCGAGCATTCTGGCTGCTGCGGTTCTGTTGCCTCCCGTCCTCTTCAGGGCTTCGGCGATCAGCTTTTTCTCATACGCCGCGAGAGCCTGGGAAAGCGTATGCGACGAAACGGGCGCATCTTCCTGCTCGCCGTGCGTCGGAGACGACGTATGAATAAGATTCAGCGTGCCGAGCGTAAGCCATCGCTGCACGGTATTGGCGAATTCGCGCACGTTGCCCGGCCAGTCATAGTTATACATCTGCTCCAGAACGGTATGCGGAACGGCGTGCTGCTTCTGACTCTTATCTCCATAGCGGGCAAGCATGCATTCCAGAAGAAGAGGAATGTCCTCCTTTCTGTCCCGCAACGGAGGCATGTAGATGGGCACGACGTGCAGACGATAGAATAAATCTTCCCGGAAATTGCCGGAGGCCACCTCATGGATGAGATTGCGGTTGGTCGCGGCTATGATTCTGCAATCCACGTTGCGCACCTCCGGGGAGCCGACGGGACTGTAGGTTCGGGACTCAATGACGCGCAGCAGCTTGACCTGCATGGAAAGAGGCAATTCACCTATTTCGTCCAGAAAAAGCACACCGCCGTCAGCCTGATCGAGATAGCCCTTTCTGTCGGCGTACGCACCGGTGTACGCTCCTTTTTTGACGCCGAAGAACTCGCTTTCCAAAAGTTCCGAAGGAATGGCTCCGCAGTTCACGGTGACAAAAGGCCCGCCAGCCCGATTGCTCAAGCGATGAATGGCTCTGGCTGCAAGCTCCTTGCCGGTTCCGGACTCTCCGTAAATGATGACGTTGGAATTGCCCTCTGCAGATTTCATGAGCATTTCATAGACACTGCGCATAGGCTGGCTTTTGCCCACGATTTCCTGAAACTGCCAGCTGTTGTTCACGAGGGAAGAGCGCAGACGAAAATTTTCCTGGCGCAGCTCTTCCGCCTCTTTCTGCATACTGCGTTCCCGCTTTCTCGCCTCGGTCACGTTGACCAGCGTAGTAATAATGGCCGGCGAACCTTTCCACAGAATGAACTTGGGATGCCCTTCAAGCCAAACCTTGTGTCCGCTTCTCGTCAGATGCGGCCATGTGTGGTTGGAAAGCTGCCCTTCCAGCTTTTCCTGATGAGCCTGAAGAAACTGTTCTCTGTGGGAATCGGCAATGAACTCGCTGATATTCCTTCCCAGCAGCTCCCGCGGATCATCATATCCCCAGAGCTGTGCCAACGCCTTGTTGGCAAGAACGATCCTATTGTTCTGGTTGAGCAGAAATCCGTCGCCGATATTTTCCACAAGCTCCCTGTAATCTTCGAAATCCAGTTTGTCCGTACCGTACAGCTGCGTTCCGGGAAGAATGATCTGCGCAGCACAGGGACGATCATCAACAACGCAGCGATGTGCCATATACGTCACTGCATAGGAGTTTTCTCCGAGAACAAGATTCTGCTGACGAAGCATCCATACTTCTTCAGGAAGAAAAAATTTTTCCAGCCCTTCAAAAGAACTTTTCAATCGATTTTCAAGTTGTTCCGCAGATTCAAAAAGCAGAAGCGTGGCCAGAGAACAGTTGTGTACGCCTCGAAACAGGGAATCATGCAGACTGGTGCCCAACGCACGCTCTGCAGCGATTCCCGTAAGACTCGCGCAGGCCTCATTCCAGAACAGCAACGTATTGTCGCTATTGATGACAAATGTCGGAAGCCAGCTTAAAAGTTTCAACATAGGGCTTTGATACATCTTTCCCGCCGATATGAAGAAATGTCATGTCAAAATGCCGTGTTCATAAAACATGGCGTTCCGCAGGGAGCAATAGAAAACACCTTGCACGAGCCCCGCTCCTAAAGAACTCCATCCGAGCATTTCAACATTGCGGGGAGCGAAAGCTTTATCCCGCCCATCAGACCCGACGTCACAGAGTTCCGAAAATTTCTTTGCTGTAAATGCACCGCCATGCCAGCATCGCGAAGCATGACAAAATCCACCGATTCCCGCAAGGGCAAACTTCCTTTTGTTCTCATTAGTTATCGGCGTTACTTTTCCATTTCTGCTTCCAGCCCCCGGCACAACACTCATCGGCCGACAAGTCGCCCCGCCATCGACTAATATAGGTGTGGGAAATTCATCAGTACCATCAGGTGAACCATCCTGATTCCTCTCGAAAGCTGCTGCACCGTGTGCCCGATATCTCAGCCGATTCGAAGCCGCAGAGTTATAGCCTTTCACAAGCAGACTGGTAGAAGTAAACGGGATGTCGACCACTTCTTCCACACGCCCCGGAGTTATCCCAAGACGGTTGTGGAGGTCATGGCAGCATCATACACGGAAGGACACCGGCAATGGAAATGGGAAAAGAACAGAAAAGAAGCCTGCATGGTTATTTTCGACGTTTTCCGGGGAAAACTGTCATAACAGACTGATTTTTGAAACAGAAGGTGCCCGACTTCGGCGTATCAAGAACAGCAGGAGCGTCGACATCTTCCCCGTCTGGAAAGATCCCCCCAAATGTACCCCCAAATTTGGGGGTACGTCCATGTTGCTTGCTGGATTATGCGGGACTATGATTTTTAAAAAAAAATAAGTCCCACAAGGGTTTATGTACCTTATGGGACTTTCTCAGTATCTATCCTGGCGGAAAGGGTGGGATTCGAACCCACGTACCGGCTCATCACCGATAACTCGATTTCGAGTCGAGCGCGTTACGGCCGCTTCGCTACCTTTCCACAAACGTGTGTTGTACACGAACTGACGGACTCGGGCAAGCCTTTTTTCCGGCGCACCGCAGGCCGCCCGCAGGCGTCTGTCAGCCGTCCGAAGGCAGGGCTGTTTTCTTCCGGCTACACAGGCATGGTCCGCCGCTCGTCCATGTCGGCATGAAGCTGCGCGATAAGAGCATCCAGCCCGTCGAAACGTCTGTCCTGACGCAGTCTGGCAAGAAAACGCACTTCCAGTTCCCGACCATAGATATCGCCGGAAAAATCCATGATATGCGTTTCCAGCGTCAGCATGGAGCCGTCAAAAGTGGGATTTCTGCAGAAACTCGTTACGGACATGTGCCATACGCCCGCCCCTTCGCCGTTCAGCAGACGGGCGGAGGTCGCATACACCGCAGGAGCCGTCATGGCCTGCGTATGCGGAATATCCAGATTGGCCGTAGGTATGCCCAGCAGCGGCCCTCCCCGTCCCTCGCCGTGCACCACTTCACCCTGCACGGAAAAAGGACGTCCGAGAAGCATGTTGGCCTCATCGAGTCTGCCCTCGGCAAGCGCTTTTCTGATGCGCGTGGAGCTGACGGGCTCCCCGTCCACCTGCACGGCATCCACCTGCGTGACATGCGGAATGTACGTTCTCAGCACGTCGATTCCGGCCTGATCCCTGCCCATGCGGAAATCGTAGCCTACGAAAAGCTCGCTTGCCGCCAGATCCTCTTCGAGCACCCGGCGGCAGAATTCTCCGGCTCCCTCCGCGGCAAGTTCCTTCGTGAACGGCAGAAGCAGCACGGCATCCACGCCGAGCGCTTCCATATATTCGAGCCGCTGCGCCGTGGAACAGAGTTCCTTGGGCGCTCTGGACGAAAGCACGGAAACAGGGTGCGGATCAAACGTAACGGCCACGGCCGGAACCTGACGGGCACGGGCATTTTCCACGGTCCGGCGAAGAAGGGCCTGATGGCCGCGATGCACGCCGTCGAAGTTCCCGACGGTGGCCGTGCAGGAAGTCCACGCTCCCCTGCTGCGGAGCGCTTTCGGATGGGAATCTACAATCATGGTGCTACTTGGCCGCCGCTTTGTTGAGAGCCATTTCCACGGCATCAATGAAATTGTCCATGGGCAGAGCCCCGCGCAGAACCATATTGTTCACGAGAAAATACGGCGTTCCCACGAAACCCAGGGCATTGGCATCGGCGGCATCTCCGGCCATCATGGCATCGAGCTCCTTGGCCTTGCTCTTCACGGCGGCTTCCACGGCCTTGGCGTCGAATCCGGCTTCCGCGGCAATGGTCCGCATGGCGGAGAGCACATCGTCTTCCACCTGCTTCTGACGGTCAAAGATGAGCGCGTACATCTTCCACGCCTTCGCCCTGTCCATCTGATAGGCGGCGATGAACCATTCCCCGGCCACGCGACCGGACTGCGTCTTGGGAATCTGCTTGAAGATCAGACGAATCTTGCCCGGATAGCGCTTCATCAGACTGCCCACGGTATAGGCTGCCTGATGGCAGTACGCGCACAGAAAATCGGAAAAGGCAATGATCGTCACGGGAGCATCGTCGGGGCCTCCTGCGGGGCGCCCCTCAACAGCCACCTGCTTGGGCTGATTGATTTCCGTTTCCCACTGGCGCAGCAGCACGGAACGACGACGCTTGTCCGAACCCTGCTGAACGATGTCGAGCACTTCCTCGCTGTGATCCTTCAGCACGTTCAGCACAAGTTCGGGATGCTGCTTCAGCAGCGCTTCGAGCTGCGCGTTCAGATCGGAAGAAGGCGCGGCCTGCACCGGACCGACGGCCAGCATGCCGCCGGAAAGCAGAAAAAGCGTCAGACATATATGGCGAAGAAAAGACATGATTATCTCCTTTGGCGCGACTATATCTTTTTCACTCCGACCTGACAAGCCGCCGTGAACTTGCGGTGCCTCCCCTTAAATGGACAGACTTCTGAACCGGTTGTACGTATCGTTCTTTTCCGTTTTCCGCACGCAGGCAAGATGCCCGCCGCATTGCGGAGAAAAGCCGCGCTTTCCGGTGCGACTCGCAGTGTCTGCGGTCTGCCGTCGGCCCTTCTTCAGAGCGGAAACGCGCTTCATCTGTCAGCAGGTGACCATGCTCACCGCAAGCCCGCCCATGGAAGTTTCCTTGAACTTGTGGCTCATTTCCCTGCCCGTTTCGGCCATGGCGGCGATGGCGGCGTCCAGAGACACCCTGTGGGCCTCGGGTCTGGTGCCCGTGCTTATGAGCGCCGCATTGAAGGCCTTGACCGCCCCCATGGCGTTGCGCTCGATGCAGGGAATCTGCACATAGCCCCCCACGGGATCGCAGGTAATGCCGAGGTGATGTTCCAGCGCGACTTCGGCGGCGTTTTCCACATAGCGGGAAGGATTGCCCTGCGCATCGGTGAGCATGGCCGCGGCCATGGCGGAGGCCACGCCGATTTCACCCTGACAGCCCACTTCGGCTCCGGCTATGCTGGCGTTGTGCTTGGCAATGAACCCTACGGCCGCAGCGGCAAGAAAGCCCTCGCGGATGGCGCGGTCGCCTATGAAAAGATCATGCCGCATGGCGTACACCAGAGCCGGCATGACGCCTGCGGAACCGCATGTGGGCGCGGTAACGATGACCCCGCCCGAGGCGTTTTCCTCCGAAGCGGCAAAGGCATAGGCGTTGAGCCCGGCAAGAAACTTGCCCGGTGAAGAATGAAGCGCCTGCGCCCGCTCCAGAAGCATGTGCGCCTTGCGTTCCACCTTGAGCGGCCCGGCAAGATATCCGCTGCCCGCCAGACCGTGCTTCACGGATTCCTCCATTCTGTCCAGAATGTTGTTGAGGCCGTCGATGATGGACGTGTAGCGGCGGACGATCTTTTCCAGGATGGGCTTGTAATCGCCGCCCGTGGACGCCGCCTCGTAGCACTGATAGAGCATGTCTGTCACCTTCTCGTCCCGGTCGTTTCTCTTGCCGGGGGCGGAGGGGATGACGAAGCGCCGCGCCTTATCCGCGCGGATGATGTCGCCGACCTTCTTGAATTGTTTTGCGCTGGCGAGCGAGCTGCCGCCGAATTTTACAACTTTTTTCATATGGATATCTCCTGATTTCTTCTATCTCTGACTTCCATAATTTACTATGAAAGACGTGTTTGACGTACAATGTAAGACTGCAATATAATAGTTTATATCAGTTTTTGGAAATGTTCAAGTAAAAACGGCAAATTTAGGCCGGCAGGGGGATGGTTTCATGGAAAAACGGGCGGTGCAGGCAGGAGCGGTTCTCGCGGCGCTGGGGGCGGCGCTCCAGCTGGCGGCGAGGAACATCGCCGGATTCGGGGAGTGGTACGGGGGAAATGTGTATCCGCTTCTGGTGGGAACGCTGGGGCGGCTGAGCGGCCTGTTCCCATTTTCAGTCAGCGAGATGGGGCTCTACGTTCTCGCGGTTGCGTTTCTGGTCTTCGCAGTGAAAAACAGAAAAAAATGGCTGCGGATTCCGGCGGTCCTGTTTCTCGCGGCCTCCGTGCTGTTTTTCCTCTACACGGTCTGCTGCGGTGTCAATTATTACCGGACGCCGTTCTCCGTGAAGGCGGGCTTCGAGGTGAGGGAATCCTCCCTGGACGAGCTTAAGGAGCTCTGCGCCTGCCTGGCGAAGCAGGTGGCCCGGGCCGACGGGGCCCGATCAGAGGACTGGTACGGGGACGTGCCGGGGAAAGCGGCGGCAGCCATGGAAAAGCTGGGGGAGACATACCCGGAGCTTGACGGCTTCTACCCGCGGCCCAAGGCCCTGGCAGTCTCCGAGATTCTGTCGGTCCAGCAGCTCTCCGGCATCTACTCGCCGTTCACCGTGGAGGCCAACTACAACGGGGACATGACGCCCTACAACATTCCCCCCACCGCCTGCCACGAGCTCTCCCATCTGAGAGGCTTCATGCGGGAGGACGAGGCCAATTTCATCGGCTATCTGGCCTGCATCGGCTCCGGCGACGCGGATTTCGTCTACAGCGGATACCTGCTGGGATTCATCTACGCGGGGAACGCGCTGGCGGCCAGGGACTACAGGGCCTATGCCGATCTTTACTATGAGCTCCCCGAAGCTGTGCAGGAGGATCTGCTGCAGAATTATATCTTCTGGGAGGCCTGGGACGGAGCCGTGGCGGAGGCCGCCAATAAGATGAACGATACATATCTGAAAATAAATGATCAGAAGGACGGCGTGGAGAGCTACGGCCGCGTGGTCGATCTGATGCTTTCTCATTTTCGTGCCCAAAAAAGTTGTAATATTGGTTCGCAAATGTTAAAATAAGGCTAAAATAGGCAATAAGGGGGCCGAATAATGGATGCAAAATTATATGTTCTGATGGATTGGGCTGCGGTGGAGGAGCTGGTGTACTCCGAATCCAGCAACCCGCATGAGTTTCTGGGACCACATCTGATGAAGGAGGGCCTGGTCATCCAGGCGTTTATACCGACGGCGTCGTCGATCACCGTGCGGCTTTCGGAGAGCGGGAAGGAGTATCCCATGGATCTGGAGGACGAGGCCGGATATTTTGCCGTGCTGATTCCGAGAAAGACCATGGCAGACTACACGCTGCTCGTCACCTATGACAACGGCGAGACCGCCGAGATCCGCGATCCATACGCGTTCGCCCCTCAGATCAGCGAGGCGGAGCTCAAGAAGTTTGAGGCGGGCATCCACTACGATATATATGAAAAAATGGGCGCGCACCCCATGAAGATCAACGGGGTTTCGGGCGTGTACTTTGCCGTCTGGGCGCCGTGCGCCATGCGCGTGTCCGTGGTCGGGGATTTCAATATGTGGGACGGCAGACGCCACCAGATGAGAAGGCTGGGAGATTCCGGCGTGTTCGAGCTGTTCATTCCCGGACTTTCAGAGGGAACCATTTACAAGTACGAGATCAAGTTTAAAAACGGCGATCCCGCTCTCAAGGCGGACCCCTACGCCAACTACGCGGAGCTGCGTCCCAACACGGCCTCTGTGGTCTGGGACATCGGCAAATACCGCTGGAAGGACAGGGCGTGGATGACGAAGCGCGCCAGAACCGACACAAAGAAGCAGCCCATGTCCATCTACGAGGTGCATCTGGGCTCCTGGATGCGAAAAGAGATCGAGACGGACGAGAACGGCCGCGAGATCGTCGGGTCCGAATTTTATAACTACAGGGAGATCGCCGAGAAGCTGGCGGCGTACGTGAAGGAGATGGGCTACACCCACGTGGAGCTGATGCCGGTGATGGAGCACCCGCTGGATGCCTCCTGGGGCTACCAGGTGACCGGCTACTACGCGCCCACCAGCCGCTACGGCACGCCCGACGATTTCATGTATTTCATGGACTACATGCACGGCCAGGGCATCGGCGTGATTCTGGACTGGGTGCCGGCCCATTTCCCGAGAGACGCTTGGGGTATGGCCCAGTTTGACGGCACCTGCGTCTATGAGCACAAGGATCCGCGCCAGGGCTCCCACCCCCACTGGGGCACATTGATTTACAACTACGGGCGTCCGCAGGTCAGCAACTTCCTGATTGCCAACGCCCTGTTCTGGGCGGACAAGTACCACGCCGACGGAATCCGCTTCGACGCCGTGGCATCCATGCTCTACTTAGACTACGGCAAGAATCCCGGCGAGTGGGTGGCCAACATCTACGGCGGACACGAGAATCTGGAGGCCGTGGAATTTTTGAAACACTTAAATTCCATTTTCAGGAAGAGGACAAAGGGCGCCGTGCTGATCGCCGAGGAGTCCACGGCCTGGCCCAAGGTGACCCACGCGCCGGAGGACGGCGGACTGGGCTTTTCCTTCAAGTGGAAAGAAGTCCGGATTGGCAACAAAAATATCCCGAAATTCTTTTACCACCTGTACTTTTGTGTGTGCGGTAAGCCGGGAATTGGGAAGATTGCTTACGATCAGATCCACCTGACGGTTTTCCAGAAGCTCCACGCAGCCCATGGAGGTGCTGTTTGTGACCTTGATCCGCACTCCAGGATAATCCTGATGAAAGCGCTTCAGGTAGTCAATCAGAAAGTACCGGCAGATGGTATCGCTTGCCCCTATCCGAAGCTGCCCCTGAAGTCTGTCTTCCTCAAGAAGCTGTGCCTCTCCCTGGGAAAGCATTTCCAGGGCTGGTTTAACATGTTGGAAAAGTATTTCTCCCTCTGGGGTAAGGGAAACCTTCTTGGTGCTTCGGAAAAACAGTTCCCGTCCCAGCTTTTTTTCCAGAGTCTTGATTCCCTGGCTTACTGCAGACTGGGAAATGAACAGCTGGCGGGAGGCTTCAGAGAAGCTTAAGGTGGTGGCAACGTAGTAAAAGCATTTGTATAATTCAAGATTGATATCCATATATAAATCCTCCAAAATCAAACTCGTTACTGTCCACTCCGTGACCAGTAACACGCTTCGCGATGCACAGAAAGACGAACCTTCTTGTGACAAGCACAAGAAGTAGCGTTTGCTGCGCAAACTTAATTCTCGGGTTTTCTGTGAACTTTGTTCACAAAAAACACCTCGCGGAATGTTACCAG
>ERZ779866.2060-NODE-2060-length-18851-cov-3.235529_pt1 | contig 18851 bp, 16 predicted proteins | sample MGYA00511248_ERZ779866 | MGnify/ENA primary metagenome ERZ779866 (study PRJEB29588, sample SAMEA2155758) | human gut metagenome | biome: human gut; feature: human-associated habitat; material: faeces | place: Denmark | collected 2008/2010 ... | reverse complement strand
TTCTATTTTTTAACGCTCAAAAAAGGAACACTTATTTTAAAAATAAGTAGATATTCATAAAAGTTTGCTATATATCACGATAATTTTACTGTGAAATTTCATAATAATGACATATAGTTTCAGCAGTCTTAACTGTTGAGACAGGAGATATTTTTATTATCTCCAAAATTTTATACTTCAGATTAATAATTTTCTAAACTATAAGGCATATAAACAATGACGAACATGAGTGTAGCTAAGGCGTTTGCTCTAAACTTTATGGGAACAGCGCCTGTTTGGTATAAACTTTTTACTGTAGCTTGTCTGATAATTAATCCTATCGTAGCAATTTTTATTTCCCCGATGCTTGCAGGATGGATGCTCGTAGCTGAGTTTATTTTTACTTTAGCTATGGCTCTTAAATGCTATCCGCTGCAGCCGGGCGGCTTAATTACTATCGAAGCCTGCTTCTACGGTTTGTGCGATATGGCTCACGTAAAAGACGAAATTGCCGTAAACCTCGAAGTCATTCTCCTTTTGATGTTCATGGTTGCAGGTATTCATTTCGTTCGTGACCTGCTTCTTTTTATTTTTACCAAACTATTAGTAAAAGTTCGTTCTCACAAACTGCTTATTTTCATTTTCTGCTTCATGGGCGCGTTCCTTGCCGCTTTCCTTGATGCATTAACTGTTGTTGCAGTAGTAATTGCCATCTGCATGGGCATGTATGCTCTTTACCACCAAACTATTTGCGGCGACGCAGCAACCTCAAGACTCTCAGATGACCGCTTCGTTCCTCAGGTCTATCAAAAGGACTTGGAAGAGTTCAGAGCTTTCTTAAGAGGTATTTTGATGCAAGCTGCCTGCGGTACTGCAATCGGCGGTGTCTGCACCTTGGTCGGTCAGCCTCAGAACCTGCTCGTCGGCGGTGTTGCCGGATGGAGCTTTGGTGAATTTGCTCTGCGTGCAGCTCCTGTTTCAGTTCCTATCATTATTTTCGGTTTTGCCACCTGCTACCTTATTGAGCGCTTTAAAGTATTCGGATTCGGTCACGAAATGCCGGAAAGCGTTTATAAAATCCTCGTAGAGCAGGATAAGCGCACAATGGAGAACATGACGACTCGTGATGTTTTGCGTCTTACCGTTCAATTCATTTGCTGCGTGTGGCTTATTACCGCTTTGGCAATGCACCTTGCTGCCGTAGGCCTCATCGGTTTGTCAATTATTATATTTGCCACTACTTTCTGCGGAATCACCACTGAAGAAGAGCTCGGTAAAGCTTTCGTAGAATCAATGCCATTCTGTTCCTTACTGTGCGTGTTCTTTACCGTAGTTACCATTATTTCTCAGCAGCACCTCTTCACTCCGCTTATCGAATGGGTATTGTCAACCCCTCAAAGCGCACAGCTGCCGATTTTCTATATGGCTAACGGTATCCTCTCATCCGTAAGTGATAACGTCTTCGTTGCCACTATTTACATTGAGCAGGTACACACCGCAATGCTCAACGGCATTATTTCCGGTGAACACTTTGACCATTTGGCAATTGCCATTAATACCGGTACCAACTTACCTTCTGTTGCTACCCCTAACGGTCAGGCTGCTTTCTTGTTCCTTTTAACCTCTGCCATTTCTCCGCTGATTCGTTTATCATATGTAAGAATGATGTGGATGGCTTTGCCTTACACTATAGTCCTTACTTTAGTAGGTCTCCTTGCTTCCTGGTTCCTGCTTCCGGACGCAACACAGTACATGATTGATCTTGGTTGGTTAACCTCAGGAGATATCAATCACGCAGCTGAAGTAGCAGCAGCCATGGCAGGCGGAGCTAAATAACAGAGATTGAATCTTAATTGATAAAACTTATAAGATATTTTGCGCAGGGCCGTCTTTTTTGGGCCCTGCTTGTTATTTTAGGTGTCGTTCTTGAAGGATGCGGTTTGTACTTTCAGTACGGACTAAACCTTGACCCGTGCGTAAATTGCGTTTATGAACGCGCTCTCTATCTGACATTCATCGTTGCAGGAATCATTGCTCTGATAAATCCCAAAAATCGTCTTTGGAGATTTTTAGGTGAAATCATTTTCTTCATCGGCTCACTTTTCGGAATAATGATTGCTTTTAGCCATTTGGCTGATTACACCAACGATGGTTTTGGCGCCAGTTGTAAATTACGTGCGGATTTTCCAAGCTTTTTTAAATTAGATGAGTGGCTGCCCTGGATGTTTAAACCAACCGGCGCTTGCGTAAAGCTTGACTGGTCTTTATTTGGCTTTAATATGCCGCAATGGATTTTACTTTCCTTTGTCTGCGGCACTGTCGTAGCTCTTATATTTATCGTTACAGAACCTTTTGCGCATCGTGAAGAAAGAATGCGCTATTACTGATTATCATTACAAAGGCCGCATGATTTTTTCTATTTTATAAGAAGAAATCTCGGCCTGTTTTGTAACCGGCTCACTTAACTTAACGTTAAATAGATCTTCAAAGTTTTTTGACGTTATAGAAGCTAAATCCCGCGCTTTTACCCCCTTAATGTCCGCAGCACATTCAAGTGTATAACGAACAAAAGCCGGCTCATTTTCTACACCTCTTACCGGTACCGGAGCTAGATATGGGCAATCGGTTTCAACAAGCATCCTATCAAGAGGAACATAGCGTAAAACTTCTCTAACATTTTCACCGGCTTTAAAAGTAGCTATTCCTGAAAATGAGATATAAAAGCCCAAATCAAGACATTCTCTTGCCATTGAAATTTCATCACAAAAACAATGCATTACTCCACCGACATCGCGAGCGTTTTCACTTTTCATCAAAGATACGGTGTCGGCATGAGCTTCACGAGCATGGATTATAAGCGGAAGCTTTACCTCATTAGCAATTGCTATTTGTCGAGCAAATGAATCCAATTGTTCTTTTCTTGTTTCTAGAGCATAGTGATAGTCAAGGCCTGTCTCCCCGACTCCGACGATTCCTTTGTCTTTAAGGCAATCTTTTAACTCATCTTCAGACCAATTTTTTGCCTCTTCAAGATTTAAAGGATGAACCCCGCAAGCCTTGTAAACTTCAGTGAACGGAGCTGTAAGATCTTTCATTTCTTTATATTCTGCTGGAGTACACGCTACACATAAAAAATGTGAAACGCCGCATGCATGCGCGCGATTTACAGCATCTGCAATATTTTGCGGCCCTTTTCCTGCATAAGATAAAGAAGCTAAATGACAATGAGAATCTACTAAAAAAGTCATAATTTATACTTTGTAGTAATGTTGATACCAAGAATAAAATTTTGCTAAACCTTCTTTTAAAGGAGTTTTTGCAATGTACCCATAATCGTCTTCAAGCTTTTGAGTAGAAGCATAAGTCTGATGAACATCTCCCTTTTGCATGCGTTCCATTATGAGTTTACCCTTTCGTCCAGTAACATCCTCAAGAATCCTGACAAAATCCATTAGCTTTACAGGATGTCCACATCCTATGTTATACACATCAAAATTTTCCGAAAATTGCTTATCATCTTGCAAAATAATCGAAATTATACCGCTTACTATGTCATCAATATAAGTGAAATCACGTTGTAAATCACCATGATTAAAAAGTCTTATTTCTTTACCAGATAATAAAGCTTTCGTAAAAATAAATGGAGCCATATCCGGTCGTCCCCAAGGACCGTATACAGTAAAAAAGCGTAGACCTATACTTTTTAAATGATGAAGACTACCGTATGTATAAGCTAAGATCTCATCCATTCTTTTAGTTGCAGCATACACCGATACTTGATGCAGGTCAGAAGCATCTTCTTTAAATGGAACAATAGAACAATCACCATAAACGGAAGAAGAACTTGCAAACAACAAAAAAGGTCTTTCTTCATGCTTTAAAACTCTTATTGCCTCAAGAATATTAAAAAATCCGTTTACGTTCGTTTTTATATATTCTTCACTTTTAAGAGTAGAAAGACGAACTCCCGGAAGAGCTGCAAGATTTACTACATATGAAAAATTACCTTTTGATATAAGATTAAAAACCGCATCTTTATCACAAATATCCATACGGTAAAAGCAAAAATTATCACTTTCATATACTTTGCTTTCTAAAAATTCATCTTTGTTAATTCCTAAAGAACAAAGACGATCGTACTTTAAACTAGATTCATAGGTAATATCAGTAAAATTGTCAATTCCGCATACATGAAAATTATGCTCTAACAGTGATTTTATAAGATGCATTCCGATAAAACCGGCGCCACCAGTAACTAAAATTTTTGTAGTCATAAATTAAAAACTTACTTTCTAACTAAAACCATATTATCACCGCTAAATTGCGCACCAATCTTAATAAGCCTATCACGAAGCTTTGGATCTTGCTTAAGTGCTTTTCTTCCAATTAGCAAGTGATTGTTTTTACATTTAGAACCAAAAAGATCATTGGCTTTAATTTCTGAATATGCAAATCGTGAATTATATAGCTTCATTGTGTAAAAATTTTTTATTTCTAAGACACATACTCCATTAATTGCTTTATTTCCTTTTTCTAAAGCAAAAACAAGATCTTTTACACCAATATAAGGATTTGCATCAGATAGTGAAAAAGATAAACTAAAAACAAAAACTCCGACAATTCCTCCTTGCGTTGCAAGCCATTTAAACACAGAGCCTTTTTTAAGCAAAAAATAAGATGCTAAAGTTGACAGACTGCATATAGCGGCAGAAATAACAATTTTTTCAGAATAAAAAGGAATTTCTTCCTTAAAAAGAATCACAATAGGCAGAAGAAAAAAAGAAGGCAAAGATCCAAGAAACAATAATTGCCTAACTATGGAAGAGGAAGCAGAAAAAAAATGTCCGACAAAATAAAACAATGTTGGAATCAAAGGTAATGCATATATTTCAAGTTTAGAAGAAGGAAAAGAAATTACCGTAAATACAGCAATTGAAAACGACAGAGCAAAAACAGGTTCAAGTCTAAGATTTGATGCATTAACTTTATTTAAAATAATATTTCGTATTAACTTTAAGAGACCATAAAAAGCAAAAAAGCTTATCGGTAGTGACAAATACCAAAAATGAAGTCCAAAATAATAAAAAGGACGAGGATGACCCAAATTTCCAGATAAACGTTTGGCACTTTGAGCAATAAACAGATTCTGGGCATAAGCATACCCGCCCTCATATAACACACCAAAAAGCCAAACAATTACGCATAGCAAAATAATAAAAAAGAAACTAGGCCTAAATATTTTAAAAAAAAGCTTTTGCTGTTTAAAAAACACAAGCGCGATAAAAAGAGCCACTAAAGGGAACAACAAAGCGTAAGGGCCTTTAGTGAAAATTCCCAGAAAAATAATAAAAGGAATCAAAAAGTTCCCATAAGCACTTTCTCCATATGTAATAACTTCCTTGGCTCTTTTTAAAATTAACCCAAACGCCCACAAAGTAAAAAATGTAAATAACATATCCATACGGGCAAGAAGTGCACCGCATACCCAAAATAAAGAAGAAAAAACACCTATAGCAAGAAATACTCGATTTTGTTCTGATAGTCCTTCACCAAAAAATAAATCCAAAATGTAAACAGTGAGCAAACTGGATATAAGACTAATTAGCAAAATAAAAAATGAAGTGTGTTCTGGAAAGAATTCAAGAGCTGCCATGCACCACCACAAATAAAGTGGAGGCTTATCCGCATAGGGGACTCCATTTTCAAAAAAAGTAAAAAATGTACCGCGATTTAAAGCGTCTTGTGCAATATTTAAATATTTAAGTTCATTAAGTGCATTAAGATCGCGCAGATAAATAAAAGGCAAAAGAAGTACAAAAAAAATAAATAAACAGAGAATTATTTTTCTATTAGTGTTAAATTCCACTTTCATTTTTTACTGATTTTTTCTTTTTCGATGACAAAACCAAATTTCTTACATATGTAATTATGCCGCCTATTTGCCCTAAAATAAGAACTATATCAAGACGCAGCAAACCATATATTTGCACTAATATCGCAGCGATTAAGCTTAAAACCCAAAAACTATCAGGTAATATTGAATGCTTTATTTTATACGATACATAAAGCTGATAAACAAATCGTCCTGTAAATAAAAACTGTCCGATAAAACCCAAAGCAAGTAGCCAATAAGGGATATGATTCTTATTCAGAAATATGCTTTTAAAACTATCCATATCCATAATTTCACTTGCTGTGAGAAATGCAGGAATGACTATCAGTAAAACAGCAAAAATCTTTCCCGTACGAACAAATTCTTTTTTGAGTTTCAAGTTATAACAATAGACATAATAAGAAATAAGCTGACCCAGCATAATTGCCAAATCATGTCGTAAAAAACCGTAAAAACTCATAAGTAAAGCGCCAATAAGAGACAACCACCAGAATAATGCAGGATTTACAACTTCCCGTGCCTTTTCTGACATAACCCATTGCACAAGCATTCTTGCTGCAAACAAGAACTGTGCCAATAACCCTATTAACGTATACCAGTTAATTAACGTCAATTAACGATCCTTTAAGTCGCTCTCTGCAACTGACGGTTCAATATAACGTGAACGCATCCAAACAAAAGCCAACAAATCTGCAAGACCTGAAAAAGCACGATTAGCTAAATTAAATTTAGATACGCCGTGTTTCCTTTCCTGATGTCTTACGGGAACCGTGTAAACACGATTTCCTGTCATTTTCACTAATGCAGGAAGAAAACGGTGCATTCCGGTAAATAACGGTAAACGATTTAATAATTTCGTACGACCTATTTTTAAAGGACAATTAGTATCTGAAATTCCGTCATGTGTGACTAAATTTCTAATCTTATTGGCAAGCTTTGATTGAATTTTTTTTGAAAAAGAATCGTGCCGCTTTGTTCTAATTCCGCAAATAAGTTCACCCTGATAACGATTTTTTAATAAAAGCTCAAAGTCATCTGGGAAAGTCTGCAAGTCAGCATCCATATAGCCCACCCAATCAGACTTTACTACGGAAAAACCGGCTTTAAGAGCTCCGGTAAGACCTGATCTTTTTTCTAAGGAAATATAATAAAAATCAGTAGTAGACAAACAAAATTGTTTTATTAGATTAAAAGAATTATCTGAAGATCCGTCATTTACAAAAAGAAAACATACTTTAACGCTTGATTTTTGTTTATATGAGGATAAAGCGTTAAACAGATCCTGCAAAGATTCCTGCTCGTTATAAACAGGGATCACTACGGTTAACTCATAGTCAGAGGTTTGATTCATTGCCCTAGTGCTCTGATGTTATAATGTTTTATGAACTGATGTTTATGCGAATTTTAGTCCAAATTTTCTAAAATGTGATCGCGATTCAAAAAAATTTTAAGGAGCTTTTATGGCTGAAGAAACAATTTTTACCAAAATCATTAACGGAACCATTCCTTCTAAAATTATTTATCATGATGAATTGGTTTCAGCTTTTGCAGATATCAATCCTAAAGCCGAGCATCACATCTTAATCGTCACCAACAAACCTATTCCGTCAGTTGCAAATGTAACAAAAGACGACGAACCGGCTCTTGGCAGACTTTTTACCGTCGCCCGTAAAATAGCAGAAGATTTAAATGTGAATGAAAGCGGTTATCGCCTAATCGTCAATGTCGGTAAAGACGGCGGACAGGAAGTTCCTCATATCCACATGCATCTTCTTGCAGGCGGAAAACTCGGCGGTTTAGGCTTTCCTGATAAAAAATAAAGGTCTTTTATGAAAAATAAGCGTTATATAGCATATTGCGTGCTGATATCACTTCTATCAGGATGTTCGGTTTTGGACTCAATCATTCCATCTCGGGACAGTGCGTCAAAGCCTTCTATTCCTGACGCTGTGCTTGAAGAGCATGAAGGTAAAATGCCGAGTGCCGAAAATTTACCTATATATCCTGAAAATTTAAAAGAGAAACTTGCCGTCTGCGTAGATAACATGCAAGGCAAGGCTGAAAGTGCTTTTGTAACGCTTATTGATTCAGTTATAGCGCAAAACGTCATACCTCAAAGCAACGCCGTATATTTAGCACCTTATGTTGTTGATGCAAAGTACAATGACTGCATTAATACAATTTCTGCTGATCTATACGGTATCTTAGCGCAAAACGGCTATGCCCCTGTTAAAGGAAACAGCAGCATCAGCCAAAACTCAGGCTCCAGAACTTTAATTCCGGCGCTTATAAGACATTGCCGCAGTCAAAATATTCCATATGTGGTTTTAGGCGCCATTGAAGATATCAACAAAGCTCCAAGTGCTTCCCTTAAGATAATTGACGTTAAAAGCGGAGCTATTCTTTTTAATCAGCATAAAAAATTAAACTAGTGATTACTTTAAACGATCTTACTTTAATGCGCGGTTCTAAAGTGCTTATAGAGCATGGTACCGCGCAGATTTCAGATGCTCATAAAGTCGGTATTATCGGCCGTAACGGTTGCGGAAAATCATCTTTGTTTGCTGCAATATTAGGAGATCTTGCGCCGGAACTCGGCTCTATAAACGTCCCTAAAAATATAAAAATCGCCTATGTAGAACAGCAAACTCCTGCTCTTGATATCTCTGCACTTGACTACGTCATGCAGGGAGACAAAGAGGTTATGCGACTATTTGAAGACAAAAAAAACGCACTTGAAAACGGCCACGGCGAAAAAGCAGCATTAATCGAAGATGAACTGGGAATTGCCGGAGCTTGGACACTAAAGCCTCGTTCTGAAGAACTTTTACATGGGCTTGGGTTTTCCCAAGAAGAAATTTTCCATGCCGTAAAAGAATTCTCGGGCGGATGGAGAATGCGTCTTAATCTTGCACGTGCACTTATTTTAAATTCTGATTTACTCTTGCTTGACGAACCGACAAACCACCTGGATCTTGACACGGTTCTTTTTTTAGAAAGTTATCTTAAAAGCTATAAAGGCACAATTCTATGTATATCCCATGATCGTGACTTCTTAGACTGCTTTTGTACTGATATTCTTCATTTTGAAAGCGGAAAAGTAGTCATGTATACGGGAAATTATTCTGACTACGAACGTCTAAGAGCAGAACGAATTAAAGCTGAAAAAGCCTCCAGAAAAAAGGAAGAAGCAATTCTCTCCCATATGCAGGCTTTTGTTGATCGTTTCAGGTACAAAGCAACCAAAGCAAAACAAGCGCAAAGTTTAATTAAAGCGATTAACCGTATGCAGCTTACAGCTGTTACCCAGGAAGAATCACCGTTTTCATTTTCTTTTCCTGAACCAGAAAGAACCCCTGCAGTCATCGCTTCCTTTGATAAAGTCAATGCCGGATATGACGAACAATCTCCGGTACTTAAAAATATAAATTTAAGTATCCTCTCAGGCGATCGTATCGGACTTTTAGGCAGAAACGGACAAGGTAAATCAACTTTAATTAAAACTTTATGTTCTGTTATCTCCCCGTTAAACGGAACCGTTACTTTAGGCAAAGGAATTAAAATCGGATATTTTGCCCAACATGAGCTTGAAGCGCTTAATCCTAATTTAACAGCACTGGAACATTTACAGCATCTTGACCAAAATGCAAGAGAAAAGGATTTACGTTCATTTTTAGGATCTTTTGCTTTCTCAGGAGATAAGGCAACAGCTAAAGTAAGCACGATGTCAGGCGGTGAACAAGCCAGACTCGCGCTTGCAATGATAGCCTTTGAAAAACCCAATCTTTTGCTTCTTGATGAGCCGACCAATCATCTTGATCTTGAAATGCGCGAAGCATTAAGTATTGCTCTTGCCTCATATCCCGGTGCTTTAGTTCTGGTATCTCATGACCGTCATCTTCTTGAGGCTATAGCAGACAAATTATGGCTTGTGGACAATCATCAGGTATCAGAGTTTTCCGGCGATCTTGATGATTATAAAAATTATCTTGATGAACAGCGTAAACTTTTAACTCACACAGAAAATGAAGCAAAAGTAAACATCACTTTAAGCAGTAAAAGCTTCAAATCAAAAGAAGATAAAAGAAAAGAAGCGAATATTCGCGCTTTATTGCGTCCTTTAAAACAAAAAATTGAAAAAATAGAAAAAGAACTGGAAAAAATTAAAAGCAGGATGTCCGAAATCGAGGATATTCTTGCTGACAGTTCAATATATAATTCTGAACGCAAAGCAGAGCTTGAAAAGCTGCTAAAAGAAAGAGGTTCACTAATTTCCAGCCAAGAAGATCTGGAAATGAATTACCTTTTAGAGCTTGAAAATCTTGAGAATAAAGAAAAGGAGCTTCACGCATGTTAAGTTATCGTCACGGTTATCATGCAGGCAATCATGCCGATGTTTTAAAACATATGCTTTTATGTCTTACTTTACGCTTCTTAAATCAAAAAGATAAACCCTATTCCATTATTGATACCCATTCTGGTGCCGGAATTTATTCACTAAATTCAGTGTTTGCACAAAAAAATAAAGAATACCTCACGGGTCTTAATAAAGTTATAACAAACGAAAAATTACACAAGCTTATTCCTGAATATTATGAGGTCATAAAAAGCATTAATGATAAAGCCTCCAAGCTTGATTTTTATCCTGGATCTCCCCTTTTTGAATGTGCACTAAGCCGAGAAGAAGATCGACTAACATTTATCGATCTTCATCCTGCTGAAATAGAAGTCTTGAAAAAGAATTTTAATCGCGACATCCGTGTTAACATCCAAAGACGTAACGGTTTTGAAGCACTCAATGCTTTGGTTCCGCCAAGCCCTCGTCGCGGACTATGCGTTATAGATCCGTCTTATGAAGAAAAAAGCGATTATCTTGAACTTGTTAAATATATAAAAATTGCAATTAAGAAATGGAATGTCGGCAGCTTTTTTATCTGGTATCCGGTATTAGCAAGGACAATCGACCACTCTAAAAAGTTAGTCCAGGATATAAAAAGGCTTAACCTTCCTCTTTTGCAGGCTGAATTACAAATTGAAACGCAGAAAGAAGATATCGGAATGTGCGGTTCAGGAATTCTGCTTATAAATTATCCTTTTGGAATAGAAACAAAAATCGAAGAAATAATGAATGAACTTTATAAAGTTTTAGGTAATGAAGGGGCAAAAGCTAAGGTAAAAATTTTAAACGAAAAAGAATAATTAAAAACGAAGAGGGAATTCACTCATGGATATTCCCTCTTATAAACAAGGTTTATTTAATTCCAACCAGTAGCTTCACGCAATCCGTCTGCAATATCAGCAGCTGTAGGAACAACCGTAACACCGGCCTCACGCAAAGCTTTCTGCTTAGCCTGAGCAGTACCTTGACCGCCTGTAATGATAGCACCAGCATGTCCCATACGCTGACCTTGAGGGGCTGTTGAACCTGCAATGTAAGACACAACAGGCTTAGTCATATGTTCCTTAATCCACGCGGCAGCATCCTGCTCGGCAGTTCCGCCGATTTCACCGACCATCACTACAGCTTCAGTCTGAGGATCCTCTTCAAAGAGCTTTAACATATCGACAAAGTTAGAGCCCTGAATGGGATCGCCGCCGATACCAACGCATGTGGACTGTCCGAAACCGGCATCGGTAGTTTGCTTTACAGCCTCATATGTTAAAGTACCAGAGCGTGAAACAATTCCTACCTTGCCGGGAGTATGAATATATCCTGGCATAATGCCGACCTTACACTCACCGGGGGTAACGATACCAGGACAGTTAGGTCCGATTAAACGGGTCTTTCCGCTTTCACGCAAACGAGCCTTAACGCGCAGCATGTCCAAAACCGGAATACCCTCGGTAATGCAGACGATAAGCTCAATACCCGCATCTATTGCTTCAAAAATGGAATCAGCAGCAAAAGGAGGTGGAACAAAGATCATTGAAGTAGTAGCTTGAGTGACTTCAACAGCCTCACGCACAGTGTTAAATACCGGCAAGCCCAAATGAGACGAACCGCCGCGACCCGGAGTAACACCGCCTACAAGTTTAGTACCATAAGCAAGGCATTGTTCAGAATGAGCCGTACCTTGAGATCCGGTAATGCCTTGGCAAATAACCTTAGTATCTTTATTAACTAAAATACTCATACATTCTCCTTATAGGAAGCGGCGCATTCTACAGCCAATTCTGCTGCCTGACGCAAATCATATGCAGGATGAATATTAAGACCGCTTTCCTTTAAGATCTTTGCTCCATCTTGAGCATGGTTGCCTTCAAGACGTACAACTACAGGCACATCGGTTCCGACTTCAGTAATTGCACCGCGAATACCTTCAGCAATTAAATCGCAGCGAACAATTCCGCCGAAAATATTAACCAAAATACATTTAACTGCAGGATCTTCTAAAATAATCTTAAAAGCTTCCATTACACGTTCGCGAGTTGCCGTACCGCCGACATCAAGGAAATTGGCAGGAGCTCCGCCTGAGCTCTTAATGATATCCATAGTTCCCATGGCAAGACCGGCACCGTTAACCAAACAGCCGATATTTCCCTCAAGAGGAACATAAGAAAATCCTGAAGCAACAGCTTTGGCAATACGCGGATCTTCTTGGCTCGGATCATCCATTTCCAAAAATTCAGGATGACGATAAAGAGCATAAGAGTCTACGTTAATCTTAGCGTCAAGGCACAATAAAGAGCCTTCTTTTGTTACAGCTAACGGATTTACTTCAACTAAAGACAGATCCTTGTCAATAAAAAGCTTGGCAATACCGACAAAAATCTTAGTAAATTCATTAACCTGCTTACCTTTAAGACCAAGCTGATAAGCAAGGGCTCGACCTTGATAAGGCAAAGGACCGGTTAACTCATCAATAGGAACTTTTAAAATTCTCTCAGGGTTTGTAGCTGCAATTTCTTCAACAGACATACCGCCAGACTCTGAAGCCATAATAGTCAAATGGGCGTTTGTTCTGTCAATGGTTGCACCGATATACAGTTCACGCATGGCTTCGGTTGCGCGTTCAATTAGGATCTTCGATACGGGTTTTCCATGAGGACCGCTTTGACGGGTAACCAAGCGGTTACCAAGCCATTTTGCGGCAAAAGCTTCAGCTTCTGCAGGGGTTTTTACAACAGCAACGCCGCCGGCCTTTCCTCGAGCTCCTGAATGCACCTGACATTTACAGACAAATGGTCCCGGAGATAATTCATATGCAGCTTTACCGATACCGGTTGTTTTGGAGCTGACTTTAAACTCCGGTACGGGCAAACCGTACGAACGAAGTAATTCTTTTGATTGATATTCGTGTAAGTTCATTTTTAAGCCTAAGGCAAAATTTCCAACACATCTTCAGTCTGGGCTGAAGAGTTATACCGCTATTGAGCACTTTATCTTACAGGAAGGTTAAGTTCTTTATTATCTTTTTAAGAATTCATTCAAGAGTTCTTAAGATAACAATTCTCTCCAAGTGGAGATAACGGTATAAACAGTCAAGTTTTACAAACAACATGCCTATTAAATAACAAAAGCCCGAAAGGGTAAAGTCTCTCGGGCTAAAAAATATTTTAAATTTAGTAAGTTAAGATTTAAAACAATTAAGGGGCTTCATCAACACTTTGATTTACAAGCTTAATTGCATCTTCATTGTAGGTGATCTCTGTTAGTTCTCTTGCACCTTTATAGAGCGCATTACGCAACTCAAGACTATTAGCTTGCACCAATTGAGAGCGTAAAATCTGTTCCAAATCTTCACTTTCATTAGTGGTCGCAGCATTTGCGACTTCTTTTAATATTGCTAAAGTCGGATTGCCCTGATTTGAAGCAATGACATACCGATCCTGTCCTTCTTGAGGAATTGCAAAGACCGCCATACCAAAAGCAGGCTCAACATCAGCACTGCCGCGATTTAAAGTAATGGCAGATCTATGAACTACATGAGCAGGAACTGCAGCATTTGAATCTTTAATTACTGCTTTTGCAAAAGTATTTAAGCATGCATCCGCTTCTTTATTGGCTTTATCGTTTATAACTGCAGTAATGGCATCAGCTTTGACCTCATCAAAGGGTTTAAGCATGCTTTCATGAGATTCATATACATTCAAAACCAAAGCAGCATCATCACCGATATTAACAACGGATGAATTTACACCGGATGAAATATTCTCTTCAGAAAATGCGGCATTTTGTACCATTGAAGTATTAAGCGGCCACGGCACTTTAGTTGCACCTAATGCGACAACACCAGAGTCTGCAACTTTAACGCCCAAAGCTTCAGCAGTTACATCAAGAGAATCCGGATTTTCAAAGGACATATCAGACAAAGTTGTAACGCGTTCATTGTAAAGCTCGCGAGCTTTTGCGTCTATGCAAGCACTTTTAACCTGATCCTTTATCTCACTTAACTGAGGAATATGCTCTTTAACAATAGAGTTTAACTGTAAATAATGAGTACCGTCGGCATCAACAATCTTATCAGTATGTGCCCCGATGGTCTCCAGAGCAAATAAAGGCTCGGCAAAAAGCGGTGCTAAGGAAGCACGGGTTATTTCACCCATATCCCCGCCTACATCCTTTGTGGATAAATCATCAGAGTATTCTTTTGCAAGATCGGCAAAAGATTTTCCTGCAGCAAAGCCGTCATCAATGGCCTTAACGATTTTTTCCGCATCAGGATTGTCGCTGCGAACAATAATATGAGAAAAGCCGCGGCGTTCTGCAACCTTAAAATCTTCCTGATGTAATGTTAAATACTCATCTAACTCTGCATCACTAGGATTAATGCCCTTTTTAAGTTCGTCTACAGTCAGAAGAATATAGTTGAACTTAACGTTAGCAGGAGCCATAAAGGCATCATGATGGGCATCGTAATAAGCTTTAGCTTCATTATCATCTGCAGAGAAACCTGCACGTAAAGCGTCAAGATTAAGCTCATATAAATCTACGGTTCTGGTCTGAGTTAACAGATTCTCAAGAGCTTTTATTTCGTAGGGCAAAGGATATGAAGCAGTACGGAGGATCGGATCAGACACGGAAGTTGCCATGGCGCTGATACGCATCTGCTCACCGAAATACTCAGGATTCATGCCCATGTTACGAATAACGGCTAAATATAAATCATTATCGAATTTACCGTCTTTTTGAAATGCCGGAGTTGTACGAATCAGTTCACGTACCTGCTCATCGCCGATACGAACATTCAGATCATATACTGCGCTGTTAAAAGCTACGTTATCAATCATGCCTTCCAAAATCTGTGAACGCAAGTTGCTCACATATTGTGGATCCTCGAGCATATCGGCAAAACGTGCACCGTACATGCGCTGCATTTGTTGCGTTTGCGATGTGTACTGCTGATTCCATTCATTTGCGGTAATTTTATATTCACCTACCTCAACAGGATCGGTATTAAGACGCGGAATTAAATAACCGCCGACACCCGTAAAGATAAAAGAAAGAATAATGATCCAAAACAGGATCTTAAAAATTCTGCCTTGCGCACCTTCGCGCAATTTATCAGTTAGCATGAAAACAACTCCGCAGGTCTTCCTGCACCAAATATGCTTATCTTTATTAATGATTTATTTTAAGACAACCGGTATAGCTAATACTTAGAAACGCCTTACCGATAAGACAAAATTTTGCCTTTGTATGCCTTATTTTTGCTTAATATAGCACATATCAGCCAATGCTTAAAACTTAGAAAAAGCTCAAGACTGCAAGAAATAAAAAATCCACCTTTTACGGTGGATCTTCAAAAATAAATTTAAGCTTAAAAAAATTTAAACTTAACCGTTTACCTTATCTTTAAAAGGCTTGCCGGCTTTAAATGCAGGAACCTTAACTGCCGGGATCTTAACTTCTTCCTTGGTGCGGGGGTTGCGACCGATACGTGCGGCACGATCGCGTACCAGGAAAGTACCGAAACCGACTAAAGAAATAGAATCGCCTTTTGCAAGGGTATCTTTTACGGTTTCAAGAAAAGCGTTAAGAGCAGCAGTTGAATCTTTTAAAGAAAGTCCTGATTGTTTTGCAATGCTGCTTACGAGTTGTGATTTATTCACGACATCCACCTCAATATTGTTTGGAAATGAGAAGAGCTAGAAATCTATCTTCCCCCCCCCCTACAGGTTAAATCAACACCTTTAATATATACAAAATTAACGCCTTTTCTTAAAAAATGATCAAATAAGTGAGCTATCTCAATGTTTTGTATAAGATTTAACCAAATTTAGCCAAAACTTCATCTTATTTCTTTATAAACTCTATTGCTTTAACTAATAGTTCATCTTCAAGCTTATTAATTATTTTTAATAAATCATCTGCTCTGGAATCTTCTTGAAATTCAAGGGTATCAACATAATCGCGCAAATCAGGCAAAGAATTTTCAACTGTAACCGTAAGCTGCTTTAATATTTTAAGCAAAACTTCAGAAGGTTCTTGCGGCCCTGAAAGCTGAGTGGTCAATTTTTCCAAAGAGTCACATAAGCTTTTTGCAGAATTGATAATCTGTGCAGTGCGATCTGTTTGCATACTGATACCCTTTATATATCTACGCCTGCGGAATTATTTTTCCAGGCTTTTCTTCATTGGATTTACAAATTTGTTCTTTCCAAACAGTAGTCGGAATGAATGAAAAAGGATCGTTAACCAAAGCGATTTTTAAAACCTCATCGATTTTACCAACGGGAATAATTTTCATACCACGCTTAACGTTTGTGGGGATATCCCATAAATCTTTTTCATTATCTTTAGGAATTAAAGCTATTTTTATACCACCGCGTAAGGCAGCTAAAAGTTTCTCTTTAAGTCCGCCGATTGGAAGAACATCTCCGCGTAAAGTAATTTCACCTGTCATGGCGACATCAGCGCGTACCGGATTGCCGGTTATTGCAGAAACAATGGCAGTAACCATACCAACACCGGCAGACGGACCTTCTTTTGGCGTCGCGCCTTCAGGAACATGAATATGCAAGTCACATTTTTCAAAAAATTCTTTATCAAGATGCAGTAAAGAAGAGCGGGAACGCACTAAAGTCGTTGCAGCGCTGATTGATTCCTTCATTACTTCCCCAAGCTTTCCGGTAAGTAAGTGCTTGCCTTTGCCCTCATTAGCCACAGCCTCAAGCTGCAAAATGTCTCCGCCAAGCGAAGTCCAGGCAAGACCGTTCACAAGACCTACTTTATTTTCTTTAAGCTTAGAGGTGAAATCAAAGCGACGTGGTCCTAAAAGCTTCTCGATAGCTTTTACGGTGATGATGCGTTTTCTCGGTGTTTTAGTCTTTTTTTCCGTCTTTGACATCATCATTTCTTTTACCGTTTTACGGCATAGCTCATTAATAATACGCTCAAGACCGCGAACACCTGCTTCATGGGTGTAATAACGGATTAATTCGTATATAGCCTCATCAGTAATACTGAATTCTTTATCCGTAAGCGCGGTAAGATTCATCTGTTTTTTAATTAAATGTTCTTTTGCTATATGGAATTTCTCATCTTCCGTATATGAAGACAAATCGATAATTTCCATACGGTCAAGCAAGGGCTGGGCAATATTGTAAGAGTTTGCCGTTGCAATAAAAAACACTTTGGATAAGTCGTACTCAAGCTCGACATAATTATCGGCAAAGTTTTTATTTTGCTCCGGATCCAACACCTCGAGCAATGCTGACTCCGGATCTCCATGCAAAGAACTTGAAACCTTATCTATTTCGTCAAGTAAAAATAAAGGATTATTTACTCCGACTTTGCTGATATTTTGAATTATGCGACCTGGCATTGCGCCGATATATGTACGACGATGTCCGCGAATTTCGGACTCATCATGCATACCGCCTAATGCGACACGAACATATTTACGTCCTGTAGCTTTTGCTATTGAAGCACATAAAGATGTTTTACCGATACCGGGAGGTCCCATTAAACATAAAATGCTGCCGCGATTATTATCGGTACGGCTTTGTACGGCCAAAAATTCCAAAATGCGATCTTTTACTTTTTCAAGTCCGTAATGATCGGCATCTAATACCTCACGGGCTTTTACCAGATCGGTATTTACTTCGTCTCCCTGTTCCCAAGGAATATTCAAAAGAGTATCAATATAGTTTCTGACAATAGTGCCTTCAGCGGCATTATTGTTCATTGCAGATAACTTCTTAAGCTCCTTTTCAATTTTCTTCTTAACGTTTTGAGGAGCTTTTAAATTTTTGAGCTTATCTTTATACTCGGCAATTTCATCTTCATCATCTATATCAAGATCCAGTTCATGCTTAATGGCTTTTAACTGCTCATTTAAATAATAATCTTTTTGATTTTTCTCCATGGAAAGCCTTGCTTCCTCACGGATTTTGTTATCAAGCTCTGCTTTATAAGAATAACCGTTTAAAAGAGCAATCAGAACCTTCGCTCTTTCAACGGCAGACAAAGTTTCAAGCATTTGACGCTTTTCTGCAGGATCAAGAGTCAGAACCTGACATAACATATCAGTAAGAACATTAAGTTTTTGCTGATTCTTAATGTTCTCAACCATATCATTAGGTACCGTACCGTCAATAAGCGGTCGAGCACAATTTTCAGAGTGCTGCATCGCGTATAAAAGAGCGGATTGCAAAGCATCAAGATATTCTTTTTCTAATTTCTGATCTATCTGAGGCTCTTCAAGAATTGCGATCTCCGCCTGGCGATAACGGATTTTAGGATCATCGATAATATTTAACAGCTTAATACGCTTAAAACCGTAAATAAGGCTGCGGTAATTATCAGGGATACGGCTGTCACCTGATAAAACGTGACATAAAACGCCAATTTTCTGTAAACGGTCTGAAGATGGAGCTTCATCAGTATCAAACAGCTGACAAAAAATAGCTATTTCGCGGCTATCTGATTCTATTGCTGCTTTAAAAGCTTCAATTGACTGATCGCGTGCAGCAATAATCTGTACATTTGAATGCGGAGTAATAGTTAATCCGCGTAAAGTAATTAAAGGAAGAA
>ERZ779866.2059-NODE-2059-length-18852-cov-6.409533_pt1 | contig 18852 bp, 22 predicted proteins | sample MGYA00511248_ERZ779866 | MGnify/ENA primary metagenome ERZ779866 (study PRJEB29588, sample SAMEA2155758) | human gut metagenome | biome: human gut; feature: human-associated habitat; material: faeces | place: Denmark | collected 2008/2010 ... | reverse complement strand
TCGGCAACGGCACCGCCAGCCGGGAGACGGAGCAGATGGCGGTGGAGCTGATCCGCCGGGTGGCGGCCAAGGGACACCGGGTCAGCTATATGATCGTCTCCGAGGCAGGCGCCTCGGTCTATTCCGCCAGTCCCCTGGCGGCGGAGGAATTTCCGCAATATGACGTATCGCTTCGTTCCGCCGTGTCCATTGCCCGGCGGCTGCAGGACCCGTTAGCGGAACTGGTCAAAATCGATCCCAAGGCCATTGGCGTGGGACAGTACCAACACGATATGCCCCGTGCGCGTCTGGACGAAACGCTTGCCGGCGTGGTAGAAAACTGCGTCAACACCGTAGGGGTGGATCTGAATACCGCATCTTTTTCCCTGTTGAGCCATGTGGCAGGTATCAATGCCGCCGTTGCTAAAAACATTGTGGCCTGGCGGGAAGAAAACGGACTGTTTTCCTCCCGTAAACAACTGCAAAAAGTCAACAAGCTGGGCAAAAAAGCCTATGAACAGTGCGCAGGATTTTTACGGGTGCCGGAAAGCGCCGATTTGTTGGATAACACCGCCGTCCATCCGGAAAGCTATGAGGCTGCCCGCGCTTTTCTTTGCTTATGTGGCTGCTCGGCTGAAGATATAAAAAATGGCCGGATGCCGTCTGTGATCCAAAATCTGGAGAAATCCCGCCTTCCGCAGCTGGCCGACCAGCTGGGCGTGGATATTTCCGGCGCCAAGAATAACCAGGAGCGGGCCGAGCTGATCGCGGCTGTCCCGGTCCTGGCCCCCGCAGACGAAAACAGGAGCGCCCAGTGATGGGCGCCCCCAGTTTCAAAGAGCAAGTGGCGGCGGATATTTCCGGCGTATTCCTCAACAACCAGGAGTTTGCGGACAAGCACACCATTGACGGCGTGGAAATGACCGTGGTGGTGGACGAAAACGAGCTGCTGGAGCGGGATAAATCCAAGCTGGGGATCCGGGTGGATGGAACCTACAAAAGCCGCCGCCTGATCTATGTGTCGCGCAAGGAATACGGCCCCCGCCCCGCCTACGGAAACCAGATTATTTTTGACGGGCGCCCGTTCCGGGTGGCCGACTGCACCGAGGAGGCCGGAATGTTGGCCATTACGCTGGAGGCGGTGAGAACATGAGCGGGCGATCCTCTATCATTGAGATTGACGCAGACACCGAGATCCGAAAGATCATCGGGCAACTGGACGGCCTGCGGAACCAGATCGGGGCGCCCAAGCTGCTGAAAAACGCATTAAACAGCACCGCCAGAAAAGTGCGTAAGCAGTTTGTAAAGGACGCCCAAGGCCGCTATGCCGTCAAGGACAAAAGTATTTTCAAGAAAGAGGATCAGGGCGCCCCGAAACTGTACACCGCCTCACCGACCAACCTGACAGCCACCATCGTTTCCAAAGGCCCCATGCAGGATATTATGTCGTTTTTGACCCGTCCGAACCTGGGGACCGGCGCAGCGGCGGCCCAGGGACTCAATTCCGGCAGCTTGAAGCCGCTGGAGCTGGAGGGCCTGAAAGCCTTTGTAACACGATTTGCCAGCGGCCATGTGGCCATTGTACAGCGCAGAGGCCCGGAGCGCCTGCCGGTCAAAAAACTGCTTTCGCCGTCCGTACCCCACATGCTGGGAAATGAGGAAGTGCGAGAACAGGCGGAGGAAATGGCCTATGAGATCCTGCAATCGGAGATTGACCGGCAGATCCAACGGGTATTCGCCAGAGCGGCATAAAAAAGCGGCGGCGTTTCCGCCACCGCTTTGGGCTATGCTCAATCATCACAACAGGATTTACAGGGGCGCAAGCCCTGGTATTCCGCCATAACCACCGTGGTGCGCCTGGCGTAGCGATTACGCAGGCCCCGACAATCGGGCGAAATATGGTACACACGGCAACCGTCAGCATACCACACCACATCCGAGCGGGCAGAGAAAAAGGCATCGGCGGAATATCCGCGAGAAAGGGCCAGCTTGTAAATGTGCTTGCAGGGCAACCCGCGCCGCTGAAAGTCCTCACATGTACAGGCGTCCAGTGTGGTGCTGTATATTTGCCCGCTGGTACCCTCCATTTCCGCAATCCCGGTTTCGGGGTTATAGGCACGCAAAACAATATGTTGGAACAAAGCGCGATCAAATCGCATGTCCTGTCCGTCGGCACCGTGTATTGAAATATCCCAGGACCCAAAGGACGATCCGGTGGAACCGGAGAGATCCACCTGAACCGGAACAGAGGGAGCGGCACAAGGCACCGCTGAAACGCTTTTTGCGGGCGGCTTTTCTTTGAACACGGGGCCATCCGCAGGCCGTGAGGCTTTTTTACTCCTCCGAACAGCGAGGACGGCAAAGACGGCGGCAAGGATTGCGCCTCCTCCAAACGCTTGAAAATTACCGCTAAAAAGGCACGCCAGAGCCATGGCGAAAATGACGGCGGCGGCGATCCACATTCCTTTCCCTTTCATGTGCTTACTCCTTTCACGCTTTATTCTGCTGACTATTACCACAAGTTTCTTATTATTACCACATTATACGCCAGGCAAGGCCCTTTGTCGAGGGGAGGAAAACACATGACACAAGTTTTTTTGCAGGACGCCGTGGTGGAGGACCTAAAAGACCTTTTTAAGCACCATCGCCTCACCAATTCCATGGGGATCGAGCGGGAGGTGCAGGTGTACGCCCAGGACCTCCCGATCCGGGAGGACACCGACGAACCGCAGAACCAGGAGGCCCCACCGGAGCCTTATGTGGTGGTGCGGGTGCGCGGCGGGAAAACCCAGGACGATGACGCCCCGCAGATCATTGAGGTGGTTTTGGTTGTCTGCGTCTACGACAAGGACCGGAACCGCCAGGGCTACCGGGACGCCCTGCACATTATCAACGAGATTTACCATCACTATTCCGCCAGCGCCGTGATCGGAAAGAAGTGGGAGATCCTTTACCCCATGGAATGGACCACCCAGGAGGAGGACACACACCCGTATTATTTTGCGGCCATGTCCCTGCGCATTCAGGCCCCGGCGGTCCATAAGGAGGTGCCATTTACTTGACGGCAAAGAAGCGAAAACAGGCCGAAAAGGCCACCACCGTGGTGTACTGCGGCCCCACCATTCCCGGCGTGGCCAAGCATTACACCTTTTACCGGGGCGGAGTACCCGACACCCTGAAAGCGGCCCAGGAGCAGATCCCGGCCCTGGGCGGCCTGCTGGTCCCCCTGGAGAAACTGCCGGAGGCCATGCGGCAGTTGCGCGAGGGAACCGGCCCCATCTACACCCTGTACCATGTCGTGCAGGAAAACCACTAAACAGGAGGTAAACAACCATGGCATACACGCATGGCGTATATAACGCCGAACAGCCCACCAGCGTGACCCCTCCCATCCAGGGAAGTGCTGGCCTCCAGGTTATTTTCGGCACCGCGCCCATTCACCTGTCCAAAGACCCCGCACATGCGGCCAACACTCCCAAGCTGTGTTACAGCTATGCGGAGGCGGTGGCCGCCGTGGGCTATTCGGACGATTTTAAGAAGTTCACGCTTTGCCAGAGCATTGACGCCTGTTTTCGGGTGTTCAATGTGGCCCCCGTTATCCTGATCAATGTCCTGGATCCGGCCAACAGTGAGCATGTCAAGGAAAACGCCGCCACGGACTACGATGTGATGGAGGGCCAGGCCCTCTATACCGTCCCCTATGTTCTGCTGGACACCCTGGTGGTCAAGAACGGGGAAACCGCGCTGGTGCGTGATACCGACTATACGGCCACCCACGACAAGGATGGGAATGTGCTGATCACCTTGCTGTCCACCACCGCCCAGGCGGCTGAAACCCTGTCTATTTCCAGCACCAGCCTGGATCCCACCGCTGTGGACAAGACCGACATTGTGGGCGGCTACGATGTGGCCACGGGCGGGGAAACCGGCATGGAGCTGGTGCGCCAGATCTATCCCCGTTTCGGCATGACGCCCGGGATCCTGCTGGCCCCCGGATGGAGCCACAACCCCACCGTGGCGGCAGCCCTGCAGGCCAAGACCGAGGGGATCAACGGGAACTTCGACTGCGTGACCTATCTGGACATTTCCACGGACGCAGAGGAGGACGGCGCGGAGGTCTACACCGACGTGCGGACCGCCAAGGAGGCCCTGGGGGCCACCTCTCCCCATGCGGCGGCCCTGTGGCCCATGGGAGCGGTGGGCGACAAGGTTTATTACCTGTCCGCCCTGTTCGCGGCCCTGACGGCCTACACGGACGCCAGCAACAGCGACGTGCCCTATGAAAGCCCCTCCAACAAGGACTTGAAGATCACCAGCACGGTCCTGAAAGACGGAACCGAGGTCCTGCTGGACCAGCAGCAGGCCAATGATCTGCTGAACGCCAACGGCGTGATCACCGCCATCAACGCCAACGGGTACAAAGCCTGGGGCAACAACACGGCGGCCTACCCCTCCACCTCCGACCCCAAAGATAGGTGGTTAGCAGTGAGAAGGTTCTTCGACTGGGACGGAAATGGGTTCATTTTAACCTATTTCCAGAAGGTGGACAAGCCGGGGAACACCCGTCTGATCCAGTCCATCGTGGACAGCCAGAACATCATCGGCAACGGGTATGTGGCCCGGGGCTACTGCGCCGGATACCGGACAGAGTTCAAGAGCGACGAAAACCCGATCACCAACCTGCTGGACGGCCACCTGACTGTCCACACCTACCTGGCGCCCTATATCCCGGCGGAGTACATCGAGAATATCAGAGAATACGACACGGAGGCCCTGGAGGCCGCCCTGACTGGTGGAGGTGAATAAACCATGAGTGTCCCCAATATCCCCAGCAAAATCAACAGTTACAACGTCTACAACGACGCGGAGCGCCTGATCGGCGTGGGCGATGAAGTCACCCTGCCGGACTTTGAGGCCCTGGCGGAAACCATTTCCGGCGCCGGGATCCTGGGCGAACTGGACGACCCCACCGTGGGCCATTTCTCCAACATGGAAATGGAGATCCCCTTCCGCGTCCTGGACCGCGAGGCCACCGATATGCTGGACATGACCAAGGCGGTGCGGCTGACCCTCCGGGCGGCCCAGCAGGCGTTGACCGTGGAGGGCGACACGGAATTTCGGTCCATGCGCGTGGTGGTGCGCGGCAAAAGCGCCACCCTGGCCATGGGTAGCGTACAGAACGCAAACCCCATGGAAAGCAGCGTGACCCTGAATGTGTCCTATATCCTGATCGAGGTAGACGGCACCACCCTGGTGGAACTGGACAAGATCAACCCGACCTTCAAGGTGAACGGCGTTGACCTGCTGCAGAAAGTGAGGGAAATGACCTAATGAGCAACAGCACCGAGAACACGGCCGCCCTGGGCGCGGCGGAGCAGGAAATCGAGGAGGAAAGCCTGGTCCTGAAATTCCGAAAGCCCTACAAGTTCGAGGGCCAGGAATACACCGAGGTGGACCTGTCCGGCATGGAGGACATGACGGCCGGGGACCTGTGCGCCGTGGCCAAACTGGCCAACCGGGAACTGGGCGTGACGCCGATCCCGGAAATGACCCTGCCTTATGCCATGTATATGGCGGCCAGGGCCAGCCACAAGCCCGTGGAGTTCTTTAAGGGCCTGCCCCCGGTGGAGGCCATGAAGTTGAAAAACCTGGTCACGGGTTTTCTGTACGGCGGGGATGGAGAGGAGTAAACCCGCCGGAAATCAAAAAAGGGTGTGTTGCCCTATCTCTCCGACTGCATAGCGGTGTGGACTACTTCCTGGGCCTGCCGCTGGACGATCTGAACGACATGGCAAAGGTGGTGCTTGAAATTGGCAAAAAGCAAGGTCATGGAACTGGCCATAAAAATCGCCGGAAAGGTAGATAAATCCCTGGGGACCAGTACCAAGGCGGCCAACAAGCAACTGGCGACCATCCAAAAGGCGGCCAACAAAGTATCCACCACCATGACGGCGGGACTGGCGGCGATGGGGACCGGGGCCATCGCCGCCACCAAGTACCTGGCCGACCTGGGTGGAGAATGGCAGACGGCCACCAACCAGGTGGCCGCCTCCACCGGCGCGGCCGGGAAAGAACTGGAGGGCCTGCGGGACGTTATGGAGGACGTGTACGCGGCCAACTACGGGGACAGCGTGGCCGACGTGGGCGACGCGGTGGCCATGGTCAACCGGAACATGGCCAACCTGGACCAGAACGGATTGACGGCGGCCACCGAGGGCGCCCTGGCCCTGCGGGACGCTTTCGAGTACGACGTGGCGGAAAGCACCAGGGCGGCGGAGGCCATCCGAAAGAACTTCGGTTCCTCCGCAGAGGAGGCTTTCAGCCTGATCGCGGCCGGCGCACAAAACGGCCTGGACTACTCCGGGGAACTGATCGACACCATCAACGAGTATTCCTCCCAGTTTGCAAAACTGGGCTTTGACGCGGATGGAATGTTTAACATTCTCCAGGCGGGGGCGGACGGAACCGCCTGGAACCTGGACAAGGTGGGCGACGCCATCAAGGAGTTTTCGATCCGGGCCATTGACGGGAGCGACACCACGGTGGAGGCGTTCACGTCCCTGGGATATAACGCGGAGGAACTTATGGCCACCTTTGCCGCCGGCGGTGAGGGGGCCAACGACGCCTTTTTTGACGTTCTTGACACCCTAATGGCCGTTGACGACCAGGTGGAGCGGGACGCCCTGGGCGTTGCCCTGTTCGGCACACAATGGGAGGACCTGGGCGTGGAGGCCATGGAGGCCATGGCCAACGCCTCCCAGGCCGCCTATGACACCGGGGACGCCCTGGAGCAGATCAACCAGGTCAAGTACAACGACCTGGACAGCGCCCTCCAAGGGATCGGACGCCAGATCGAGGTGGCCCTGCTGCCGGCGGCGGACGCCATGTATCAGTCCCTTATGTCCAATATGCCAGAGATCAGCGCGGCCATAGAGGAGGTGTCCCCCGTGGTGGCGGAAATCGCGGAGGACTTCGCGGACTGGGCAGGCGGGGCCATTTCGGAGGGCCTGCCGGTCCTGGTGGACGGGATCCGCGACTTTGCAGACTGGGCGGGCAAGGCATACGAAAAGGCCAAGCCGTTCCTGTCCTTCCTGTGGGAGCATAAGGGGACGGTGCTGGCCGTGGCCGCTGGTGCAAAAGCCCTTTCCGTAGGAATGGGAGCAGCCAACAAGGCCATGGGTGCCTATAAAAACGCAAAGGGTATGCTGGCAAACCTGCAAAAGATCGTTCCGGTATATACAAAGTTGATTGCGGCCAAGGTCAAAGACAAGGCAGAAACCGCTTATTTGTATGCGCTGGAGGTAAAAGACGTACTGATCCGGGCCAAGACAACGGCGGCAACCTGGGCGCAGACTGCGGCCACAAAGGCCAGCACACTGGCGACTAAGGCGGCAACCGTCGCCACAAAGGCCATGAGCGCAGCGGTGAAATTCCTGACCAGCCCAATGGGAATGACGCTGGGGATCATAACGGCCGTGGCGGCCGCCCTGGTCCTGCTGTATAAGAACTGGGACACCGTAAAGGCGTGGCTGGTGAATTTCGGGAACACCGTGAACCAGATCTGGACCAACTTTTCCAACATGGTGGGGAACGCGATCACCGCCATCGGCCAAAAATTCCCCTTGCTGGGTGCCTACCTGCAGGGGTGGTGGGAGAGTATCCAGGCGGCGGTGGATAACGTCAAAGCGATTTTTCAAAATATCATCGACTTTATCAGCAACGTATTTTCGGGCAACTGGTCCGCTGCCTGGCAGAATATCGTGAACATCTTCGGAAATCTGTTCGGAATGATCGTGAACCTGGCCAAGGCGCCGATCAACGGGGTCATTTCGGCCATAAACTGGGTGCTTTCCAAGATCAACAGCATTTCCGTGACGATCCCGGACTGGGTGCCGGGCGTGGGCGGAAAAACGCTGGGGTTCAATATCCCCACGATCCCACAACTGGCGGAGGGCGGCGTGGCCACCTCCCCCACCCTGGCAGAGATCGGAGAGGGCGGAGAGCCGGAGGCCGTCATGCCGCTGTCCAAACTGGCGGCCCTGCTGGATGAATACACCAAAAAGCCGAAACCGACCGGCGGTGCCGGCAGACAGGAGGACGGCGGCGGGGAAACCATTGTATTCTCCCCCGTGCTGAACTTCTACGGCAAGGCAGACCGCGAGGAGGTGGAGGAGGCCACCCGGATCTCCTTCGAGGAGTTCAAACGACTGTATAAGCGCCTAAAGGCGGAGGAGCGCCGAAAGAAATTCAAGCCGGAACCTGTGACGGGGTAAGGAGGGCACCATGGAAAAGACCTATACAACGAAACAGGGGGACGCCTGGGACGCCATCGCGTTCCAGGTGTACGGCGACGTGATCTATACCGGCTTTCTCATGCAGGCCAACTTCCTGCACCTGGACACCTTCGTGTTTGACGCGGGGGTGGTCCTCCAGACCCCGGACCTGCCGGAGGACGACGACCTGGCCAACGCGCCGATCTGGAGGACCACCACATGAGGACGCGGAGAGCGGAAACGGATCTGACCTGGAACGGCGCGGCCGTCACCAGCAAAATGGTGGGCTACAAGGCCACCGTGACCTATACGGACGCGGCCAGCGGCGAGGCGGACAGCCTGGAGATCAGCATAAACGACCGGGACCGCCAATGGACCACGGCATGGATGCCGAAAACCGGGGACACCCTGACGGCCGCCATTAAGGTGTACGACTGGGAGCGGGAGGGAGACAACCGGACCCTGGACTGCGGCTTTTTTATCCTGGACAATTACAGTTTTTCGTGGTGGCCCATGACCGGGACCATTTCGGCCGTGTCGGTGCCGGCGGATAGTGCTTTCCGGGCGACGCAGCGGACCAAGACCTGGGAAAAGGCCACCCTGCAGGCCATAGGAAACGAGATCGCGGCCAGGGCGGGCATTACCCTGGCCTGGGACGTTGAGGGGGACCCCATCACCGTCGAGAGCGTGGAACAGTCCGAGCAAACGGACTGTGAATTTTACATGAGCCTGTGCGAGGAATACGGCCTTTCCATGAAGGTGTACGCCCAAAAAATCGTGGTGTATGACCGGGAGCAGTACAAGGAGCGGGACGTGGCCGGGACCATCCGGGAAAGCGAGATCGAGAGCGGTTCCTGGAATACCACCCTTGACGGGACCTATACCGGCGGGGAATACACCTACACGGACCCGAACACCGAGGAGGAAATCAAGGTCACGGTGGGGACGGGCACCCGGATCCTGAAACAATCCGGCAAGGCCGACAACAAAGCCGACGCGGAGCGGAAGATCACGGCGGCGGTGGCCAACGCCAACCACGGCGCCACCATCCTGTCCCTGACCATCATGGGGCGGCCGGACCTGGTGGCCAGCCAGTGCGTCACCGTGGTGGGGATCGGCCGCCTGTCCGGCAAGTATTTTATCGACAGTATCACCCACACGGTGGGCGGCGGCTACACCATGGATCTGGAATTGTCCCTGGTGGAGGCCATGACCGAGGAAGTGATCAAGGACGCCACCGAGCGCCTGGCGGCGGTGGGCGTCATGGCCTCCCCGGAATACTGGGTGGCCCACTACCAGGACGTGGCCAACCTGGACGGCCTGATCCTGAACATGGCCACCCGGATCAAGGTCAACCTGGGCGGCAGCAGTATCACCACCGTGGACGACGCCCTGGACGTGCTGACCCGCACCGGCGTGATCAACTCCCCGGACTACTGGGCCAGCAAGCACAGCGCCCTGGCGTGGCTGGACACGCTGCTGATCAGCGCCGCCAACGCCCTGACCGAGTGAGGAGGAACCAATGAACGCAAACATAAGGCTGGGGAAAATATCGTCCATCGACTACGCCAAGGGCATGGCCAGGGTAGTGTACCACGAGAAGGACGACGACGTGACGCGCCTGATCCCCCTGCTGTCCCATGAGTACAAAATGCCGCCCGTGGGGTCCCAGGTCCTGGTGGTCCACCTGTCCAACGGGACGGAGGCCGGGGTGGTCCTGGGGCGGCCGTGGAGCGACAAGAACGCGCCGCCGGAGGGCGGGGCCAACCTATACCGGAAGGACCTGGGGCAAAACCCGGGGGACGCCATGATCCGGTACGACGGCAGCACCCTGACCATCAAATGCACCGGGGCCATCAACATCGAGGCCGGCGGGGCCATTACCATCAACGGGGCCACCATTGACCTGAACTAAAGGAGGCGGGAACCATGCCAAACGCGGCAAGACTGACGGACGCGGTGGACGGGACTACCGCCGGGGAACATTCGGGGCACGTGCCACCACATTCCCCTGAACCGTTCACCGGGGAGATCTCCGGGGCCTGTTCGGGGAATGTGCGGATCAACGGACTGGCGGCCGCCACGGTGGGCAGCACCACCACCGAGCGGGACGGGTGCTGTGGGTCCAGCCAGGGCGCGGTGGCGGCCGGCAGCGGGACGGTGCGGATCAACGGGAAAGCGGCGGCCAGAACCGGCGACGCCCTGGCGCCCCATAGCGGGACCGGGAACATCACCGGGGGAAGCGCCACCGTGCGGATCGGAGGGTAAACCATGGCCATCGGAACACTGGGAAGGAATGTCGTCTTTGAGGTGAGCGACGACCGGGTTTTTACTTTTTCGGAACTGACCCGGGAGGTCACGAGCCGGTGGACCAATCACGAACCCCAGGGGGTCAAGCCAAAGCCGGAATTTTTGGGGGCGGGCCTGCAGGCGGCCAGCCTGACGATCACCCTTTCCGCCACCCTGGGGGTACGCCCCCGGGACGTGCTGGAGGCCATCGAGAATATGGTGGAGAACGGGACGGCGGAAACCCTGGTGATCGGAAACAGGCCGGTGGGCAGTAACCCCTTCCGGCTGACGGGTTCGAGTGAGGCGTGGAACACTGTCTACAACCGGGGCGAACTGGCCCGGGCCACCCTGACCATAAGCCTGGAGGAGTACACATGAACGAAACCGGCGTTTACGACTTCAAACTGGAATACACCTTTGCCGGAAACGCCCTGGCGGAACTGGACCGGCAACTGGCCCTTCTCCTGTCCACACGGGAGGGCACCATGCCCCTGGATCGGGAGTTCGGCCTGAATATGGACTTTGTGGATATGCCGCCAGAGGTGGCCAAAAGCCTATACACGGCGGAGGTCACGGAGAAGGTGGCCAAGTTCATACCGACGGTGAAGGTGCGGGAAATCACCTGGGACACCGGCGGGCAAGGAAATTTAATTGCAAAGGTGGTGATCACAAGTGCCTGACGAAATGAACGCGATCAAGAACCTGCCGGACATTTCTTTCATCGACAACAAGACCATTGACCAGGTGCGACAGGAAATGGTGGCGGACTATGAAAGTTTTATTTCCGAGGCCACCGGCCAGACCGTGACCCTGGAGCGGTCCAGCGTCCACCGCATGGAACTATACGCGGCGGCGGCGCAGATCTACCAGGCCATGCAGTACATTGACCGGCAGGGAAAGCAAAATATTCTGAAATACTCCTATTCGGACTTTCTGGACAACCTGGCCATTTTTAAGGGCGTGACCCGGAACCCGGCCACGGCGGCCACCACCACCCTGCGCTTTACCCTTTCGGCGGAGCGGGACACGGCCACCGGGATCCCCCAGGGGACCCGCGTTTCCACGGCGGGGTCCATCTACTTCGCCACGGACGTGTACGCGGAGATCCCGGCGGGATCCACCACCGTGGACGTGCCGGCCACCTGTACGGTGGCGGGCACTGACGGAAACGGGTTCGCCGTCGGGGAACTGTCCACCATCGTGGACCCAATCCCCTATGTGGCCAGCGTGAGCAATACCACGGCCACCGAGGGCGGCGCAGAGATCGAGAGCGACGACGACCTGGCGGAACGGGTTTTCCTGGCCCCTGGGGCCTATTCTACGGCCGGACCGGAGGACGGATACCTGTACCACGCCAAGGCGTACAACGCCGCCATAGGCGACGTGGTGGCCACCAGCAACCAGGCGGCGGGCACCGTGGACATTGTTTTCATCATGGCCGACGGCGGCACCCCGGGGGAGGAAATGATCGAGGGCCTGGAGGGATACCTGCAGGGAAAGACGATCCGCCCCATGACGGACCTGGTGCGCGTCGCGGCGCCGCAGGAAGTCCAGTACACCATCAACCTGACCTATTACATCAACCGGAGCGACAGCGCCCAGGCCGTGACGATCCAGCAGGAAGTGGCGGCGGCGGTGGAGCAGTACAAGACCTGGCAGCGGGCCATAGGACGGGATATAAACCCCTCCCAACTGGTCCGCATGGTCATGGACGCGGGCGCCAAGCGCGTGACCGTGACGGCCCCCACATACACCACCGTGGACGCCACCAAGGTGTCCGCCCTCCAGGGGGAGGCCGTGATCAGTTACGGGGGGCTGGAAGATGATTAAACTTTCCGGGAGCCGGTTCACGGATATTATGCCGGACAACCTGGCCAGCCAGGCAGAAACCCAGGCGTTTGCCTACGCGGTGGGGCGGCAGATTGAAAAACTGTGCGCCTACTCTGACGCGGCCAGGACCTACGCGGCCATAGCGACCATGCCGGAGTGGCTGCTGGACTACATGGCCGTGGAACTTCGCACCCCGTCCTACGACGAAAACTATTCCCTGAAAACAAAACGGGCGCTGATCCAGGGGTCCCTCCTGTTCTACACGCAAATGGGGACGCCGGCGGCGGTCAACCGGATTATTGAAACCATCTTTGAAACCGGGTACATCGAGGAATGGTACGAGTATGACGGAGAGCCGCATCATTTCCGGGCCTATGTCGGGGACGGCGGCGAGGTGGGGCCGGGGGAACTGGAGGAGTTCCGGCGGGTCCTGTCCTCCGTCAAGCGGCTTTCGTCGTGGCTGGACGATATTATCACGATCACCACCATGGACCCGGATATGGTGACATTCACGGGGACGATGGGGAAAGGCTACACGTCCACGCCCCTGCCGGAGGCGGCGGTGGACTACCACCTGGAGGACGCGATCCGAGCGGGCGGAACCTTCGGGACCATCACACAAACCGCCATCCCGGCGGCAATCTAAACAGGAGGAAAACCCATGTTTTACGGTTTTGTAATTACAGAGGCAGGAAACAGCCTGCTGGCCAGCATGGTGGCAGGGCAAACCCTGACCATCACAAAGGCAGTTATGGGCGAGGGAACCGCAGACAACGCGGAGGCCGCCCGGCAGTTGACAAACCTGATCACCCCGGGGCCGGAGGCCACCAGCACCACGCCGACGGTGGACGGGAACGCCGTCAACATGATCGTGGAGTATCGGTCCGACCTGAACGGCGGCCTGCAGGAAGGGTTCTGGATCGGTGAGTTTGGCATTTTCGGCAAGGTGGGCGACGGGGCGGAAACCATGATCGGGTACGGTTCCCTGGGCGACGCCAAGCAGTACGTGAGCGCCTACGTGTCCGGCACCGCGCCGGACGTGCGCCGGTATCCCGTTTCCATCACCGTCACCACGGGGATCCAGGTGGACGTGAACTATCCGGCGGAGGCGTGGATGACCGCCGAGGACGTGGCGGACTACTTCAACGAAACCCTAAAGCCGGATCTGGAGGACAGCCTGCAGGACCTGATCGACGACCACAACGAGGACCCGGACGCACACGGCGGCGCCCTGGCGGACAAGCAGGACAAGATCGAGGTGGAGGGGGTCCTGAAAGGGACCAAGACCACCGGAGAGGGCGGCGACACGTACAGCGTGGGAGCGGCCACGCCGGGCACCGACTACCAGGCCCCCACCAACACCCTGACGGCGGCGCAGGCCATGACCACCCAGGATCTGATCCCCTTCTATGACGTGACCAACAACCAGCACAAGCGGACCACCCTGCAGGCGCTGAAAGAGGCCATCGGGGTGCAAAGCCCGGCCATCAATGTGACCACCTGCGCGGGGGCCTCCGTGACCTGTTCGGACGGCGTGACTACCCTGGAGGGCACAGGGTCCACGGAGTTTGAACTGCCCAACGTGGGAAACTGGACCGTGACCGCCCAACTGAACGGGGAAAGCGTGTCCGAGGTGGTGAACGTGAGCGGCGCCCTGCTGTATGAGGTGGACCTGATGATCACGAGCGGGATCGCCGTGACCACCCAACCCACCAAGACCACCTATTTCATCGGGGAGGCGTTCGACCCGACGGGCATGGTGGTGACGGCCACCTTTGCCGACGACACCACCGCAGACGTGACCGAGGACTGCACCTTCTCCCCGGAAACCATGGCGGCGGGCACCCAGTCCGTCACCGTTACCTATCAGCGGGCCGGGGTCCAGAAAACCACAACGGTGGCGGTGGCCGTGCGGACGCTGGACCACATCGCCGTGACCACGGCGCCCACCAAAACAGCGTACAACTACGGGGAAACCTTCAACCCGGCGGGCATGGTGGTGACGGCCTACTACACCGACGACACCAGCCGGGCGGTGACGGGGTACACCTACTCCCCCACCGGCGCCCTGGCCATGAACAACACCACGATCACTATTTCCTATTCGGAGGGCAGCGTGACCGAGCAGACCACCCAGGCCATCACGGTGTCCAAGGTGCTGGACAGTATCGAGATCACCACGCCGCCCACCAAAACCGCCTATTTCTCCGGGGAAACCTTCAACCCGGCGGGTATGGTGGTGACGGCCCACTACAACGACGGGAGCAGCGCGGCGGTGTCTGGGTACACCTATTCCCCCGGCGGCGCCCTGGCGGCGGGAAACAACACGATCACCGTTTCCTATTCCGAGGGAGGCGTGACCAGGACCGACACCCAGGCCATCACCGTGACCACGATCTCCAACACCCTGAACAGCAATTCATGGGCCACCATCAAGGCCGTTTCCGACGCCGGCCAGGGGGACAACTACTGGGACGTGGGCGACACCAAGGCCATCACCATCAACGGGAACGTGGGAAACACCAATTTTTCCAACCTCTCGATCAATGTTTATATCATCGGATTTAACCACAATTCCGCCCGGGAGGGAAACAACCGGATCCACTTCAAGATCGGCAAGATCGGCGGCACCCAGGTGGCCCTCTGCGACGCCCAATATGGAACAAGCCAGAGCAGCAACGGGTATTTCAACATGAACCCGAACGACAGCAACAGCGGCGGGTGGGCGAACAGTTACCACCGCCGGACCCTGCTGGGAAACACCGGAACACCCACCAGCCCGCCGACCAACTCCCTGCTGGCGGCCATGCCGGCCGACCTGCGGGCCGTTATGAAACCCGTAACCAAGTACAGCGACAACACCGGCGGCGGGAACAACACGGCCAGTTATGTGACCAGCACCACGGATTATCTGTTTGAACTGGCGGAGTTCGAGTACCACGGCGCCCGGACCTACGCCAACAGCGCGGAGCAGAACTACCAGCAGCAGTACGCCTATTACCAGGCGGGCAACAGCAAGGTGCATTATAAGCACAACGCCACCGGCACGGCGGCCAATGTCTGGTGCCGTTCCGTCTATGCGGGCTACACGGACAGTTTCTGCCTTGTCAGCACCAACGGCGGCGCCACCAACGGCGGCGCCACCACCGGCTGGGGCGTGGCGCCCGGCCTTGCAGTATAGGAGGAAACCATGTACTTAAAAATCGGGAAGAAAAAATACCCAGTCTCCCGGCGGGTGGTGACAGATGACACCATCAAATACCTGTCTGTCTCACCGGACCCCGGCACCGTATCCGGGAAGGTCCAAATGTACCGGGAGGACGGGTTCCTCATGAGTGAGGATGACGCTGGAAGCTATGCCCGGCAGACCTACGCCGGGACGCTTCTGACCCTGACCAACAAGCCCGAGCCTGTGCCTGTGGCGCATGTCCATGTCCCCACCGACGGCGAGGTGCTGAATGTAATGCTGGGGGTGATGTGAATGGACAGGCTGCAAATGGCGGAACAGCTCCGGCGGGTCCTCCAGATGTTCGCCGCCACCCTGACTGAGACCCAGGCCCTGGAGGTGGCGGCTGTCTATCCCGCCTGGGAAACGGGCAAAAGCTACGCTGTGGGAGAGATTATCCGGTATGGGGAGGACCCGCTGGGGGACCCCAAGCTCTACAAGGTTATCCAGGCCCACACCTCCCAGGAGGACTGGACGCCGGACACCTCCGCCTCCCTTTATGACGCCTTTGGAATGGACGGGCAGGGGACGCCCCTCTGGTCTCAGCCCGCCGGGGCCCACGACGCCTATCAAACCGGGGATATCGTGAGCTACAGCGGGATTCGCTATGAATCCCTGGTGGATGGGAACGTCTGGAGGCCGGACGCCTATGGCTGGAAGCAGGTGGAGTGATGGTCTTTGTGTCAAGGATGATAAAGCCCGGTCTCCTTCCTCCGCCCCATATCTACGGCGTGGAGTGGGACTGGACCAGCAGCGGCCCAACAAAAGGCACCCGCACCGACCGGGCCGCCGGATTCAGAGACCCCTCTCCGGCAGTCAGCAACGGGACCGGGTCCTCTCCCTTCGACAACCTCTACCCGTGGAGCGGGATGGTGAAGGAGACCAGGACGGGCGGCGTGATGGTAAGGGAGCCCAAGTATTGGTACAAGTGGACCCGTACCCCGTCCGGGTCTGGGGTGAAGCTGAAGCTCCAGATCGCAGACGGCCCGGTGGAGGGGTTCCACGTGGACCCGGTGAATATGGACCGGGGGGATGGTCTGGGAGAGCTGGACTTCTCCTACATCGGACGGTATCACTGCGCCAGCGGCACCTACAAGTCGGAGACCAACAAGGCCCAGCAGGTGAGCATCACCCGGAGCACGGCCCGGACGCAGATTCACAATCTGGGTTCGAATATCTGGCAGATGGACTTTGCCCAGATGTGGTATGTGGGAATGCTGATCCTGATGGAGTTTGCGGATTGGAATGGTCAGACTGCCATCGGGTACGGCTGTTCCCCTAACAATTCTGTAGAGAACAATGGTCAGACCGATTCCATGCAGTACCACACGGGGACTACGGCGGCCAGCCGCACGACCTATGGCTTTACCCAGTACCGGAATATCGAGGGCTGGTGGGATAATGTCTATGACTGGATGGACGGCTGTTATTACAATGACAACGGCTTGAATGTTATTCTCAATCCCAACCAGTTCAGCGACAGTGCCAACGGCGTCCTGGTTGGCAAGCCGGTGACAGATCCAAAGAGTAGCAGTTATCCGTCCGATTTTGCCATCCCGACACAAGACGGTCTGGAATGGGCACTGTTTTTGAGCGCATTCAAAGGTAGCTATAACACGTATGTCCCGGATACCTGGTCTTTCTTCGATAGTGACCCGTGCCTGAAACATGGAGGTATGTATTCCAGGTTCTCTGGATACGGGCCTTTCTGCGTGGACTGCAACGCCGCGTCGAACGCTAGCGGTGACATCGGCTGCCGCCTCCAGGAACGTCCGCCGAAAGCGGCGTAAACATATAAAAACAAGAGAAAGGACGTGTACTTATGTTTCTAACTGACAATCTGTGGACCATCTTCGAGGTGGCGAAGGAGTACCGGGAGAAGGACCTGGGGGGCGATCTGGGAGCGGCCCCGGACATCTACCTCAACGCCCTCAAGGGCAATGAGAACCTGGCGTGCGTCCAGGCTGACCCGGAGAAGTTGGCCGCCTGGGAGGCCGAGGACCAGGCGGCTGCCCGGGCCGAGTACAAGGCTCTGGTGGGAAATGACCTGGACCAGCAGGAGGCCCGGCGCTACAAGGAGCTCACCGCAGCCTTCACCGCCGGGGACCGGGAGGCTTTTGAGGCGGCCAAGGAGAGCGGTCTGGCCGAGCTCCATGAGCCCGAGGGTGTGGACGAGCCCACCGAGGCAGAGTGATGGAGGTCCACAAGGACTTCCCGGCCCATCCAGAGAACTACCAGAGGGGACGGGCTCAGCCCGTCTCCTTCCTGGTGGTGAGCGAGGAACACACGTGGCTGGATTGGAAGCCGGACGAGGAGGATATGCTGCAAATCCCCCGAGCGCTGCCGGAGGACCTGGCAATAGGCGGCAGCTTCTTTACCGTCACAATCCCCATGGGGGTTGACGCCGAATCCGGCTCCCATTCGGCTTCCTTCCAAGTAAAAAAACAGATTAGGCGGGGAGTGAAGAGTATGGAATTGACGGTTGAAAATTTGGTAAAGCAATACCCGAAGAAGCGGGCGCTGGATGGTGTTTCCTTTGCCCTGACCGAGGGCGTTTACGGTCTGCTGGGGCCCAACGGAGCTGTAAAACGACACTCATGCGAATCATGACCCTGTTGCAGTCTTCTTCCTCGGGATCAATCCTGTTCGATGACTGTGACATTTTGCACCACCGGAAAGAAATACGCTCTGTATTGGGCTATTTACCGCAGGATTTTCGCTTTTTCGAGAAGTTGAAGACATGGGAATTTCTGGATTACGGAGCCGGTCTCGCCGGAATCCGGGGAAAGCGGAAACGGGCGGAGGTAGTGGACGAACTACTGCGGAAGGTAGGGCTGTACGAGGTTCGTGACCGCTGGGCCAACCGACTGTCGGGCGGAATGAAGCGGCGTTTGGGTATCGCTCAGGCCATCGTGGGCAACCCGAAAATTATTATCGTGGATGAACCGACAACGGGACTGGAAAACAGGACTTTTAATTGTAATGATAGTGGCCTTGTCTGCATGGTCTTGGGGGATAGCCTGCGGACAGGAAAACGGAGAAGAAATTCCGCTGAAGTACGGGGCTACGCGATGAAGGGTAAGGTCTATCCAGGAGAGGCAGAATGGCTGGAATCCTGGGCAAAGGTACCTTCGGATGAATGGCTGGAACTGATGAAACAATGGAATCCGGAAAAGTTTGATGCGAAGGAATGGGTGAGAAGGTTTAAGGCTGCCGGATTCAGGTACATCAAGATCACGACAAAACAACACGAAG
>ERZ779866.2058-NODE-2058-length-18862-cov-3.990110_pt1 | contig 18862 bp, 9 predicted proteins | sample MGYA00511248_ERZ779866 | MGnify/ENA primary metagenome ERZ779866 (study PRJEB29588, sample SAMEA2155758) | human gut metagenome | biome: human gut; feature: human-associated habitat; material: faeces | place: Denmark | collected 2008/2010 ... | reverse complement strand
CCGCCGCCGCTTGTGAGGCTGGTCGTGGAAACGTTGTTGCCGCTTACGGTCCAGCCAGAGCCGGCAGTGGCGGTCACGGCGTAGCCTTCTTTAGCAGTCACAGTGATGGAAACGCTGGAACCTAAGGGGGCTGTGAACGTGTAGCTGCCACCGGTGAGAATAAGGGGCTCACCGTTTATGCTGATGGAAATGTCTTTGACATATCTGGTTTCGCCTGTGACACTGAACGAAACAGTAATGTTAGGCGTTTCAGAGGGGCTGGGGCTCGGTGTGACGGAAGGCGTCTGGCTCGGAGAAGTGGAAGGCGACACGGTCGGAGAGGTTTCAACAGTGCCGCTGCCGCCCTCGGACGCAAACGCGCCCATAGTCATGACCGCCACGACGAGGCACAGGGCCAAAAACGCGCCGATCAGTTTGTGCAAGTTAGATTTCATTTTTCTACCTCCGTTTTTCATATCCGGTTCAAGAGAAAGCGGTTATGCTAAAGATAACATAAAACCTCGAATAATACAAGAGCCGGGCGGCTAATTAGCCGCCCGGCGAAGCTGGAATATTTATCAGGTGGTGAACTCGTAGAAGCTCATGAACATCTGGGCGACCTCGGCGCGGGAGGCGGTGCCGGTGGGATTGAGCCTCGAGTTGCCGGAGCCGGTGATGATGCCGTTCCTGACAGCCCAGCCCATGGCGTCTCTGGCCCAGGAGCTGACGCTGTTGGCATCGTAGTAGCCCGTGAGGCTGGAGCCGGTGGTGCTGTAGCCCATGTACTTGGCGTAGCGGTAGAGGATGGTGGCGAACTGCTCACGGGTGACGGGGTCGTTCACACCAAACACGGTGGCCTTGCCCATGCCGGACTTCACATATATCGCATGCCGTTGGTCTGCATCCATACGTTTGAAACTCAAAGTAAAGCGTCCCTCAGCGACTCCCGCTTCCGCCGTCCGGAACGAGTAAGCCCCTTCTTTCAGGTCGGCTGCCTTGCCCGTCGCTGCATCTTTCAGCATCACATATTCATAATCTTCGGCCTCGCAATCTTCCGGAATACCGATGGAGTACATACCTGCTTCCGGCAGGCTCACGCCCACGCCTATCGTGCCTTCACGGTCGATGGCCGAAAGCAACGAATAACGTCCGCCGTCGCGTACGGCAAAGATTTCAGGTTCGCCGTTGTCGTTCATCCACTTCACACCGTCGCGCGCCAAGTCGAATTCCGTCGAGGCTTCTTCCGACGGCACCGCCGTCAACTGCAACTCGTCATAGATGCCGTCGTTTTCCTCCAGACCACGCTTACCGGCTGCGGAAGCGACATACAAGGCCAACTTCGTACTCCTCGTGTTGTGGTCTATCTCTGCCTTACGCATGCCCACCGTAAATGTTTCCGTCTCTTTCAGGGTCGCCGTCTGGGTGAATACTGCGCTGCCCACCGGGATATTGCCCTGTGTACGCTCGCCATCAGCCCCCATACCATCCGTGTAATATCCGTTATTGGCATAACCGTAAATCACACGGCCGTATTCCATATCCTCGTAGTTCATCGTACAGAGGTAAGGCGAACCGAAGAGATTCCAGCTCATATTCTCCTTGTGGGTGAACTTGTCTCCGGTGTCGCTTGACGAACTCCAAGGACTGTTGAAGTTATACTTCTGCAACACGACATTCTTCGGTTGTCCGTCTTCCTGATAGCTTGTACCATAGAAGCGGAGTTTCACGTCCTGTTCCGGACTGCCTTGTGCTTCGAAGAGCAAGCCTGCCATCTGGGTTGATAAACCATTGGAAACTTCTTCCCAAGCGGTAGAATTATCCGAAGCGAACTTGTAGTCATACTTCGCACGCTCCAGACCATTATACCTATAGGCTTTCACGCTTGTCCCGAGTCCCTCATTTCCGTTCACGGTCATTTCCGTCAGGCTGAACGGCATGGCCACCAAATCCTTATAACCGTTTGTGGCTGTCAACTTACGTTCGGCTGCAAAGTTCCTCAAATCCACTTGCTTACCGTTGCCCCACAGGCCTGCGCCGTGTTCCAGCAACAGGAAGCCCGGATTGAACGGTGAGGAAGCCGTATAGTCGCGCTCCAATTGAAGTTCATTGCCTTCACGGACATAAACCACAGACTTACCATGCGGATAGTCATCGTCATTCACCGTGCCGAAGTTACCATTCCCTCCGCCGATGATATTCCAAGTTTCGAAGCAGCCGTTATCCACTTGATTACGGATACGCTTGTTACCTGCAATATCTTTCTCGTGGCCGACCATCGTCATTATCGCTTGAAGACCATCATCAGAGCCCTTGTCTATGTTCGTTTCGTCTGTTTCCTTTAACTGGTATTTCCAGTAACCGTCCGTTACATAGCCATTCTCCGAGCCATTCTGGACGACATTTTGCTTTTGGCCGGTTATAAAGCTTCCGCTGTTCACAACTGTCACATTCACGGCTTTTCCTTCACCATTCACAGTTGCCCCGTCAGCCAAAGTATTATACAAAATACTATTTGTACCGACCTGTATCGATGCTCCGACTGTCAGGATGGAAGTGCCCAGTATACCGTTGCCCTCTACCGAAGACGTACCCGACACCTCAAAGCCGTCCACCACGCTTGCACCCGAGACAGTTACCCCTCCCTTCAGGGCAGAACGGTCGGCAGTTTCCAACAATCCGCTACGAGCCATTAATACCTTTTCCACCGAATTATCCTCTGCCACAGTCTCGGTATTCATGCCTCCGTACACCTTCACACCGCCACGGGGCAAATGCAACTGCTCGTTGCTTTCCACATTCTGATGCACAAACACATAACCATTGTTTCCAGAAGAAGTATTGGCATAAACCGTAGCCAAATCCACAGCTCCCTGCAAGTCGCTCATGGCATGTTCCCAACTGCTTCCGCTGTTGTCACTGCCGGCCACACCCTGCTTCACATAGATGTATTGACTCAGTTCCGAAGCATATTCGTATGCTCCGACATCGATTCTCTCGCCTACTACACGGTGCTTTCCGGCCAAATCCTGTTCACTACCCAAATCAGATGCCACATGTGAGGTATAGGACTCATTCTGACCTTGGTTCAGCAACGTGAAACTGGGTCGGATGTTGTAGTCACGCTTCAACACATCTGTTGTATTGCTCGGATCTACGAAGTTCGGTCCTTCCTCCAAATTCGTATTAGCAACATCGCCCAACACTTTATTGCCATCGCTTTCACCACTTTCAAATCCGGCTGCTCCGCTATTCCATGCCACCGAGTTATACACTTCGGCCGAACCGTTGATACCCGCTACATTATTGTTAGCAAACGTAGCATTCACCACCTTGACCTGACTGCCCGAAACAACATTTAATCCTGTCTCACCATCGGCAAAAAGCGTATTGGCTATCAAAGCCCCCTCATTGGCTGCATCCGATATTTTCATGCCAAATTCACCTGTCTTCCGGAAAGCAGAATTTTTCAGTGTGAGCTTACCGTTCCCCAAAGTAGTAGCATTCAATCCTATTTTGGCTTCTTGGAACGAAAGGCCGGAAATATTTACCGGCTTACCGTTGGTAGCGACACTCAGCAAAGTGACATCATTATTACCGTTACTCCCCGTCAACACCGTAGGCTGACCGAAATCCTGAATACCGGATTCGTTATAGGAACCGTTTACGGTCAATGCCGATACATATGTATTATCTGTTCCGCTCATGGAGATTTGGTAAGCTATGTCACCCACAATCAAGTTATTCCCCATAGTGTACGTACCGGATTTGATATGCACTTCTTTTTCAGTTTTCAAACCACCGGTAGCATTGGCCATGGCGTTCAACGCCCCACGCAAGTCGGAAGTAGCATTGTCCCAGCTCGATCCGTCGCGCTTTCCGCTTTCCGTAGTAGCCACATACACGATATCCCGATCAGATAGTTTCTCAGGATACTGATACTCGAACACACCGATATCTATTTTCTTAACCATTGGCTTACCGTCCGGTCCTGTCGGACCGGCATAACGGGAAGCAGTACTTTTCATATATAAAGTATTATATGATGCAAAGTCACCTGTCATCCACTCCTTATATGCCCCAGTAGCCTGAGTCATATCCGATTCTGCCGCAGCCAACTGACCATCACCGGCATCTACCAACACGGAAATCGCTACCGGTTCCCATTTCGCAGAAACCTTATTTCCCTCCGTTCCGGCCACCGTAGACGGGTCGTCGAAACGCGGACCATTGACAGCGTTGTTTTCCTGGTCAAGAAGAACAAAACCATTAGTCTGTACACCAAGTTCTACATCAAAGGCCGAATTATTGATACCCGTAGTCGCAAGATGAACAGGATTACCTGCACACTCATTACCCCACACGGCTGTGTTTGTCATTTTACTTGCATTGGTAGTTGTACTTTCCACATAAACAGCCGCATACTGTCCCGCTTTATTCCGTACAAAAGTATTGTTCATCAAGTCGACCTCTCCGATACCGCTCACCGCAACAGCACCGCCCCACGACGGGTTGTCCTCCGTTCCCTTGTCCGTACCATTATTGGCCCATAACGTATTGACAGCTTTCAACCAATAGGTTTTATCTGCTCCAGCTAAATAGAGTGCACCGCCGCGAATATTCCGTCCTTCACTTTCATCTACATCATCGCCTATTTCTGCATCTTCCACCGTTCCGTTTCCTGCAAAGATCGACCCTACGGACGTTACATTCGCATTCAGTGCATATACAGCGCCTCCACGCACAGCCTTATTATTCAGCAAACGACAACGAACCAACTTATAATCTACGCCTACGGTATAAATACCGGCGCCACGGCCTACCTCCGAACGACCTTTCATCACGTTGTAAGTCTCACCATCCATAATGGTCAATCCATCCAGAGTCACACCTCCCAAACCAGATACCTGCGCATCAGCTTTGCTATACAACACATGATAAACGTTCTTTTCCTTGGCCGAAAGATTGACATGTCCCGAAAGAATCGTCGGGTGTGCCATTTCCCAAGGTTCGGTAATACCATTCGAGTTCAAGTCTCCGCTTCCACGGTCATCCAATAATATTAAGATCGCATCATCACTACTTTCTTTTAAGTCCTTCAGTTCACCTTTATTAAATAGTTTATCCAACCCATACGAATAATTTTCCTCTCCCGAGAATCCGCCGAAGATCTGCACACCTTGCGGAATTATAAATGAATTCTGGCGTTGGTTCGGCTCACCCGTTTCAGGGTCAGCGTCCTTACGTGCATTACGCGGCTTGTAAGTCCCTTCAGCCATCCATATCTCAAAATCCGTGTCCTCGCCAAAGTCGGTCGCCCTTACCTTATTAATATAATCCAAGGCTTCATCCAGAGAAGCAAGTCCCGTATAGAATGAACGTCCTTTCAATTCATCTTCCCGTCCAGCCTCTTCATTGCTCAATTCAACATTTGCCGTTAGCGACACAAAGATTCTCTTAATAATTTCACCTTCATTTCTCGGCATTCTCATACTACCACCTAAATAAGCATAAGCCCCGGCATCTATTTTCTCCAAATCCTGTGCTCCCTGTTGCTGTATGCGAGAAATTCCTTGCATATCGTAAGCAGCAACTTCATTTTTCGATTGCAATTCCTGTTGCAATACCGATGTGGTTCCTCCTTTCACCAACAGCGAGAACGGACGCGGGATGTAATAACCTTTAAAATAAAGATCTTTATCTGCTTCCATCTTATGGTTCCCGTAATTACCCGGCAACTCATAAGTTTCTACGAAACAGTTATTGAACGGATAGAAGCCTCCTTTTCCATTTTCCTCCGTGTCAATGCCTCCAAACAAAGCATCCTCAAATTTCTCATCCGTCACACCACTGATATTCTTGTCACTCGGAGCTGTATTCCCCCACACTACGGTATTGACCGTCAGAGCAGCACCGTCTTCCAGATAAAAACCTCCGCCTACTTCGGCAGCCTCGTTTTCTACTACTGTACCCGAAATAACATGTGCACGATTATCTGCCGTCACACCATCTTCAGCCGACAAGTACATACCGGCCCCCTTATCGGCTTTGTTCTGCATTACGCCGCAACCGGACACCATACCGCCGGGCAACACGAACAATCCGCCGCCTTCGATGGCTTCGTTGTTACGAACCACACAGTTGCGTATGTGTGCCCCCTTCGGCACGACGGCACCGCCACCACGGGTGTTGAAACTACCGCTACCGGAAGAAGCCGTAGCCAGACCGTCTTCCAAATAGACTCCGTCAAGCACTGTCTGTTTATCCAAAGCAGCCGTTCCATCCTGTCCGAACTGTACGGCATGATAACCGTTCACCGCCTGACGGCCTCCGGCCTCATCGCTCACTGCACTCAACACAGTCATATATTGCGCAGCGTTGCGATTGTCATCATTCCAGTTTCCATCATTCTGATATATACCGCCCACATAAGAACCTTCATTATATCCGCCCATCACGGTCACGCCTTCCGGAATCACGAACGTGTAACTCTTCGGATCGTTCGGATTAGCCAGCGTATTGGAATGATACACAGTAGTATAACTTTCATATCCGGCAATCTTCACAATCGCCGTATTACCCTCTGTCACACGCTGTCCTGCCGCATTCAGCACTTCCTGCAACTTCATGGCACAGGCTGCATTAGCCGGAGAAGAAGCGTCTGCCGTACCGTTACCGTTAAAGGTCACATAATACACTCCGTTTCCATCCGGTTTAACCATATCTTCATTCTTGCGTTCGTAAGCACCGGCGTCCACCGTACAGTCTTTCACGCGATCGGTGTAATCCATATCGGTGTAATCGAACAAGTCTATCGTATTACCATCTATCTCAATAATATTTTCACCCATATTCAAGGCTATACATCCGGCCTTCAGATGATAATTTCCGACTACGCTATTTTCAAACAGCTCAATATTCCCTTTCTTACAATTCTTAAACTCTATTTGTGTTCCGTAATTATCAATCTTCTCGGAAATGGAATTGTAACAAGCCATCTTTCCTGCATTCGATGCCAAATCCTTATCGCCGGTCAACCCTTTATACCCTGTATTTCCAACAGTAATACAATTATACAACAAAAGTCTGCCGTTCGGGTCGCTGTTGTCATCATGGTACACACAAATACCGCCATTTCCACGGGTTGTGTGTTCTGTATTATTTCCTACTACCGTATTATTGAAGAACTCTCCGTTCTCAATGAAGAAACCGCCACCATCCGCATGCACTCCAACTGTTTTGTTTCCACTGACAACACAGTTATAAGCCGTACCGTCGTATAAATATCCTCCGCCACCATAAGCTGTATACTGACTACTCCGTCCTAAGGTATTATTCGTAATATAACAGTTTACAAGGGAACCTTGGTCGCAATACACACCGCCACCACGCAATTCCTTATTCGTATTGGTACTGGAATTTATATTGTCGGTCACAATACTGTTGGCCAATGTCACATTGGTAAATATCAACGCTCCGGCACCGCCGTTTCGTTTTCCGCTATCACCCAAATAACTTATCTCATTTGAATTGATATAACCGTTTGTCAGTGTGAAACCATCCCAAGTTGTAGGCGTTCCAAAACGATTGGAACTCTCTGCCATCTGATAGTCGCCTTTGCCCGTTCCCACATAAATATATTCACCACCGGAAACATACTTGTGCGTACCTTTGCCCTCACCCACTTCGTTATAGCCGGGCTTGGTCAATATATGCGTACAAATTTCGGGAGCGGCAAAATCAGGAGACGATGTGGAATAATATCTCGACTCCTCCGCCTTTCTATGAGTTGACAAGTTCGAAGCAGCCCGATAATATGCCTCTTTTGGATTAAATTCCACGTACTCTCCGTTTTCATTTTCCGTATATTTATACCAACGTTCATCAAATACAACTCCTCCTTCCTGCGTTATAGAATGGGTTCCAAAACCAACTCCTACTTGTACAAAAAACTTCTCTACATAATATTCAAAACCACCATTCCAATAAGACCCGGTTCTATAGGAATAAGCCGTTCTCTCTGACGCCGTACAATGCTTATACGTCCCATTTCCTGCACTTGTTTGATAATAGGCATCTTCATTAATATTAACATAAACATAATTGGCAATGCCCTGTACTGCCTCTACATAGTCTCCACCGTTCTGCGACCATACATAGCCGCCACCGGAAGCCTCCTCATAATGCTCTTCTGCTTTTATATAATCACCTTTATTTGCACCTACATATTCATAAGATATGCTACTTGCATTTATCGGATTGTATTTGTCGGCCTGTCCTAACACACGGCGTGTGGTTGCTTGGTCTTTCGTTTTAGGCATGAGAATCGTTTCATAATCTTCCGCCTTGTAAGTCCCGTCATGATATACGAATTTGGAAACAAACGGATGCCGTTCGTCCATACCCGGTGCTCCGCTATTTGGGAAAGCACCGTATACATTCACTCCTTCCAAAATCTCAAAACAGTTTTGCGAGCCGCTCTTAGGGTCTTGCTCATAAGTACCGGCAGCCACCCACACCTGCGGCCTCGCTCCATTCGGAAGTTTGGTACCAGCCGCCGTTTCCACAGCCTTACGTACTGTGGCAAAAGGTTTTTCCCACGACAGACCATAGCCATCGGTATCTTTACCGGTATTCCGTACATAATATACCGTACCACTCTCCGGCAAATCAGCCTCGTACGCTCCCAAGTCAGGTATACCTCCCAAGTCACGTCCCCGTCCGGAGATGTCTTCGGCGACACCCGCTACCGCCGTGGCTTGATTAATCAAAACGGCCGCATCCGTAGAACTGGTCAACGGACGGAACTCTGAATATCCTCCTAAATACGTGTCATAGCCTAAAGTAGCTCCCGGCGCATTCGTCGGATTGGCAAAGTTCTTAGCCCCATCGGCCGATGACGTCTTCAAACTTTGCGTGTCTCTTCCGGACGTATTTCCTGCACTGAACGAGGTAGAATAATTTCCTGTCGGTGCGGCACCCTTATTGTTCACCACCGTAACATAATGCATCGTCAAGTTGTTTGCAGCAATAACCGAAGCACTCCCCGTCGTATTCGTATTATTGTTCACCACGCAATTCACCAACGTCAAATTGCTGTCGTCTTGTGCAGAAATAGCCGCAGCCTCCACGGCCGTATTGTTTTCGAAAACCGTGTTGCGTACCGTTACCGTAGCCCCTTTGCCCACCAACATACCGGCTCCGGACTTATACGTGCTCGACACAGCATAACCGCCCACGACATGGAAACCATCGATTTCCACATTGGCACCTTCGGCCACCGTGATACAATGGTATAACCCATCCTCCAAAGCCTTGCCTTCGGGATTACCGTCTATCACGGAACGGTACTCCAAAGGTTTGCGTGCAGCACTGCCATCCTCTACGCGATAGCCGCCTTTGATAACCAACGGACGTTCCGTTTTCAGCACATTGATAGTAGCCGTCTTGGGGTCGAGATTGGTAAAACTGTAACGCGGATAGCAGTCGCCTTCACGTACCAAAATCTCAAACCGTTCAACATCACCCGTCACTGGCACATTAGCAAAATATTCTATCGCTTCGTTGATCGAACGGTAAGCCTTAGCCCAAGAACTTCCGTCGTGTTCTGCATCCGTACAACTTACATCGACATAAAGACGCCATACCTTATTATCCGGTTCATGTTCAAGGGTTCTTTTTTCCGTCATCACAGCTCCTACGCTCGGCTTTTGAGCAAACAGGTCCCCTTTGATATCCAACTCGGGAGCCAATACCACTTCCTCGGGGAAACGTCCTAATTCCAAACCTATAGAACGCAAGTTAGAAACTTTCTGCGGGAACCAATAATACTCCACCTTCTTCAAGTTCGCGTCCACTCCTCCCTGACTGGGCATGCCGCTCTGTTCAAAATCAGGCGTAATAACCCCTTCTGCATCAGAAGAGTTGTCATCACTCAAAGACACCATGTCCTGTTGGAGCGTATTGTTCCATACAGAGTTGTTCATGCCCGACACCGCCGTATTGAAGAATCGTACGGTCTTCACCGTAGGATTCACGGCATACATCGGCACGTTTCTCTCCTTAATCAGATTGTTCCACAATACGGAGTTCACCGAAAGGCCGTAACCTTTCACATACAGTCCGCCCGTTTGTGCCGATTCGTTGTCGGCAGGGTCCACCGTACCCACGGAGACATTGTTGACCATCGTGGTTTGCAGCATCACACCTCCTTGGTTACAATAGACCGCACCGTTGTGGCGGCTCGTGTTGTTGCTCACCACCGACGTAGACAATATCTGATATTCGGGGTGCATGCTACCGTCCGTCCACTCCGTATCGGAAACCATATAGACGGCAGCCCCGTCGTAACCCGAATTATTCGTCAGCATGGAACGCAGCACGATACCGGAATTGTCCACATAAACGGCTCCTCCCTGCTGTCCTTCATTATTATACAGCAACGAACCGATGATGCGTCCGCCATAAAGGTAGACACCACCGCCTTTTCCCGTGGCTGCATTCTCCGTCACCACGCAATTTGTAAGGTTTGCATTTCCGGCCATATAGACTCCGGCTCCGCGGTCGCCGAAGAAATTTTCTTTCGTACCTACAGTCTCCTGAGCCGACCCACCTTTGATGGTCACTCCGTCGAGCACGGTCACATTCTTGAACGCCGTACCGTCCGGTTGGGCGAACCATACCACGTGATTGGAATTACTGCCTGTCACGCTCCATTTATTATCAGCCGTATTATATTCACATTTTCCTCCGCCCGTTGCAGCTCCTCCATAGGCATTCCCCACAAACACGGTAGAATGTGTGTACAGCCAAGGCATGCTTCCTTTTTTAGTATCCCGCTCAGCTCTGGTGGTCTCATTCCCTTCAAACCCGCCATACACGCTCACGCCATCTTTCATGACGAAAGCCGCCGAACGGTCGGTACTTTCACCGCTCATATAAACTGAAGGCTGGTAAGTACCGGTTTTCACCCATACTTCTCCACCTTGGCCTCTTTCCGCCAATCTGTTAATGGCTTCCTGTACGCTTCTAAGAGCATTGCCCCAATCAGAGCCGTCATTTCCGTCATTTCCATCCGGCGCTACACGCAAGATACGGTCGGCCGGCACAGCCTGAAACTCGTATGCACCGATATCCGTCGCTTTGCCCACTGTTCGCGCACTTCCACCCAAATCATAGCCTCCATACGTTGCCGAAGCATAGGCATCATCCTGGCCTTTGTCGATAAAGGCAGATCCTTCGAGTGCCTGCCAGTTCCACAGCGGATAAGCATTATAAAGCCAGTTGAAATCGCGGTCGAAACTCGTTTTCAAAGAGGGCGAAGCAAAAAAAGGCGATGCCTGCGAACGGTCATTATTCTTGTCGCTTACATATACATTTCCAAAAGCATCCACAGGATTAGGACCTTCACCCTCAACCTCGTGATAAGAAGATTTTCTAAATCCGGGAGTAAACTCAGAAAACAACGTGGTATTACCCCAAACTACGGTATTGACAACCTTAGCATTCTCATTTTTACCACTATTATCCGTGAGGTCCACACCTGCCACAGTATTACGGGCAATCGTAGAGTTAAGCACGCTCGCATCAGGAGAAATACGCACTCCGCCGTTTTCGTTGTTGAAGATCGAAGTGTTGACCACAGTACCCTTACCGGCGATGTAAATACCGCCGCCTTTGTTGGACACCTCTGCTATCAATCCGGCCTCATTATTATATACCACACATTGGTTAATATAAGATTCGTTGGCAGTAAGCATTCCCGCATAAGCGTCCACATAAATAGCTCCACCGTTCTGTACGGCATAATTGTTAAAGAAAAAACAACGTTCTATACGATAAGCACAAGAAAACTCTCTATGCCCCTTCACCAATACACCGCCACCATTCTCTGAGGCATGACCGCCCACAATCGTAAAACCGTCCAAAACGGAAACGGCATCGTTCACATTGTTCGAACCACTGTTATCGAGATTCATCGTCAACACATGTTCTGCATTGTCTGCACGAAGAGCGTTGGAAGAGCTAATCAAATTGACATGGTCTATCGTGTCGTTCATACTAATATCGCCCGAAAGGATAGAACGACATGCGAAATTATAGGCTTTACCCAAAGTTGCACGTTGCTCCAAAGAAGTCTCATTTCCTTTGAAACCGCCGTAAAGCTTCACACCGGCCTTCAACGTCCAGCCCTCTTTAGGAGCCAAATAAACCTGCCGGTAATCGACACTATTTTTACGGATTTCCTCGAACCCCTGCACCCAGATTTCATCGCCGGGCTGCGCTTGCTGCAAAGCGTCTTCGAGGGTGACCAATTTTGCTTTATCCGTACTTGACCAAGCCCCATCAATGGGTGACCCGTTGTAATCTACCGGGGCGTTTCCATCCGGTGTCACATAAAAATCCTGTGCCATGGCCATTTGCGTGGACATCAGCCCACACAGACACGCAAGCGTGCCGAGAAACCTTGTTCCCTCCTTCTTGCGATTTGACAGATATGTTAACAATATATTCATGCTTATAGTATATTTATGGTTTTTATTTTGATGTCGACGTAGACGGGCTAAGAGAGATATTACCACCCCCGGTAAAACTTTCCCCTTTCACGGTGAAATTCACCTTATGCCAAGTAGCCCGTCCCAATTTTTCATTGAAAGTTGCGATATAGGTTTTGTTCCCATTCGGAGTGAGATTTGTAGCGTAATCCACAATAAAACGGAATTTGTTCGCCACGCCCGGAAAAGTATAGAAATAGGTTCGACCGTTGCGTTCGCTGATAGGGCTGTTCGCCTTATAGGCAGACTTATAGATGTCATCCGGTTCCGAATTTCCATCGCTGAGAGAAGGCAATTGCCGTGTTTCATTTTCCGGGAAAAAAAGCCCGCTGTCCAAACCGAAGAATTCAATCTCGTTCATCTTCACCTTGGTATATACACCGCTCGCATAAGTGTCTTCCACATCCCATTGCACGTCCACTTTCGTAATCAGACGAGACAATATGATGTGCAATTCCGTCCTTTCGTCTTTCTTAATCTCCATTGGCTCGTCCACACTCGCAAGCTTGGCCCCACTGAACAAGCTGAGCATATAAGCCTTTTTATCCTCAGGAGTTGTGATATTACTCAACTGTGCCGTTCTCAAGTTCTTTATGGCCTCTTCGTTCGAGGCCGACACAGCCGGTGCACCCGCTACTGTCTTGTAAGCCACTCCATAAAGCCCTTTCAACGTCCCGGCATAGGCATTAAACGAATGAGGGTTAGTGACCTCCAGTTCCTCTTTTGTCAGCGTATATTGCAACACTTGTCCCCAGTCGTACACCAAGAATAAGTCCAGTTTATCCCAATCGGCCACATCGTCACCCGGTGATTCGCCCGGATCGCCCATATCTTTCAGCACGGGAATATCCAATCTGATACCCACCGACACTTCGCAATCCTTCTCACGAACCGGCTCCGCTCCCGGACCTTCATCATTGTCGCTGCACGCCGCAAAAAGAGGAAGGCACACCACAAGCCATAACCCCCATTCCAAGATTTTATTCCAATGTTTTTTCATATCTTGTTTCTCCTCTCTTTCCTTAGGTTTACATTTCCTGGTCGTAATCGTTACCGGGCTTCCAGTCGGTGTTGATTTCCACACCGGCCGTTACGTCCACGGCTTCGCCGCTCCCGTCCGAGATATTGAACGTGGCTTCCAGCACACGTCCGGCCCGAATCGGGTCTTCCACGGTGAATATATGTTGTATGGTTCTGTCTTCGCATTCGGAATAGAAATACAGCTTCCAATGGCCTTCGCCTTCCGCCCTGCGGTACACGCTTCCGCCGGTGCAGGGATAGCTGTAGAACTCAAACTCGGTGAGCCGCGCCGCCTCGGTCACTTTGAAGTCCGATGCGTCCGTCCTCAGCCGGTCGTTGCTGATGTAAGCGTCCTCCCAGCACAAGAATCCTTGTTGCGTGCGGGAGAGATAGCATTTTATGTTTCTCATCGTCTCGGGGTGGTTCACGTGAAGTTTCACCTTGCCCACCACCGGGCTCATCAATACGGTATAGTGGTCGGTCTCGTCTTCCTCCATCCGCATGCTCAGCACGCCGGAGAAAGGCGGATAGGCCAAAGCCTTGATGGTGTCCGGGGAGATGGGCGTTTCGTCCACCACCACGTCTTCCAACACGTTGTCGAACGTGTGCAGACCGCCTCCCACGCGGTCGTTGTTGTGGTTGGCCACGGCCAGGTGGTCGTAGTTATCCACAGGGAGCGTCACCTTGAAAAACAGTTCCTCCGGCATGTCTTCGGGCTGGAACACAAGGTCACGGTAAAGATTTTGCGGCGAATTCCAGAAACCCAGATGAAGGGACAGCAGTTCGGCCTCGAACTCGGGATCCACGCCGTGTTGCAAGTCGATTTGATAGGACACCATAATTTCCCTCATCTCTACATTGGGCGGACAGTCGGACAAATCCTCGTCCACACAAGCCGTCAACGACAAAGCCGCCCCGGCCCATAGTCCTAACTTATATATATATGTATCTATCTTCTTCATAGGTTTCATAAACACCTCTTTTAGTTCTTCTCGTTTTCTTTCATTTATTACCAAAAACAGTGCACGCCACGGACACGGCACACGGCCTTTGCCGTGGCATGCACTAAATGATAATCATAGTGGCAATTACGCTACATATTAAATTTCCACATCATACGCAGTACCTTGCTGCCATTCCGTATCGATTTCAACACCCAAATTCACATCCGTAGTAATGACTTCTTCACCCGAAAGATTTCCCCAATCGGTAACCGTCGCATTCAAAAGCGTGGTAAAGTCTTTTTGGAATACACATTTCTCCGTAGTAGAAGCTTTTTCTGCATCCAATATAACTCCCAAGAAAGCGTAGGCATCCTTATCAGCCTGTCCTAAAATCTGTCCCGAATTGTTTTTAATGAAATGGCCTTGTTTAATCTTAAACACGATGTTCATGGTTACATTCTTCTCAGTTTCAGTTTTGGCCACCACGGAATAAATATTGGCATTGGCTACCTTATTGTTTGCAAACTCTATCTTAGCACTCTTTTCCTTTAAAATAACGTCGGCTGCTTCTTCATAAACATTACCCTCACTGGCATCTGCTGCTTTGTCAAACGTCTTATTCAATTTAGTATATTGCCCATTAATCAGCACTCCCGCAATTTCTATAGCTTCATCGGCCCCTACGGCGTCACCCTCCAAAGTGCCGCTATTGTTCGTTGGATAGAACACTTCATCTTCATCACCATTCAGCACAGCCGCAGCCAACAGTCCTACGCCATAATTGACACCGGAAACCTTGATTGCTGCATAGCTACTGCCAATTGGGTCTCCTGCCGTGATTGTTGCCTCGCCTTGCGTAAAATCTTTATCGGTATATCCCTTGATTGGGTTTGTACCCTCACCGGCCAATCCATAATAATACATAGGATAGGGCTTATAAGTAGTACTCTTTATAGCCTCCGGCACTCCTGTCTTTTGCACCAAACTAAACTCCGGTTCGACGAAGATGCTTGACTCACTCCAAGTACCGTCGCTATCCCCCACATTTCCATACACTACAAATTTATTGATGCTTGTATTCAATGTGGCAACTTTCTTCAAATCAGGAGATGCATTGGAAGGAGTAATGTTTCCCATCGAAATCGGCTGCAAATACTCGTTACCAACCATTGGCACAACCCAAATGTCTTTGATTTCTTGAATAGTGTTACCCTGATTTGCTTCATCAGAAGTAATACGCTTAGAAACCTTCTTGACAGACAAAGACAAGGTTACGTCTTTAGTCGGACCGTTCTTCCAATCGGTGCCACCTACTCCCTCCTCGTCATTCGAACAAGAAGACAAACCTACCGTACTGGCCACGATTGCCGCAGCAAACAAGTACATTCCATTTTTCATTTTCATAATTCTAAAATTTAATGAATAAATAAAAAGTTAATAACTCTATAATTAGAAAATCTCGTCATTATCGTCCTTCCACGGCGCGTACGCCCTCCAGGTTGCCTGCGGCCTCGCTGTCGCCGGCCTTCACGGCCCGTTCGAAGCATTCCACAGCCTCCGCCCGACGTCCTGTCTTGAAGTAGGCCACGCCCAACGTGTTCCACTTGCGCTCGTCGGCCAGCGGTTCGAGCAACGTCACCGCCTCGGTGTCTCGTCCCTCGCGCACCAACGCCACAGCACGATTGATGGCCTCCGCCCCCTTGTCCGGCACGGCCTCATAGTAGGCACGGATATATCCCGAATTACGCTGGTCGGCAAAGACAGACTGTTTCAGATATTGGTAAGGCCGTCCGCCGTTGAGTTTGCGGATACGCTGCTCGCGCAGGTTCTCGTCCGGTGTGTTATCGATGATTTGCAGCAGCTCCTGACGCTCGTCCAGGTCGCTCTCGGCGATGACATCGCGCAAGTCGGCCCAGGCTTCTCCCGCGCCCACCACTTCATACACGCCGTCCGGCATATCGACCCGTGCATCCAGATAGTCTTTCAAAACCTCGGCACGCCGCCCGGCCAGATGCTCGTTGAAAGCCACGGAACCTTCGATGGAAGCCAAACCCACAATCACCACTTTCACGATGGAGGAGGTCTTGTCGTCCTTCACGCGCCGCATCATGTCCACGATGCGGGCCAGCGTGGCTTCGTTGTCCCGGAAGTCTTCGCGCAAGTCCCACTTGCCCACAGGGAAGTGTACGTAAAGTGCGTCTTTCATCTTACGCAAAGGGATATCCCGCGTATAGGGCTTATATTCGCTGATGGGTTTCAGCACAGGTTCGCGTTCGGCAATCTGCTCGGCTACGCTCAGCACGGGCATGACCGCCTTGGGTTTCGGTGTGAACCAACGCGTGGCGCCCAAATCGAGCGCAGCCAGCGGCCGCACATCGCAGCAGTTCTCAAACTCACAGTCCACCGTGAGCGAAAGAGCCGACGCACGCATCCACGGCTCCACCCCTACCACCTTATTATAATATAAGGTGTCGGCAGCAGCAGCCACAGCGGCACGCTCTTCGCCACGCAAGGCCGCGCGACGGTCGAAATAACGGCGGGTGCGCTTGCCGGCCAGTTCCACAGGAGGCAGCATCAGCGTATCGCCTGCCTTCGTGGTGAGACGCGGCGTAAGGATGAGACGGTCGTCCGACGTGATTTCCACATCGCCGGCAGCCACGGAAAAGGCCACTTTGAGCTGCGTGCTGTCCTGCCACGACAACACGGGTTCTCCCGTCGGCACCACCTGTTGGGCCGACAACGGACAGGAAGACAGGCACAAGGCCGCTGCCCCCATCCATGCTTGTATGTCATTGATTCTCTTCATCTTCTCGGTTGGCTTTACTTAAACACATAAATAAAAGACACGGACAACTTGGTGGGCACGAAACGGTGGGTGGTGCGCTCTTCCAACTTGTCGCCACACTTGCGGCACTCGTAGGCATCGAAGTCGGCGAAAGAATAACCCAACCCCAACTCGGCCTCCAGGCTCCAATGACGGCTCAGAATCCAATGGTAACCGTAGCCCAGCCCCACAGCCCATTCATTACCCTGCACGCGCTGGTCTTCCAACTTGGGCCACAGGCCGAAAGGCAGGTTCACCCCTCCGGCGTTAAACCGCGTGTAAGAAGCATGAAGCCCCAGGAAGTGCCCGCCGAACGGGCGGCAAATCCAATAACGGTACTCCGGCTGCACCCGCAGGTGGCGCCACTTCTTGTTGTCGGAGAACGTCCAGGGATTCCACGAAAGCCCCAAGGCCATCGTAGACTTGCGCCCCACCTTTACCTCCGGCTCCAGATTCAACGAAGCGGTAGCCCAGTTCACCAAATCCGTCTTTAACGCTACGGTCTGTGCTTGAACGGCAACGAACCAACCGCACAGCCCCAGCAAACATAAGATAAGTCGTTTGCTCTTCATCATGGTTTTCAGTTTATAGAATATACGTAAAAGCCCGCTTCCGGAAGAAAGCGGACGATATGCCCCTCGCCCCACATGCCGGAACGGCACGGGGCTTACCCACAAAATACAATAAGATATTACATGATTTACATGTGTGTGTGTGTGTGTGTGTGTGTGTGTGTGTTTACACAAATATTTGGAACAGCCAAATATAATTTGTTAAAAATACAATTAAAAACACATACCTTACCCCACAAAATAGCCAAAAAACGATATTTTTCGTCCTTGCACACCGCTACCGACAACGGGCTCCACAGCGTGGTGCCTTTCCGGTTTCTATATGCAAGTTCGTTTTTCATCATCTCATTTGGATAATATTACAGGACAAATATAGAGGTTATAAACAAAACAAACAAATTTTCTCGATATTTTTTTTAAAAAACATTATAAACATCATATTATTCTTATTCTTCACACTCCCACACCAGAGTTTTCCAAAAAATATCCTTCATCTTTCAGGTTACATGATAAAACATTATCATACAACATATTACGGGCTGAAGGATAAAAGGGTCATCTTTCAGCTTTCCTTCATGACTGAGAACGACAAAACGTTCTGCGCCAAACTTTTTATCGTTCTCAGCCAAACGTTTTATCATTCGGCTGAGAACGAATTGAAGCACGGCTGAAGGATACCTGAAACATCCTTCAGCCCGTAACACAAACATTATGAGATTCTTACCATAACACCTGAAAGATGAAGGATATTTTTTGAAAAACTCTGGTGTGGGATGGAAGGCCTGAAAGTACGTGAACAAAAACAAGAAAGACAAAAATACAAAAGAACATAAGGTTTAATTTTTCAAATTCCGTTTGCGGAAATCGATACCCTCCTTATGTTCTTTTGTACTTCTGTCTTTTATTATCCGGAGGAAAGCTTCCGCCCCTCCCCCGTCGTCAAACGACCGGCTTCCGCCTTATTGCGCGGGT
>ERZ779866.2055-NODE-2055-length-18908-cov-42.008328_pt1 | contig 18908 bp, 30 predicted proteins | sample MGYA00511248_ERZ779866 | MGnify/ENA primary metagenome ERZ779866 (study PRJEB29588, sample SAMEA2155758) | human gut metagenome | biome: human gut; feature: human-associated habitat; material: faeces | place: Denmark | collected 2008/2010 ... | reverse complement strand
AAAAAATCCCCGGCCGCCAAAAAGGAGAAGCAGATGGGCAGGAAAATAGAAGTATTTATAGAGAATATTGGACAGAAAGAAAAAAAAGGACTTTGGGTTAGCCTGCCACAGCAGCAAGAAAAGGTCGAGGAGCTGTTGGAGGAAATGACCGGATCTAAAAAGGGAATGGAATATCTCTTATCGGCGTCGGATTGCCCGTATTTCCAAGTGAGTGAGCAAGAGGATATCCGGCTGCTTAATAAAACAATAGGAATCATAGATACCTTAAATGAAGAAGAACAGACCATATTAAAGGGTTGGTGTAATAAGCATGAGTATGGCGTGGTGGATTTGGTGGAGATCTGCAATGCGGCTTTACAGATTCAAGATATTGAATATTTACCTTACATCCGCGAGTATGAGGAACTTGGGGAATATTTAGCAGAAACAACAGGATTAAAAAGAAAGATAGAAAATCTAATGGAAAAAACATTAGATGTATCTGTTGATTATTTGGATTATGAACGCATCGGAGAAGATTATGTGATACAGCATCCAGAAGCTTATTTTATCAAGGGAATGGATCGTCAGATAGAAGGTATAATCTTAAACGATAAGAATATAGATGTGGCTCTTTATAAGCGAGACGAAATAATGAAATTAAGCGTAGAAGATCTGGTAAAAGGATCTACGCATCAGATAGAAATGAAACAACCGATGAAAAATGCAATGGACGTATGTATGCGACAGATGGCTGAGAAATCTTTTTTTCCGTCGCACCAAAATGAGTGGGAACGTTAGGGGGGATCAATCGTGATTACGATCTTTATTGATGAGGAGACGTTAGACGAGCAGGAGAGAGAAGAGATGCAGGAGGCTGGGGATGAATCCGAAGACGAAAGAATATCGTGAAAAACTGACACAAAGTTTTATTGAGGCATTAAAAGAAGATCAGTTGGATTGGAAGCGTGGCTGGGAGATGGTTGGCAAGCAGAGAAATGGGAAAACGAATGCTGCCTATCGAGGAATGAATCAGTTTTATTTACGCATGATTGCAAAAGAACGCGGCTATGAGGATCCACGTTGGGTGACGTTTCATCAGTGCAAAGAAAATGGATGGCAGTTACAGGATGCGAAAGGACAAGGGGTATTAGTAGAATACTGGTTTCCTTATGACCGAGAAGAAAAGCGGGGGTTAAGCTGGCAGGAGTTCCGTGACCAAAAGTTAGAATTGGATGATCGTTATGGACTGCGGGCAGTCTATACCCATGTATTTAATGCAGAATTGGTTCAAGGCATACCGGAATTAGAATTGGAGGTTCGCCAGGAACATTCATTGAATGAAGTAATTCGGAAACTGGAACAGAATATGGGAGTCCCTATTTTAGATGATGGAGAAGATCGGGCTTATTATGAACCGAGCAGAGATCAAATTCATTTACCCAAAGCCGAACGGTTTCATAGTGACTATGAGTATAATGCTACAGCACTACATGAATTAAGTCATGCAACTGGAGCGAAGCATCGGCTAGATAGAAATATTAAAAATATATTGTCTATCTTCTAAAGAGGGCAATGTAGAAAGCGACGGAGACATAAATATGTCATATGTCTATAAATATGGGGCATATAGGCAGTATTCACTGCCTTTTTTTTTGTATATTTGCTCGTTTTGTATAGAAATATTTAATATGGAGGATATCGAAATGAGTAAAAAAAGATACAAAAAAGAAAAATCATTTTTTGACTATTCATTGAAATATCGAAAACAACAAACATTTCGTGTTAAAAACGAAATTCGTTTATTTAATATACGTAATAAGTCTAACTATGATTTTGTTAGTTACGATATGACCGGTAATAATGAAATAAATTATTGGTCTGATATTTGTTTTCTCTCTCGTAAAGATAAGAATATATTTTACAACGCCGAAATTGTAACATGCCAATGTAATCTTATAGAAAGAATTACAAATGAAGCATATGATGATGTAAATAGTAAATTGCCAGAACAATGTTGGTATGATTACGATAGACATGCTGAATTGGGCAACATGACAATTGATGAGTGCGTTCAAAAATATATTGGAGGATGTGTTGAAAACCAAACCTCAAACATATGAAGAATACCATGTATATGGTGATTTTAAGTGTGGTGTTGGGGTAATGTTGGTTGTTGATGTTAATAATCTGACATGCGACATTATTAACGAACATGTTAATCGTTTTCTTGATAATGGTGAAATTTCCTGGAAGAACCCTCTTCCAGCCAAAAATATAATTCACACACAAAATTGGATGTCTACCACATACAAGAAAATAAACCTGTAACCAAAACGTATAGGAGATGTGTATGACGCCTAGAAAAAATATTGAAATTTACACCGACGAAGACGATATGAAATGTTTTAGATCAACATGTTCATGTGGTGATGACAATCATGATGTGACGGTTTATATTGATCATCATTTGGTGGAGCTTGAATTTAAAATGATTATTCATGATGACTATAGCGAAAATATCTTTATCAGATTCTTGAAAAGAATTTCGCTGGCTATGAAGATCATATTTACGGGTCGTCATGAAATTTATGGTGAATTTATTTTCAAGGATCCTAAACACGTGAAAAACTTCACCGAGACACTCGAAGAAGCCTATTCCGAGATTACAAAATAAAGAAAATAATACCCCAATAATTATTGGGGTATTATTTTAAATAATGGAGTTATAATATGACTAAGAGAAATAGTGTTTTGGCTTTTACATTGTTGTCAACCTTAGCTTTGTATGGTTGTGGTGGAGATGAAGAACAACAACATGTCAAAATTTATTATCAGGGCCAAGATGGTGCAATATATGAAAAAGTATTGTCACAGGCTGAAGTAGAACAATTAAAAGAAGCTCAACAGAATCAAAATTCTGGTGGGTCATCCGGTGGTGGAAGCTCAATGATGGGCAGTATTATTGGGTCTGCTATCGGTTCGACAGCTGGTAGTTATCTTGGAAATAAATTAGCTAATGGTAGTGATGACTCATATGAACGTCGTAGACCGTCGTATGGGAGTGGTGGATATGTTCCACCCCAGACATATTCAACCGGAACACAAAGTCGTTCATCTGTAACTACTACGACGCCATCAACATCAAATGGCCAGCCGAAAGCCAACATTGTTTCTCGCGGTGGATCTTTTAGCGGTATGGGACTTGGAGGTTAAATAAAATGGAAATTAAGACTTATCAACCTGTTCCCAGTGAGTATTATGACTCTTTAAACTATCCTAAAGAGGGTAAGTGTTCAGATATCATCTTTATTTCAAACTCTGAAGCAGATGAATACTATAACGCAGCACTAGAGTGCTTTAAGGTAATTGATCGAGCGACAGAATGGGTGATTAAAAATAAGAAACTCGGCGACATTGGTATTCCGGAATATATGTGGAATATCATTGAACGTACATACAATGATTTTGAACATCATCCTCACATGATCGGCAGATTTGATTTTGCGGGCGGTCTGGATGGAAAGCCTATTAAGCTCATCGAGTTTAATGCTGATACACCATTTAGTATATTTGAAGTATCAACAGTTCAATATGTTTTGGCAAAGTATCACAATTTAAATCCTGATGAAAAACAATTTAACACATTATTTGAACAGCTTGGAGAATTCTTCAAGTTCTTTGTCGAGAAACATTCAGATATAAAAGCTGCATTTGTTAATGCTGCTGATGGAGAAGATGATCTTAACACACAAATTATTCAAGAGGCGTCTTTACCATATATAAACTCAAAATATATTCATTGGACAGATTTGTGTATTGACGCAAACTACGGGTTGTGCACAACAGATAAAGAAGAATCTGGTGAATATATTGATGATGTATTTAACACAATATTTAAAATGGTTCCGTGGGATCTTTTGATTACAGAAGATCCCACTATGTGTAAAAACATTGTGGAACTAATGGAAAGAAATCCGGATATTACAATCTGCAATCCACCGTATGCATTATGCTATCAATCTAAGAAAATCTTAGAAGTAGCATATATGCTAGATCCAATGAATAAATATTTACTCAGGACTAGCTCCTATCCACTTAATGGAATTAAATGTGTGGCCAAACCTAATTTTGGTCGTGAGGGGGCTAACATTAAGATCTACGGTGAGAACCAAATAGTTGAAGAATATACTGATGGTTTTTATACAGATCAACCTGTAATCTATCAGGAAAAGGTTGAATTGAATTGTCATGATGGATATTATTATCAGGCTGGTGTATTCATCTCGATGGAAGAACCGTGTGGGTTAGGTTTCAGACGTTCCAAAAATCAAATCATTACAACTGATGATGAGATGGTTGGACATATTATTAAGTAAATACAGAAAAAATAATCTTTATATATAGAAATAATAGAATATGAGGAACAAAGATCTCTATATCGGAGATCTTTGTTTTAAAATTAAATGAAAAGTTTAACAATAGCGGTTGATTTTGACGGGACACTCGTAACAAACGAGTTTCCAAAAGTTGGAGCAACCTTACCTAAATGTGTTGATGTATTAAAGCAACTTGTTAAAAATAAGCATAAACTCATTCTTTTAACCATGAGAAGTGGTGTTACACTAACTCCAGCTAAAGAGTGGTTTGAATTAAATGATATTAAGCTGTATGCTATCAACAAAAACCCTCAACAAGAAACGTGGAGTAAAAGTAATAAGATTTTTGCCGATGTGTATATCGATGACAATAATCTAGGTATTCCTATTTTTCATGATAAAAATGGAAAGAAATGTGTTAATTGGGATCAAGTTGAAGCGTTACTCAAACGCGATGGATTAATATGATGGAAAGTGTTGTTTCTAAAGTTATAAATAATAAAAAATGTATTGATAATAAAAAAGAAATTATTAATTATATAGTTAAAATTAAAAATCAACTTATTAATTTACAAAGTCAAATAAATAAAGAATATAAACAAGATAATACTGTTGATCATATCAAATTAAACTTTGGTATTTTTTCATTTCTAACAAATCAGGACAGAAATTCATTAAGATTTGTATTTAAACCGTTTAAGATTGATAATGGTGCATACCTAAGAATTGGAATGTTCAATAATGAATTAAAGTTCTTTGATAAGAATGGAAACCCGATAATTATACCAAATAATTATTGCAAGTTATCAGATTTAGTCAAAGACCTTCCCAATTTACTTCATAGTGAAAAAGTACTGATTGATATTTTAATTGAAAAATGTAAAAAACAAGAATCAATTGATAGTATTATTAATATGTACAATCTAATTAGGGATGTTAATGTTTTAGATAAAAATTCTATTGAATTAATAAAGAAATCTAGTTAAAGATAAACAACATGCCTATTGAAAAAGACTACTATAACTTGGTTGAAAAACCAAATTATCTAAAGCATATTCTGTATGGTGATACAGACTCAATTTTCATTCAGATACCAGACAATTCAGATAATGTGTATGATAAAATTAGAAAGATGAATAAGGTGTTAACTGATGTTAACAATCTAATTGTTGACTACACAAAAAATGAATTAATGGTTAGATGTGGATATAATCCAGATAGATGCGAGACAAATTTCAAAGGTGAAATGTTAATTGATTCTATCTTGTTCATTGATGTTAAAAAGTCATATGCTTATAAACAAATCGCCGCTGAAGCTGATGTAAACGAAAACAATGAACTAGTTGGTGGTAAAATATTTAAAGAACCCATCATTGTTAAACGAAGTACATTAGGTTTAAAAGGTGATACAATAGCATTAACTAAAGATATCATGTCTGATATTATCAATATATCTTTTGATGACACATTGAGCAAGAGTGAAAAATTAAAAACGGTGTATAAAAATCTCGGCGATTTTAATAGAAAATTTAAAGAAGCTATTAGCAATTTAAATATTAGCTATATTGGATCTCCGGTTAGATGGCAGAAAAAAGATTATGTCATCTACGGTATGAAACTATATAATGCTATCGTAGAACCAGTTTTCCAGTACCTTTCTCCGGGATATTCTATACAATGTAAATTTAATTCATTAAGTAAAATTAAATCATTGGGTATAGATATTCCCATTGAAAAAATGAATATGTTTGTTTTTCCGAACGAACTTGATGTTGAAAAAACAAATGCAATGCTTAAGAAGTATGAAATTGAAATAGACGTTGAAACACAATGGTCAAAAGTTTTTAATACTGTATGTGAACGTCTATTAAACAACTTAAAGTAAGTATGACACAATCGTTAAATAAAATCAAATTTGATGAAGTATATGGATTGTTGTCGGCAAATAAATTAACACCTTATAATTTTTACAATTTTGATATTTCGGTAGATCAATATTTTGCCGAAAAGCATTATCAAACACACACATATGATACAATTGATGATTCACAAGAATTATCAAAGTGTTTTCTTGATATTGAAACCTTCATGAATAATGAAGAAGGTGTCACTATTCCAATGATGCTCCAAAGTGGAGCATACCTAATAAATGCTGTTTCTCATTATTACTCAAAAGAGAATAAATTTTATCTATATTGTATCTTACCACCAGAATGTAACCTTACAGCTGAACAAATAAAAGATTATTGCTTAAAAGAATCAAGAAAAAAATTCTTTATTCGCCATGATGATAAAAAAGATATCGACATCTATGATTCTTATATAGATGATAATCAAGATTTAGAAGTTGTATTATTTACAGATGGTGTTGATTTAACAATTAAATTGTGGGATAAAATTAAGGAAGTGGACCCGGCTATATTGAGTTCTTTTAACGGGGATTCATTTGACTATCCATATATGTATCAATATCTATTAACAAATCTCAAAGATCAACAACAAGTTGCAAACATTATGTCTCGATTTGGTGAATTAAAAGTTGAAAAAACTCACGATCGAGCCGGTAATGAAGTGAATTGGATTAGATTTATTGAATTTGAATTAATGGATATGCTTTATCTTTATAAGACGAGGGATGATGGTGGTCTTGGTTTAGGGAAGAAACTGAGTTCATATAAATTGCAAAACATCGCATCTAGTGAGCTCGGTATTACTAAATATGAATATGCCGCTGAAGGATATCCAAACTTAGATACTTTTTACTTAAAAGATCCACTTAATTTTTTCCTATATAACCTATGGGATACAGCACTCATTGTTAAACTTGATAATAAAATGGGAATGATCTCATTGTATAATATGCAACGGCGCAAAATGAGAACATCATTATCAGCAGCTATGCGTGGATCATCACCATTATTTGATACATTTTTATATACTGAACTCACAAATAAAAATAAGTATATTAGATATGGAATTTCATCTGAAAGAACATTTGGTGTTTCTGAAAAGAATATAAATTCATATCTAAAACCACAATCAAATAGTAAAATTAAATGGACAATGACAAGTATCGACAATAGAACGTCTAGTAAGATTCTTGGACGTTATCCAGGAGCTTATGTAAAACTACCTGTTGCTGGAATATATAATGATGGATTTGTATGTGACTTCGATGCGACATCACTATATCCATCTGTAATTAAGCAATATAATATTGGTATTAATTCATTCTACGGACGAATTTTATCTCCGTTTTTAGATAAGTACTTTAATTTCTTTAGTAGATATTGCAATACTAACATAATGCAAAATGAATCTTTTAAAGAAAAATTAAGTATTCGATGCTACCAAGAAGCTGAGAGATTTGTTGAGAATTTAAAAGAAGATGAATATGACATGGAAGAAGAGGAGCGTGATAATAAATTTAAGAATAAGAATGAAGCGAAACAATATTATTATTACATGATGATGTATTTATTCGAAAAGGTTCTAAATTCTGGATTTACAATTCAAGAATTGATGAATCCTGAGAATATTAATCAATACATCGTGTCGCGTGTATATTTAAATAACCTGTTAGAACTTTTGGAGATTTGTAATCCAGCAGAGAAAGAATATAATTTGCTAGCGTATGAATATATTATCAATTCAAATGATCTAACTGGTAAAATAAAAATCATTGAAAACTATAACGAGCCGAGTTATAGAATTGTAGAAATTGATGGTTCTGATTTAACGCAATATTTAAAAGAAAAACAAATTGGTATTACTATTTCTGGGACATTGTTTAAGACACACGAAACAGAATTATCAATCTTCTATGATTTTTTGAATGAGCTATATTCATTAAGAAAACATTACAAGAAACAAATGTATAATTATGTTGAAAATTCTCCAGAATTTAATGAATTCAATAGAAGACAATTAACAACCAAGGTTATTATGAATAGTACATACGGATTACTTGGTATGTCGTCTTTTAGATATTCAAATAAGTGGCTAGCTAAAACAATCACAACTAGCGGTCGAATTAGCTTAAAAACTGCACAATATTTTGCTGAAAAATATCTAGATTTAAACTTTAGTTAAAAAGGAGATATGATAATGTATTTTCCAACAGATGATGAACTTATGCGGGGTATACTTAATGTGGTGCGCGGCGGTTTAAATGACGATGCTGAGTCATATAAACGTAAGCCATACTCAGATAAAGAACAAAAAAGATGTGAACCGTGCAAATGTACAAAAACAACTTCAAAAGAAACCGAAGAAAAAGAAGAGCGTAATATGAAGAAGGCTAAAGCTGTTATGACCACAAGTGGTGAAAACCGATATTTAATTTCCGTTGATGTGCCCGGATACAAGGGGTGTGAACTTGACGTGACATTTAGTGAAGAACAAGGATTTGTAGTGAAAGCTAATAATGCTACTCGTGGTGAATTTTGTTACAAAAGCGGGACTAGTATTTTTGAAAAGGCAATCGATATTGATTCGATAAGTGCTACACATGAAGATGGTGTTGTATACTTTAATTTTAGCTATTTAATTAAACCTACAATTAAAGAACCCATCAGATTTACATTTTAATATTTAGAGTTATAAATGGGGCTTTGCCCCATTTTTTATTTTTTTTTGGAGATTTGTCGTGAAATATAGTCGTGGCGATATGGTATACTTTGTAAATCATGATGATGACATTGAAATAGAAGGGTATATCGTTGAATATAATCAAACATCTGATAAATACAAAGTGCTCGTTAAAGATGAAAGTCGATTTGAAAAATACGCATTCAAAGATGAGTGTCAATTAACACAAATATTCCCAGACTATTGGTTAAGTCTAGATGAATATATTGAAGAATTTAAATTCTGATGGGTGCAATCAAAATTGTAAAGATTGCCCATACTTCAATTATGTAATCAGTAAAATTAATATTCATCGGGAACCATTTTTAAGTGATCGATGGATTAAGAATTTTCTCATAAATATATTTTTTAAGATTAAATATAAAAATACCTGTAATATTGAAGAATATAAAATTTAAATATTCTAAAATTTCATATAGAAATATTAAAGTAACGAAAAATGTATAAGTTAATCTTGTGTGTTTTTCGTTTCTCAAAAAAAGCGCCCGGTTAGTTTAATAAAAATAGATTTAGCTAATCAGATATGTGTAGAACCACATACTGGGCGCGGTCAGGGGTCTATAAACACCACCAGATTCTTGTTTCTAAACAGTCATTTTTTACAAAAATAAAAATGACTTTTATTAAACAAATAACAAGCTATATGCTTTCTAGTAATTTATTAATTACTAGAGTTCTTTAATCTAGTGGCCTTTATAGATCCCAAAATCAAGCTAACAATACTAAAAGATCTGTATTTGGCATATGTCAACCAAGTAAAAATAAAATAAACTACAACTATAAGAATAAAATTTTTTGGTTGACCGAGACTAAGATTCAATTTTTTAGTAAAAGATAATTTCTATTAATGTTAGAAATGTCTTTTTATGAGATAAGAAGGTGGTGTTTATACACACCCCTTTTTATTTGTTGACAAAATATTTTTGTATATTCTAAAAAGATATATAGAAATATTAAAATAATGTGAGATAATAAGTCTCACAAATATAATTTAATTGTTTTTTTAATAAAAAGGAGTTTTAAAAATTATGACTAAGGCTGAATTTGTTACATCTCTAAGTGAACGTCTGAGCATCAGTAAGAGTCGTGCTGACGAAGTGTTTTCTGTGGTGATGGATTCTATTCTGGAAAACCTAACTCGTGAATCTGCTTGTAAGCTAGACTGGCTTGGTAGTCTAAAGGTGGTTGATCGAGCTGCTCGCCAAGGTCGCAATCCTTCTACTGGTGAAGTTATGCAAATTCCTGCTCGTAAGACGATTAAATTTGTTCCTTCTAAGAAGATGAAGGAAATGATTAACGAATAGTTATTTCGTTAGTATCAATATATTTTTAATTTTTAAAATCTTTAGAAACGACGTGGAGTAGGTTTAAGATGACTTGGGAAAACTATATCGTTAAGTATGTTTTTAATAAGACTGGTAAGAAGATTGGAACGATTGTAGGATTTACCACACAAGATGTGTCTGGAATGGAAGATCAAATTTGCATTGGTTTTTCACTTTGTTCTCTTAAGTTTGATGATTTCAATAAAGAAATTGGTAAGAATATTGCACGAGAACGTGGTGTTAAGTGGGCTAAACGCGAACTATATAAGACCAGTGGTCCTTCTAAAAATTGCGATACCGCATCAAAAGAAAGATATATATACACAAAGAAATATTTTCAAACTTTAGATAAGGATTATTCTGATAGTATTACAGATTCTGAAAAGATTGTTTTCATTCACCAGTCAGTTCTTAAGGAATTAAAGAAATTCATTCCACGTTGTAAACTGTATTTTAAAAATAAACAGCTTCCTAAATGGGCGGAAGCTTTAATTAAACCCTAAACAAACAAACAAAAAAATCTCTCTCTTCATTTTTTTGAAGAGAGAGATTATAATTAACTTAGTAATGAAAGTAACTTTTGTACTGTCAAGAGAAGAAATAAGTAAGTTATCTGTAATCGTAAGTGATTATCAAGAAAACTTTATAGATTATTTCTTTGAAAGGACGAGATTAATCCGATGGTATAAGAATTCAACTAATACTAGATTTGATAAGAAGTTTTTTGAGAAGAAGGGTCAAATTGACATTAGTATTGAATATTGTGTTGAAATAGATCCAGATGAAGCTCGAAAGAAATTAGTACGGAAAGATATTAAATTTTTAGTAAACAAAAAATTCGTTGATTACTTTGGATTTAAGTCTTTTAATACGGAAGCTCCTCTATATAGAGTTGTTGCTGAAGATGTTCAAAATAAAACAAAAATATTTGATGAATTTCATCTAATCTTAGACACAAAGGATGATCAAAAATTAATTGATAACATTCCATTTGCGTATAAAGATAAATTCATCGGTAATATATATGATTATATTGAACAACGCATGTAGATGTGTAAGTTGATATGTTGCCAGTTGGAATACTTAACAAAGCAATTGAAGTAGCAAAAAGTTCTAGTTATTATCCATATAAAATTGGATGTGTAATATTTAATAAAAAACGTATTATATCTTCCGGATTTAACGCCGTTAGATCGTTTAGTCTGATTAATGATAAATATAAAAAATATATTGAATCGTGTCATGCAGAACAAGCTGCCATTATGAGAGTTCGTAATAAACGAAAACTCTGGAATGCTTCTATGATTGTGATACGTATTAATCATTATTCTGAAATGATATCTATGGCAAAACCATGTGAAAATTGTATGAAATCCATACGATTTTTTCACATAAGGGATTTGTATTATTCTGATTCAAACGGTCAAATAATCTTGGAGAAATTAACATATGGCAAGTAGTAAAGATCTGAAAAGTACTATTGATAAGATTATTAAATATGATATCATTAAGAACAATTCAAATATTCTAAAGGAATTTGATGATTGTAAATCAAAGATATCAACTTTGGATAATAATGTATCATTAATCTTTCAAACATACTTTAATGATGTTGATAACAATATTGAGGGTATACACAAATCACTTGGTGATGCGTATTCAGAATTTTTAAGTAAATATGATTTCTATACTAAGGTACAACCTGTTGTTTTAAATCATATTGATAAAGCTATAAATTTGTCTGTTGATACAAATTCATTTATTAAAATTACAGATCAATATAAAAAGCAATATGATAGCGGCGATTATGAAGATACACTAGTACCAACACCGCCGGAAACATATACTTCATATGATCAATTTTGGGCGTATAACAACAATAAATCGAAATACATTTCATCTGTTGTAACCCCAATGTTAAATGAACTTAATGATGTTAATCGTGCCGTAAATGGTGCTGTAACAAACATTAATGAGTGGTTGAATCTCGGTAAAAACATATCTATGACTTGTGCTAATGTCACAAGTTATATAAATTATAAATTTGGTAAGTCCGATTTAAAATATGATAGATATGAATTATATTCACAAAAGATTGAATATATTAAACCTTATTCAGGTAGTATATATAGTGATTTCATGTTAGCTCAATCTATTATCGCTAAATATCCAAAATTCACTCATACATATGAATTTTCAGATGTCTTAATTGATGATATTTTTTCATTAACGAATATTGATTTATCAATGACGTCTACATCAAAAAAGATAGAAGACTTCTTTACTACTTACTTCAAATAATAAATTATGCCAGGAATTGTTAGATTGGGTGATATTTGTAGTGGTCATGGTTGTTTTCCACCAAGACGTGGTATTACGATATCACCAAATGTTTTTTGTGAGTCAATACCAGTACATCGTTTAAATGATGTACTTGAACCTCATTGTTGTCCAGATAATGGGTGCCATGCTGGCATCTACTTGGCAAATAAAACAGTATTTTCTAATTCTTTATCAATTCAAATTAGTGGTGATCCCATTTCATGTGGATCTACATCTATAATTTCATCTGGAACTGTTATTGTTGGATAGTAAATAGTTTTGGATATACTTAATGTGAAGAGAATAATCATGCCAGATAAATATAACTTTGATGAACAAATTTTAGAATTAAAAAAGAACCCCAAAGTGTTCAATAAATTAATTTCATTTGGTATGAAAATATCAAATATTGAGAATAAGTTTAAAGGTGTAATTTCATCTGGTTGTGATAAAATAATTAACGTATCGAAGTGTGTTTCTGAAACAACTGAAAAGTTTAAAGAAAAAATAAATTAATGGAGAATAGATAAATGAGTAAGAAGACTGTTAATATAAATAATGATCCTGAATCTATTATTAATGTTTTAGATAAGGTTGTAAACACAGTATTACCGATACTTAGATTAAATCAATCAGCTAAGAGAGTAATTTCTCGTGGTGCTAAGACTTCACCTGGTATGCTAAATGCTATTAATATTTGTTGTGCTGCAAAGAATGTAATTTCGGCTATAAAGAGATCGAACAAGAATAAGAAGCAACAGACAGAAAAGACTATTAATGAATAATGAATCTAAACAATATAAATAGTAGAATTCAGATTGGTAGCCTAATTAGATCTGCAAATTATGACACTCCAAATAATAGTATAGATGAAGTTGATATGTGTGCAGACGATAAGACTAATGTAATAGAGAAAAAGGGAACTACTAGTTGTTTTGTAGAACTGTTTTGGTTTATTTGCCAAAATAAAAGTCGATATGATAATGAACTTGAATTATTAACTATGTCATACAATTTAATACATGGTAATGTTCGGTTCAATGGTTATTTAAAAGCTTTTGATTGTTATCGTAACGGAGCACTTTTTCTAAATCCTAAAAGAATCACAACTAATTTTGCAATATATCCGTCAGGTTTGTATAAACTGCGGTATGGATTACAAAATGGAATGACTATTCAACCTATTGAACAACTTTATGTTGAATATGATCCAGAGAAGAATCCGTGGCAAAATGAGCTTGTAAGAAGTTTTTTTAGTAAAGATAACGATCTTGTTACTGTTAATATAAAAAATAGTATTGGACAGGAATACATATATCGGTTTGATAAATTACAAACGCAAATGTTATATATGGCCTGTGAAAACGTATTAAATAACGGCACAATTATGAGTGCTTTTGCTAGAAAGAACTAAGGAGAAATTTTAATATGTCAGTTATTCGTAATTATAATAAGGTAATTCTTATTGGAAATGTTGGATCTAAACCTGAACTAAGAACAACTCAAACTGGTATTCAAGTTACAGATTTTCCGATTGCTATGACAAAGCAGTGGAAGACTCAAAGTGGTGAAGAAAAATCTGAAACTACATGGGTTCGTATTGTATGTTGGAATAGTCTTGCTGAAAATGTAAGTAAAATTATTAATACTGGTGATTTAGTTCAAGTTGATGGAATGCTAACTAATCGAGCACGAGTTAAGAATGAAGTTCAGTACACTGTAACTGAAGTTACAGCTAATGAAGTGCTGCTTATGTCTGCAAATACTCGTAGTCGTGCAGATGTATCTGAAGACGAACAGTCAAAAGATGTTGAAGAGTAATATTATTAATAAATAACTAAATATCGACCAGTAGATTTCACATCTACTGGTCTTTTTTTTAAAATAAAATGGAGACATGTTTTGTATAATATTACTATTGTAAAGCCCAATAGTTTGAATTCTGTTGAAAAGCTTAGTTCAATCAATCTGTCCGACGATGTTATCATTTCACAACCTGAAGAATCATCAGATTTAGTATCATTTAATATTGATGGTAAAATTCTAATTCATCCGGATAAAGATATTAATTTTACATTTGCGAAACAGTTAACTGGCTATATTCCGTGTTTAAGAGAACAAGTTGTAAGAGTACCAATTAAATTGTATATTCCATATGGATATGAACCTGTATTTGTAAAACCGATTGGTGTAAATTGGATTAGTGATATCACGGTTGATTATGAATCGTATTCTGGATATATTTTAGATGATGATTATGAATTAGTTGATAAAAATGTTAATATTTTCTCAAAAAATCCTAATTATATTATTTATCGTCGACTTGTATTTAAGTTTATTATTAACACAGAGCTTATGAAGTCTGCTATTCCAACAATGACGATTGGAAACACAAATACATTGTGTGAACTACATATTAATAAGAATTTGTGTAATCATTTTGCAAGTGGTAAGATTTTTTATATTCAGAATAATGAAGTATACTATAAATTAACCGATACAATTTAGAATATATTTAAATGAGTGTATGTGATGGAAAGTTCTGATTTTTTTAAGAGTTTTAGAAATCAAATACGAAGTTCAAAACATATTGAATCGAATGATGTACATGAGGAAATAGACTATGATCGTCATGATATTTTAGATACAATTGATCAGGCTATAGAAAATAAGGATGGTTTTAAATTAGATGGTGCTTATGTTGATGATTTTGATGTAAATGAAGAGTTGAAAAATATAGAAGAATTATCTAAGTATGATGTCGAAACCACAGCAAAAATAAGTGAACCTCAAACACGATCTATTACTAATAAATCTAAAAAAGTACCAGTATTAGATTATATTTTTACGCCAAAAAGTGATATTACGGTATATGAATTAGCAAGATTATTATCATATATACAAATGTCTATTGATCAAAATGTTTTTGATAATATGCCAATTGAACTAAAAAAACATTTTACGAAGTGCATTGATTAAATATATTATTATTTTAATATTCTATATTTATATATAGAAATGGTTATTTAAAAATATGCATTAGGAGGTATGTTTTGAAAAAATATCTACTGGCAATGATACTGGCGGCAGTTGTATTGATGTTTAGTGGTGTTTCTTATGCTAACATCAATATTGAATCTCACAGAAAAGAGATTTATGTGGTTCTTGATAAACATTTAAATTTATCACGCCATGAAACCCGTAGAATGACTGAACTATTACTATTCACAGCCGCTGTGGAGAGTGATTTCAGACAAAATGGTAACGTTTGGTTCCAAGTTCAAAAAAGGACCGAACGGTATATTATCGACCAGCAAGATAAAGAGATACAGAAGGATTTGAAGAATTTGAAAAAGTCCAACGAACATAAATATTACATTGTTTTGGCTGGACTCCTGTATAAGTATAGTATGGGAAAAGGTATGCAGCTCCCAAAACATGACGACCGATACGGTCAGGCTGTCGTGTGGAAAAAGTGGTATAACACTAAAGCTGGAAAAGGCACTGTTAAGGGTGCTTACCGAAAGGGGGTAAAGTACCTTGGATAACATCATTGTTTTGGGTATTATAGGATATGGCCCTTTGCTCGTTAAATTCATCATAGACATACTTGTTCGTGATGAATAGGAAAATATCTTTATGGTGTGTAAACCTCAGTTATCAACTGGGGTTTATAATTAATTGTAAAAATGGTGTAGTTAGATAATGCTGATAATAAGTTTCATTATTGTTGGATTTGTCATATCATTTTGTTTGATTGTGTCATTTAAACATTCAACATTTGATAGTATAATATGTAAAGAAGATCAAAGTATCCGAATAAACGACAGTAATTTTAAAGTTAATATATTTAATGAACATAATGGTGTTGTATTAAATTCAACACAGTATTTAATTTTTCAGAATAAATATATAATTCCGAAGTACTTAATACCTGATGGCACCTTATATAAGATCATCAAGTCTAAGTGTGATTATGCATCTTGGATTTTTGATCCGTTTGTTAATAATAATATATTCATTCCGACAAATTCACTCTGTTATAATAAACTTATAATAGATGAATTAAAACTTCGAGTTGTTAATTCGTCCGGTATTGTTTCTGAAAATATTATTTTGTCAGCATTGAACTGTGGGGTATATGTCAATAACATAGTTGAAAGTATTAAAACTAATATTAATAATGGTAAGTTTAACTTTATTATTCCATGTAAGGATAATGATATTAGTTTTAATCTAATGGTTAGTATGCAGCCTGAATTACTATTTTTACAAAAATATATCGATTCATATCAATATATTGATACATTATTTAAAGAAACTAAAATTATTAACAATTCAGATTCTATGTGTTTTATTTTTAATCGTCATAGTAAGATTCTACTTAATTCTCAGGTATTTGTTAATTCTTTTTTAACAAAGAATGTTAAATATTTAGAAGGAGAATGTGATGATGAATGAATTTCAGAAGTATGTGTTTGAATATGAACAACTTGTTGGCAGAAGATTTACTATATCCGAAGCTAGAGAAATATATTTTGAATATATTAGTGAATGCGGTCATATTATCACATCAGAACATATTCAATCTTGGAATAAAATTGAAAATAAGTTCATAAAATCTCACGAAAAATTTAATTAACTATTGGAAGTAATTAAATTCGTATGGTAAAACAAAATAAATTAATTAGTTCATTAAATTATGCATCTACTACATTAAAGATTTCCTCAACAATTTTACCAGTAATGTTAATAGTACTTGTCATTAATAATGTCCCATTAGGACAAGCGTTATTTATGACTGCTATTCCATTATTTTCTAATATATTTTATTGGTTTGAGACCTATACTTATAATTTAGGTTTTAAGCTTACGCCTAAGCCAAATTTCATTGCAGATAAAATAAATGAATTCTTAATAAAAGTTAAGGTTCCCAAATTATATTTACCAGATTTTCATAGAACATTAAATATTCTGATAATCAGTTTGTTTTTAATATTTGAATGTCAAAATATATTATGTACAATAGTTGCCGTTGTATTAATAATTGGAAATGTGTATAGTATACTGTATAAGTATATTTCACTTGATGATATAAGTAAACAAGTACAAAGACGTAGGGAGTTACGCCTTGAAAGTGATCTTGTTGGATCTTGTGACAAATGAACTACTACAGTCCTTTAATCCAGTTATTAATGCTTCAATATTCATTAGCAATACGCAAAATATTAAGTCAAGTACTGTATATAAAAAATTATTAGCTAATATTGATAAAAATAAAATTATTGTATTATTTAATTATAAATGGAAAATATTATAAATTGATTCATTCATAATTAAATTTAATAACTGGATTGGAGAACACAAACGATTCATGTGTTACTACTAATTTTAATAAGAAACAAAGCGCCCATCTCGTAGAAATACGAGATGGGCTTTTTTTAACGGTTATTTTAGTGCTTTGCTTTTCAGTATTGCTATAGAGACGTCACCTTTACCCTTATAGGTATTGTAATATTTCTTCCAAATTTTTGCCTGTGCGGATTTATCGTTTGCATTAGGTAATTTTATTTTACCAACATCGACATACCGCTTATACTGCAAAGCAGCCATAACTGTTGCATATGCAATATTTGTCTGCAATTCAGGAATTGCCAAGGACTTGTTATGTCTAAGTCCAGAGACAATTTCCTGGTATTTGGGATTATACTTCAGGTAATTCTCCCAAATATCTTTTTCGGTGTTTGGTTCCATTTGAAACCAACCAAGTGCTGGACCTTTCTTCTGTGTAACAAGACGACCGAAATCACTTTCGACTTGTGCTGTCACCAAAAGTAATCCAACGTACTTGTCGACTTCATCTAGATCAAATATCTTAGATTCGACCAAAATACTCCGGAATAATCTTTTATACTGTTTGTGGTCAGCAACACCTTGACTGATCACATATCTGACTGGTTTTTTATTGTATTTATTTTTCCACTCATCTACTGATGCTTTGAGTACACCAGTATTATTCTCAAGGTGTTGAATTTGTGTCACCTGTTCTTCAATTACCTTATTGGCCGCATAGACTTTTTCGTAGCTATTATTGACCACGTTCAGGTGCTGAAGGGTGAACACAATACCTCCGACAATGAAGCCGAGGGTAAATATTAACAGGTTTAAGATATACAGTTTAAATTTACTGATTACCATGAATAATTCCCTCCTTTTTTTTAAAAATATTTCTATATTAAAAAACTGAATATTT
>ERZ779866.2054-NODE-2054-length-18915-cov-4.599947_pt1 | contig 18915 bp, 8 predicted proteins | sample MGYA00511248_ERZ779866 | MGnify/ENA primary metagenome ERZ779866 (study PRJEB29588, sample SAMEA2155758) | human gut metagenome | biome: human gut; feature: human-associated habitat; material: faeces | place: Denmark | collected 2008/2010 ... | reverse complement strand
GGTACCTTCGGCCTTCGGGATGACGGCGTTGCGGTAGGCCTCGCCGAGGTTGATCGAGCGCTCGCGGTCCTGACCGGCCTTGACGGCGTCGTTGAAGGCGGCCTGAACCTGCTGGGGCGGCTGGGCGTTCTGGATGGCGACGCTCATGACCTCAATGCCGGAGGAGTAGCGATCGAGCATGTCCTGCATCGACTTCTTGACGGCCTCGGCGATCTCGGCCTTGCTTTCGAAGAGGACGCTGTCCATTGCCTTGCGGCCGACGACCTCGCGCATGGCGGACTCGGCGGCCTGCGTCACGGTGAGGTCGGGCTGGCGGATGCGGAAGACGTAGTCGCGCGCGCCGTCGCCCGGCTTGATGCGGTACTGGACGGTGAACTGCACGTCGACGATGTTCTCGTCGTCGGTGAGCATCAGGGCTTCGCGCAGACGGTCGGAGCGGCCGGCAAAGCCGATTTCGGTCGTGCGAACGCTCGAGACGTCGACGATCTGCACGTCCTGAATCGGCATCGGGAGATGCCAGCGGAAGCCGGCGGCGGTCGTCTCGGCATAGCGACCGAACGTGGTCACGATGCCGCTCTGGCCTTCGGGCACGATGTCGGCGGGGAAGTTCGGGAGCGTCACCAGCGCCGCCTGCAACTCCTGCTGCACGTCGGTCGATTCGGCTTGCAGGCGCGAGGATTTCTCCTTGAGGTCGGCCACGAAGCGCTTGCGCTCCTCGGCCTCGTCGCGGCGGCCCTGGCCCATCAGCGCGCCGATCTCCTTGGCGGCCTTGTTCTGGGCGGCCAGCGTGTTGTCGAGTTCCAGCTGGAGGGCTTTGCGCCGGTCGTCGAAGCTGATGATCTTTTCGATGACAGGCGCGGCGTCCACGCCCTTCTTGGCCAGCTTGCGTGCGGCGGCCTCTTTGTCATCGCGGATTTGCTTTATCGTAAGCATAATATCGTGAGTTTTTTTGTGTTTTCGCCTTACAACCTGCAAAATTAGTAAATTCGCGTCAAACTGTCACGCCGAGACGCCGTTTTTTGCGATTTTATGAAAAAACCGGACTTCCGCCCAAAGCGGAAATCCGGTTTTCGGTTGTGCGGGCTGCGGATCAGCGGGTGTGGAGCACGAGGTCCGTGCGCAGACGCTTGCCTTCGGCCGGGACTTTCGCTGCCGTGTTTCCGGAGGCTTTCGCCGGAACGGCGACGCGTTCGCCCGTCAGGTAGGTCGTGAAGCGCTGTCCGCCGGTCTCGATGCTTCCGGTCCGCGATTCCGCGGCGCGGGCCGCGGTCTGTGCGGACGCCTGCTGGAGGGGCTTCATCTTGAGGGACGAGTAGGTTTTCGAACCGGCGTACTGGCGCAGGTAGCTCGAACTCGACGCCTGCGGCGTGCTGAAGAGCAGGAACATGTAGCTGTTGACCTCTTCGGGTGAGTAGGGGCTTGAAGCCCAGTAGAGCGTGTCGCCGATGTAGCCGACGGCCATTCCGGCGTCGCCCCAGAAGATCGACAGTCCGTTCGAGAAGCCGAGCGTCGCATAGGCGCCGTTGTACATCCCCGCGTACTGGGGTTCGACGATCAGCATGTGCAGCTCCTTGTCGTAGTAGCCTTTCAGCTGGGGTGCGAAGTCGCGCATGTCGGTCATGCCGCTGATGAGCACGTCGCGGTCGTTGATGCGCGCGATGTCCATGCGGAAGGTCTTTTCGGACGACTGCGAATCGACGTCGACGGTCGCCGTGACGCCGAATGCGCCGATGAAGTCCTCCAGGGTCTTCGTCCGGTCGAAATCCTTGGCGAAGTAACCGAACGTCGACGCGCTCTTCGAAACGAAAGCCGTGTCGCCGAACGAGTTGTACATCAGCAGGGCGAGTGTGTACGTGCTGCCTTCGTCGAGCGGGCTGAACGACGTGCCGCGGCCTTCGGGGGAGTTGAGCTGCGCGATCATCTCCTCGGGAACGTCGTAGCCCCGGGATGCGGTCACCTCCTCCAGTGTCATGCCGAGCGCTTCGCACAGGTAGTCGGCGACGGCGGTTTTGACGCAGAGATATTTCATCGCCGCCACATTCGCGGTCTGCATCTGCCAGATGAGCGTGTTGTAGGGCGAGTAGTTGAGGTTGTTCTTCGGAGCGTAGAACTCGAATTCGAGCGATCGGGGAGCATATTCGTCGTTCGGATCGTTCGTGAACCGCTGCGTGTAGAGCTTGCAGGGGTTCTCGATCGAGTCGTAGGCCAGCGCCACGGCGGTGTAGTTGCCCGAGGGAACGTTCCAGACCGAGGCGTCGTCCGCGAGGAGCGTCACCACGGGGGTCACGGCCTCCAGTTTGTCGTCGATCAGCTGCCGGCGCACCTCTTGCTGCCGTTCGGCGTCGGCGGTGATGTCTCCGGCGACGACCGCGGCCTTGTAGTACTTCGTGTATTCGTTGGGCGAGAAGTGGAGTTTCGGAGCCTTGAATCCGGTGCTCGTGGTCTCGATGCCCTCGAAAGCGATCTCCACGACGGGCGTGGTGTCGATGTCGGTGTCGAAGACCAGTTTCTCGGTCCCCTGGGCGAAATAGCCCGACGACACGTAGTAGATCAGGTAGAACGAGAAGGTGCTCTCGCCGTCGAACGTGCAGGGATAGCTGGCGTACGCCGAGTCGTTGCCGGTGTAAACGGCCATGTCGGCGACGTAGACGTACTCGTTGTAGTTCGAGTTGTAGTAGCCGATCGACTGCGCCGGCACGGTGCAGGTGTTGTCGTCGTGGAGGACGAACTTGAACGTCACGCCGCTGGCCCAGTCCTTCAGCCGGAAGATATTGGCTCCCACGGCTTTCTCGACCTCCAGGCCCGAATCGCGGCCCGAATAGTACCCGTTGTAGTGGTAGGTTGCCAGCTGGGGGATCTCTTCGCCCTCTCCGGTGGTGCGGTAGAGCGTCTCCCACTCCAGTTCGTAGGTGGCCGAAAGGGTCACCTTGTCGGAGTACTGCGCCACCTGCGCGGCGTTGTCGCCCGGACGCGCCTCCCGGCTGCTGATGTAGAGCGTGGTCTTGTAGTTCGAACCCATGACGAAGTTCGAAAGGTCGACCTCGACGGGAACCGTCACGGAGTGGCTGCCGTCGGGAATGGTCGCCTCGGCCGGAACCGAGAACAGCTCGTAGTCGTCGTCCTTGGTCGCCAGATAGACCTTGTAGGCGCCTTTGTTGCCCGGACGCGCGATTTCGACGTTGATCACGCCCTGCACGGCGTCCTGCGGAAACTCCTTCTGGATGGACGACTGGATGAAGTGGATGGCCTTCGCATCGTCCTTGTTGGGGGTGTATTGGTCGCCCTCCTGCGTCTGGCTGCAGGCCGCGGTGAAGAGCAGCAGTCCCGCACCCAGATATTTCGATATGTTTTTCATAGTGTACTTGATTTTCAACGGTTCAAAGGCTCGTTAGGGATTCTGGTCCTCCTCGTTGATGTTCGGATTGGCATCCAGTTCGGCTTTGGGAATGGTCAGCACCCAGTCGTAAGTGTCGGCTTTGGTGATGTTGACGTTCCGGCGGTTCATCATCGAAATGCACTCCTCGGAGAAGCCGTCGTCGGTCCGGCGGTCGATGCCCTGGCCCAGGCGGCGGACGTCGAACAGCCGGCCGTACTCACCCCACAGTTCGATGCGGCGGTGGGTGAGGATGTTTTCGAGGAACGATCCGGTCCAGGTCGTGGTCGTCGCGCCGAGCAGCGTGCCGCTGCGGTTGTTGGCGCTGTAGCCCGGGTCGCGTTCGGCCATGACGGTGTTCATCAGTTCGCGTGCGCTCTTGAGGTCGTCCAGCCGCAGGGCCGCTTCGGCGGCCGTGAAGTACATCTCCTCGACGCGCATGTAGATGTAGTCGCCCAGGAAGGAGGCCACGTTGGCGAACGAGAATTTTTTGCTGACGTAGGGCGACTCCTTGTCCGAGGGGTCCCACCAGTCGCGGCGGATGTCTGTCGCGCTGATGCGGTTGTAGAGCTGCTTGCTGATCAGCTTCGGCGCCGATTTGGCATAGGCGCCCTCCTTGTTGTCCATGTGGGTGAAGAACCCGGCGTAGCCGCCCGCCTGGTCGGCCACCTGAATGCCTGCGCCCCACATGACGTTCTGCTTGTCGAGCGAGTTCATGCCGCCCGTCAGGTCGCTCTTCGTGCCGACGGCGTAGCCGCCTTCGTCGATCACGCGCTTGGCCGCCTTGAATGCCCCGTCCCAGTCGCCTTCCGCCAGACAGGCGCGCGACTTGATGCCCAGGGCCACGTAGAGGTTGATGTGCGATTTGTTATTCTCGGCCAGCGTGGTTTCCCTGGCCTTTTCGAGCAGTTCGATGGCACGGTCGATGTCCTGGTCGATACGGCCGTAGACCGTGCGCAGCGATTCGCGGGGCTGTCCGCCCGTGTCGATCGACGTGCCGGTGGTGTAAACCGGTACGCAGGGCTCGTTCCAGCGCGAAGCGCCCGTCAGGGAGTTGTAGGGGGCGCGGGAGAACCACGTCGCCAGGTTCAGGTAGCAGAGCGCCCGGATGGCGTAGGCCTGTCCTGCGACGTAGGCCACGTCGGCCTCCGTTCCGGCCATTTCCGGCTCGGCGTCGATGATGTAGTTTACATTGGCGATCCATTTGTAGTTGGCGTACCAGACGTCGTACGACCGGAAGGCCGACGAAGTGTAGTTGCTCTTGACGTTGTAGCAGTGGTCGCCCCAGAACCAGCCGTTGCCCTGCGACTGCATGATCAGGTCGTCGGCCATGCAGTCGAGCGCCAGGTTGTAGGCCGCGATGCCGAAGCACTGGTGGGTGTTTGCGGTCGTGGACCATCCGGCCGTCCACATCGAGCGGTAGACGCCGTTGACCGAAGTGATGGCCGTGGATGCCGATTTGAGCAGTTCCTTGCCCGAACCCGAGTCGGTCGGGGAGAAATCGAGCATCGAGTCGCTGCACGAGGGGGCTGATAAGCCGATCAGTGCGATGATAAGATATATTGCTTTTTTCATAGTTGTTTTCTCCCGTGGTTAAAAGTTCAGGTCGATACCGAATGCGATCACGCGCGACGGGGTGTAGCTGTAAGCCACCGATCCCGTGAAGTTATACTGCGGGTCCATGCCGTCCATGTGGTTGAACATGGCGATGTTGTCCAGCGTGGCGTAGATGCGCAGCGACTCGATGTCGATCTTCTTGAGCCAGCGCTTGGGAAGCGTGTAGCCGACGGTGATGTTCTTGATGGCGAAGTACGAGGCGTCGATCAGCGAGTTGCTGGTCGTGGCGTACGAGCCGCCCACTTCGAGCATCGGCACGTCGGTCTTGTCGCCCGGCTTCTGCCAGCGGCGTTTGGCGTTTTTGTGCCAGTTGTTGCCGGCGTACTGCACGTACATCGAGCCGTTGTAGAGTCCGTCGTAAACCCATCCGCCGATCGAATAGGTCGTCAGGAACGAGACGTCGATGTTCTTCAGGATCGTGAACGTCGAACCGATGCTGCCGAAGAGTTTCGGCTCGCGGCTTTCGTGGTAGTATTTGCTCAAGGTGGCCATCGCCACGTTGTCGGTGATGTACTCGTCGCAGCGCGTGTTCACCAGCGTCCCCTCGTCGTTGACCGTCTGGGTCCAGTAGGCGTAGTAGAGCTGCTTGCCCGTGGCGGGGTCCACGCCGGCCGTTTTCGGCAGGTAGAAGGTGTAGATCGGCCGCCCCACCTCGATGACGCGGATGCCCGACGTGATGACATCCTGGCCGCCCGTGAGCGAGAGCACCTTGTTGCGGTTGAACGAACCCATCAGCGTCGCGTCCCAGCGGAAGTCGCGCTTGTCGAGGATCGTTCCGCGCAGCGAGACCTCGAGCCCCTGGTTGCGCAGCGAGCCGACGTTGTCGTTGAAGCCCGTGAATCCGGTCGAGATCGGCAGTGGACTGTTGAGCAGCATGTCGCGCGTTTTGCGGTTGTAGTACTCGACCGAAACGCCCAGTCGGCCGCCGAACATCGTGGCTTCGATGCCGGCGTTGAGGTTGCCGTTCTTCTCCCAGGTCACCTTCCTGTTTTCGAGCTTGTCGACGAAGGCGCCCGCATCGGTGGCGTTGGGCCACGTGTAGTCGTAGAGACCCTGCCATGCGTAATAGGTTCCCAGGTTGTCGTTGCCCTGTACGCCGTATGAAACCTTCAGCGTGAGGTTGTCGAGCCACTGGCGGGTGTTCTCCATGAACTGCTCTTCGGAGATGCGCCACGAGGCGCCCACCGACCAGAAATGGCCCCAGCGGTCGCTGGGATGGAAGCGCGACGAACCGTCCGTTCGCCAGCTGGCGTCGATGTAGTAACGGCTCTTGAAGCCGTAGTTGATGCGCGCGAGGTAGGACTCCACGCCGTAGTTGTGCGAATAGCTGTTGTTGTCGGTGGTCGTCACGGCGGGTCCCAACTCGTCGATCCCGCCGACGATGCCGGTTTTTTCGCCGAGGGCGTAGTTGTACTTGTAGCGGTAGTACTCATGGCCGGCCAGCAGGTTGAGGGAGTGGTCGCCGAACGTGCGGTCGTAGGTCAGCAGCTGGTTGAACGTGTAGCTCAGCGTGCGGGTGTTGGTCTTGCTGAGGCGTCCGCCCTGCTGGGCCGCATTGCCGTGCTCCTTGTCGTAGACCAGCGTGCGCTGGTAGTCGGTGTAGTCCGTACCGAAGTTCATCGTGAGTTTCAGTCCGTAGAGCCGGGCCTCCTCCCTGACCGTCCCGAAGGTGATGTAGCTGCGCGCCGAAAGCGAGTTGCGGGTGTAGTAGGCCTTGTTGTTGTAAAGTTCGGCCTTCGAGTTGAAGCCCTGGGCCGAGGGGCGGTTGGCGTAGCCGTTGTCGTCCTCCGATCCGTATTCGTATTGCAGCCGCCCGTCGGCGTCGCGCACGTTGTTGCCGGCCATGTCCTTCAGGTAGACGGGATAGACCGGGGCCATGAACTGCGCCGTGTACCAGACGTTCGACGTGCTTGCGTCCTCGAAACTCTGGTAGCTCGATTCGCTGTGGGCGAAGTTGGCGTTCATGCCGATCTTGAGCCAGCTCTTGGCCTGCGAATCGGCGCCCACGCGGCCCGTGTAGCGGGAGAAGTCGGTGTTCTGGAGAATGCCGTCTTCCATGTAGTATCCCAGCGATGCGACGTAGTTGGCGCGTTCCGAACCGCCGTTCACCGAGACGATGTGTTCGGTGCGTATGGCCGAATTGTCGCTGATTTCGTCCAGCCAGTTCTCGTTCCATGCAGCTTTGGCATCCGAACGGATCTTGCCCGTCGACTGGTCGATCAGCGTCTCCCACGTGTAGTTCTTGTACGGGTTGTAGTATTCGGGATTCTTCAGTCCTCCGATCTGCTGGCCGAGGTTGGCGGCGGCGTAGCGGCTCGCGCCCTCGAAATCCATGCCCGTGCCGTATTGGGCGCTGTTGCGCAGCGCTTCGTAGCTCATCTCGACGTAATCTTTCATGTCGACCAGGTCGTAGCGGGGGATGGCGCGCGAGGCGATTCCGACGTTGCCCTTGTACGAAATGCGGATTTTGTCCTTCTTGCCCTTCTTGGTCGTGATGACGATGACGCCGTTGGCTCCGCGGGCGCCGTAGAGCGCACCTGCCGATGCGTCCTTGAGCACGGTCATCGTCTCGATGTCCGCGGGGTTGATCGCGCTGAGCGACCCGTCGAAGGGGATGCCGTCGACCACGTATAGCGGTGTCGCCGAGGCGTTCACCGACCCGATGCCGCGGATGATGACCGATGCCGCCTCGCCCGGCTGGCCGCCGCCGGAGGCGACCTGCACGCCGGCTACGGTTCCTTCGAACGATTTGGTGACGTTGCCCACGACGCGCTTCTGGAGTTCGCCGCCCTTGACGACGGCGGCCGAACCGGTGAACGACTCCTTCTTGGCCGTACCGTAGGCCACGACCATCACGCCTTCGATCTCGGCGGTGTCCTCCCGGAGCGTGACGTCGATGCGGGTCTTGTTGCCGACAGGGATTTTCTCGGTCTTGTAGCCCAGGTAGGAGACGACGAGCGTGGCGTTGGCCGGGACGTTCGTCAGGGTGTAGTCTCCGTCGACGTTCGTCGTGATGCCCTGCGTAGTGCCCTCCACGAGAACGTTCGCGCCGATGATGGCTTCGCCGTTGGCTCCGGTGACTTTGCCGCTGACGGCGACGTTCTGCGCCCAGGAGGCCGTCGTCCATGCCAGTGACAGGATGCACCAGAGAATTGCTGCTATCTTGTTCATAGATGTACTCTTATTTGATGTTGTGCGTGTTGTGAATGATGGTCCAGAGGTCGCCTTCGGGTTTCGCTCCGGCGGGCAGCTGGACGCTCTCCATCGGGTAGATGAACTTCTCGGGGTTGGCGATGGGTTTCCCGGCGGGCGACCGGAGCGGTTCGTCCGTTCGGGTTGCAGCCTGCGCCTTCGCCCGGGCGGCGTCCGGAGCCGCGCTGGTGGTCGCCGAACCCCATTTGGTGACTTTGTCGCCGACCGTGTTGGTCGCCGTCGCCATGAAGACGTACGTGGTTTCGGGCGTTACGCCGCTCTCCCCGGTGAAGAGGATGGCAAAGCCGTTTCCGTTGATGTAGGGGAGGTACTCCTCCTTGAGGTCGTGTCCGAACTCTTCGATCACGGCCGGATAGTTGTCCGTGCTGACGTTCGCCAGGGCGCTCTGTTTGAAAATCGCGTAACGCACCGTTGCGATGTCGATGCCCTTCATGACGCCGGCTACGGTGTTGTGCGTCGGGCCGTAGTTGGCGTTGGTCGAGGCTGCGGCTGCGAACCACGCGGCTGCGGCCGTGCTGGTCTTCGTGGTGACGGAGTTGACGCAGACCGTTTCGGCGCCGCTCGACGAGGTGGCCAGCGTGAGCAGCGTGTAGGACGTGCCGGCGCTGACTCCTTCCGTAAGTCCGTTGTAACCGTCGGCGCTGTTTACCGTCGCCGAGAGCAGCGCGGGGTTGAACTGGACTCCGTAATTGGGGTCTTTCAGGAATGCGGCGATGGCCTGTCGGTCGTAGGGATCGGAGAAGACCTGATTGAAGAGCTTGGTCGTCAGCGTACGGTAGCGGACGTCCGTCACGTCGTCTCCCTTCCAGTGGGTCCACACGGAGTTGGTCCAGCCGTAACCCGTCAGGGCGAGGTAGGCGTTGGTGATGTAGAACCGCTGCGTGAACCAGTCGCTGCCGCCGTAGTTCGGACCGGCGGAGTAGCCGTCGGCCGTGGTCTTGAACTGCGTGGAGGAGAGGTTCGAGGTGATGTTGCCCCGCAGGTCCATGCCGAAGGCGAAGATCACGTAGCTCAACTCGGGGGTGAGTCCCGTCATCTGGAGGCTCTGGGTTCCTGACTTGAGCATCGAGGCCATGGCCAGCTGGAGGCTGATGCCCTGCTTTTTGGCGTATTCGACGATATAGGTCTGGAAGGCGGTCATCAGCTCTTCGGGCGAATACTTGGCGAAGGTCGTGGCCGGGAGAATCTCATAATAGTAGGTTTCGTCGCTGGAGGCGTAGATGTCGAACGCCACGGCGTCGGAGATGATCGTCGTCGGGGCGATGACCAGCGGCGGAACGTCGGCGTCCGAGGTGACGAACGAGAGCTGTGCGGCTTCCGAGTTGGTGAAGCGCGTGGCGTCGGACGTCATGGCGCGCACCGAGAAGGAGTAGGTGCGGCCCTTGTCGAGTTTCGACAGGATGACCGTACGGTTTCGGGTGGTCGACACCTCCCCGCCGTCGACCGAGAACTCGTAGAGTTCCGCTTCGGGCACTTCGGTCCAGGAGATGACGGTTTTCGACGCATAGGCGCTGCCGAGCGTGATCTTCGGCTGGGGAAGCTGCTCCAGATCGTCGGTCAGCACGTGGATGTAGGTGAAGGGGGATTCGGTGTATTCGGCCGGGTCCCGGGGGCAGGCCTTGACCGCCACGACATACTCTTTCTGCCGTTCCAGACTGTTGAATTCCAGCCGGCAGCCGGTCGTCGAGGTCTCGCTCCCGCCGTCGAACGTGTAGACGTAGGACCCTGCGTCGTCGACGGCTTCCCAGCGGAGGGTGAATCCGGTGGTCGTCAGGTCGCTGACGATGATCTGCGGCTGTGCGACGGGTTGCAGGCCGGAGCCGGTCTCCGCCGCGTCGTCGTCCGACGAGCAGGCGCACAGTCCCGCGAGGGCCGCCGCCGCGAATGCCGCGTATTTATAAAAGGTTTTCATAGGTTTGATTCTCTTTTGCGTTAGTGAATGTGTCATTCGACGGTTACCTCGATCGGTTTGCGAATGGCCGCGCCGTCCGAGACGATGATCGTCGTCCGGCCTTTCTTGAGGCCGGTGAGCTTCATCACTCCGCCCCGAAGTTCGATCTTCACGAGGTCGGGAACGGAAACGGTGTACCCCAGGACATTGGTGGCGGTGAAGTGGTTGCTCAGGTCGATGCTGACGGTGTCGCCCACGCCGACCCGCTGCGCCGGGATGCCGTCGATCTTGGCGATGTTCCGCAGCAGCTTGTAGGTGTCGAGGCTGCCGATGCCCATGTTGCCCAGATACTGCTGGTATTTGCCGGTGCAGTAGCGGTCGACGGACTGGGTGCTGCTCAACAGCGCCTGCCGGAGCATTTCGCCCGTAAGGCCCTTGCGTTTTTCAGCGCCGTAGTAATAGCTGACGGCCAGCGCGCAGGCTCCCGACACGTGGGGGCAGGCCATCGAGGTCCCCTGGCTGCCTTCGTAGCCCGAAGAGCCGTCGGCGGCCACGCTCGTGCTGTAAACGCCGCCGTAGGCGTTGCTCAGCATCTGGTCGCCGCCCGGGGCCGAGATCCGGACCCATGTGCCGTAGTTGGTGTAGTAGGCCGGGGCGCCCGTGAACGCGGTTGCGCCCACGCTGATCGCGTTGGCGTCGGCGGCGGGATAGCAGACCTCGCTCGAAGCGTCGTTGCCCGCGGCGAAGAGGACGATGCCGCCGGCCATCGGGCCTGTCTGGTTGCCGTTTTCGTCCAGTCCCGCATATTTGTTGAAGTACTCCATGGCACGCGAGAGCGCCGAGTAGGAACCGCGTGTCCAGTCGGTCACGGAGATGGTTCCGGCGGTGTATCCCCAGCTGTTCTGGCAGATCACGGCGCCGTTGTCGGCGGCGTACTTGATGGCGCGGATCTGTCCGGCCAGTCCGGCGCCCGACGATCCGGACTCCGACTTGCCGAGAATCTCGCACGACATGATCTTCACGCCGTCGCCCCTGCCCGAGCCGCCTGCGATGCCGCAGACGCCCACGCCGTTGTTGTTCACGGCGGCGATCGTGCCGGCGACGTGCGTGCCGTGCATCAGTTCGGCCGAGAAATCCAGTTCGCCGGTCTCCTTGGTGAAGTTGTAGCCGTAAATGTCGTCCACATAGCCGTTGCCGTCGTCGTCGACGCCCGGCGTGCCGTTCAGTTCGGCCTCGTTGACCCACATGTTGGCGGCCAGGTCTTCGTGGTCGTATTTGACGCCCTGGTCCACGACGGCGACGATCACGTCGGGATTGCCCGTCGAGAGCTGCCAGGCAGCGTATACGTTGGCGTCGGCGCCCAGCTGGCTCGTCTGCGCGAAGATGTTTCCCGTGTTGTTGTAGTGCCATTGCATCTGCTGCGAGCGTTCGCTCTCGTTGAACGGGAAGGGGACGTTGCGCACCTCGTCTGCGATGGCGCGGGTGACGCTCTGCGCCCCGGCGGCGGGAGATGCCGCGCGGCGGTGGTCCGAAGTTTCGGCGGCCAGCGAGTATTCGATGATTTCGATGTCCTTGCACGAGGAGAGCAGGCTGGCCATCTCGCTCGTCGGGACCGACGGGTCGTATTTGGCGTAATACCAGAGGTGCAGGCCTTCCCTGCGGGTGCGTTCTTCGAAACGCCCGCCGTCCGGGAAGAGCCGTTCGAAACGTACGGTGTTCACCGTGTTGAGGATGCGGTCGATCTCGTCGATGCCGCTGCCTTTCGAAACGCCCTGCGCGCGGCTCTTTTCCACGATGCCGGAGGCCTCGGTCTTCAGTTTGAGGATGATCTCGCCGCCGATGGCCGCCGGGGAGGCGTTGACGATGACGGGACCCGCGGTCTCTTCGCCGCCGCTCTGCGTGTCGTCCTTGGCGCACGATGCCGCCGCGAGGACGGTTGCCGCCAGGAGAAGCGATTTGAATGGATATTTCATAGACGATCAGTTTTTAGTGTTATTCCCGGATGCAGCGTATCTGTGCGGAACAGTCGTGCTCGCCGAGCCTGTAATTGCACCAGTTGGGGTTGAAGTTCACGAAGTAGGCCGATGACTTCGTCGCGTCGGGAGTCGCCTGGGCGGTCCAGTAGAATGCCATGCCGCCCGTGTAGTTGCAGATGCTCTCCGAGATGTAGTCCGTGTAGTAGATGTTGCCGGCCATCGGGTAGTAGTCGCCGGTGTTTTTCCAGCGGCGCCCGCAGTCTTCGTAGGCGTTCCAGTCCCATTTGGCGCTGACGCCGGTTTCGTCGTAATCCGCCGCTGCGCCGCCGTTGGTGATCGAGTTGTTTCCGGCGGGAATGCCCCAGAGATCGGGTCCCGGGACCTTGTAGCCCGGAGGGCAGGGGTCGAAAATGGTCTTCTCGGGACCCCACAGTCCCGGATGCGTGGCCTTCGGGTCTGTTCCCGTGCAGTACCAGTCGGCGTGGCCGTTGTACGGCGATTGCAGGTAGGTCATCGGGTTTAGGATCGAATTGGGAATGTTGGCCGGCGGCGTGGCGAGCACGGCGGCCTGCGCGTTGTAGACCCATGTTCCCGTTCCGTCGCCGATCGCGGTGTTCGGTTCGTTGTAGGCCGGGACGTTGTTGCCGTCGGTATCCGCGTGGTAGGGCGATCGCGAAGGCGTGAAGGGGTCCTTGCGGCCCCATTCGTAGAACATGCCTCGGTTGCCCACGTCCATCGGGGTGTTGTTCAGCGCTCCGAGGTTGCGGTCCATGATCACGGCGGCGACTTTGCCTTCCGAGTCGATGTGGTCGTGCGCCGTGATTTCGTCGTTGCAGACCCAGATGTGCCAGCTCCAGACGATGTTGCCTTTGATGTCCTTCACGGCGATCACGGCGTTGCCCTCCGAACGCCCCGTCGAGAAGGTCACGTAGCCGCCCCGGTAGATCGGCGCGCCGTCGATGATTTCGCGCGACATGGTCTTGTCGCCGTCGTGGCGCGATTCCCAGAGCAGTTCGGCGAAGGCGCCGTCCTCGATGGCGAGTCCGTAGTTGGCGATGTAGTCGCTGACTCCGTCGCCGCCGCCGTTGCCCTTGACCGATGCGTCGAATTTGTAAACGCCGCCGGTCCGGGCGATGTAGCAGTTGGCCGTGCCTTCGGCGCTCAGGTTGACGCTCCGTTCGGCGCGCTGTACGAGCGCGACCTCCTGCGAAACGGTCTCCCCGTTCTTCTCGGCGCTGACCGTGAGTTTGCCCGTCAGGGTTTCGGCTCCGGCGTTGATCAGGGTCTCGACCAGCAGGGCGTTGCCGTCCTGCCGGGCGACGGTGAACCAGTCGCCTTCGGCGGCGTAGTCCCAGCCGTCGGCGTTCGTCGCTACGGTGATCACGGCGTTGCCTCCGTCGGCGTCGAAGATCACTTTTTGGCTCGACACCTCCACGTAGGCCTTGCTTTCGCCCTCCTCCGGCCATATCCGGGTGGTTTCGGTGCAGGCTGCCAGCAGTGCGGCCGACAGCACTGCGATGCTGCATATTATCGTATTTTTCATGTTCGGGATCGTTTTGTGTTCGTCTATTCCTTCCACGTGGTGGGGATCTTGTCGTAGTCCGAGAGTTTCGTACATCCCGCGAAACTGCTCTTGGCGGCGGTGATCGCGGTGAGTCCCGAGGCGGCGGCATTCTCCGCCGTGCGGTCGTACAGGTGGTATTTCACGCCGTCGACGACCGTGTAGGGCGATTCGCCTTCGAGCGACGCGCAGCCCTGGAAGGTCGAAGTCAGCGTCTTGAGCTTCACGGCTTCGTCGAACAGGCTCACCGGAACGCTCCTGAGCATCCCGCAATCGCGGAAGAGATTCGCGACGCTGGTCAGTTTGACGGGGCTGACCAGCATGTTCTTGCCGACCTCTTCGAGCGACGTACAACCGTCGAAGACCGAATTGAACATGGTGGCCGAAGCGCAGTTGAACACCTCCGACCCGACGCGGACCAGTCCCGTGCAGTCGGCGAACAGGCTGGTGTAGGTTGAAATCTGCGTGGTTTTCAGCAGCCCGTCGGGGATCTCCCGGAGTGAGGTACAGTTGAGGAATGCCTTCTTGAAATTGAGCGACGTGCCGTTCAGTCCCGTGAAGGCGTCCGGCGCGATGCTTTCGATTCCCGAGCAGCCGGAGAACATCTCCGTCAGGGTCTTCGTCTTGGTGTTGGCTTCGAACAGGCGCGAGGGAACCATCGTGAGGCGGGTGCAGTTCAGGAAGCACTGGGCCACGGTGGTCGCGTTGACGTTCTTGGCGAAGAGCCCTGCCGGAATCGTCTCCAGGGCGGAGCATTCGGAGAATGTGTTGTTGAAGGCCGTCGCCCCGGTCAGTCCGTCGAAGATTCCGGCGGGCACGCTCTTCAGCGCCGTGGCCCCTGCGAAGAGGCGGTCGCATTTGGCCGAGGCCGTGCTCTTCCCGAAGAGGAGGCCGACCGATTCGAGGGCCGTGCAGTTCTCCAGGGCGTTGGAATAGGTCGTCACTTTCGGGTTGCCGGCGAACAGTCCGTCGGGCAGCGTCGTCAGTGCGGCGCAGTTCTGGAACACCTTGCCGAAGGTCGTGACGGAGGGATTGCGGCTGAACAGACCGGCGGGAGCCGTTTTCAGTCCCGACGCCGCGAATACGCTGGTGGCGGTCGCCAGATTCGGCATCCCGGCGAAAATATCCTCCGGAACGCTTTCGAGCAGCGTGCAGTTTTCGAACAGGCTGCCGATGCTGGTGATCGCGGGTGCGCCGGCGAAAGCCTCCGCGGAAACGGTTTTCAGGTTGTCGCAGTCCTTGAACATCGAGGAGATATTCTTGCAGGCGGCGCAGCCGGAGATGATGTTGGCGCCGATCTCTTCAAGCCCCGTACAGCCTGCGAACAGGCCCGAGAACGAGGTGACTTTGGAAAGTCCGCCGAGGACGCCTTCGGGGATGCTTTTGAGCGAGGTACAGCCTTTGAAGACATTGGTGAACGAGGTGACCGCCGTATTGGTGGCGAACAGCCCTGCGGGGAGCGTCGTGAGCGACGCGCAGCCGTTGAAGGCGTCGTTGAAGGCGGTGACCAGGGTAAAGCCGTCGAACAGCCCTGCGGGCACTTCGGTCAGCGAGGTGCAGTCCTTGAAGATGTTGTTGAAGGCGGTCTTCGTCACGGTCGTGAAGGCTCCGCTGCTTTTGAACAGCTCGGCCGGGACGCTTTGCAGTTCGCTGCATCCGGTGAAACAGCTCATAAAGGTCGTCACCTTGTCGCAGCCTGCGAACAGGTCGGCGGGAACGCTCTGGATGGCCGTTTTGCTGAATGCGCTCTGGAAATTGGTGACCTTGTGGTTGTTGGCGAACAAGCCGGCCGGGACGGATTTCAGGCTTGTTCCCGAGAAGAGCATGCGGAACGAGTCGACCTCGGGGTTGTTGGCGAACAGGCCGGCCGGGACGAATTCGAACGACTCGGTGTTGGCGAACAGCGAGTTGAAGGTCGTCACCTTCTTGTTGTTGGCGAAGAGTTTTTCGGGAACCGTCTTCAGTTTGCCGTTCGAGAAGATGATCGAACAGTCGGTCAGCTCCGTGTTGCGAGAGAAAAAATCCTCGTCGATCTGGGTGATCGCCGTGCCGGAGAAGAGCGAACCTACCGAGGTGATCTTCGTGCAGTTGTAAAGCAGGTCGGCGGGCACTTCGGTGACCATGTTGCAGTTCTGGAAGCAGTAGGCGAAGGTTTCCGCCTCGGTTGCATGGTCGAACAGCCCGTCGGGAACGGCTTCGAGGACGCGGCAGTCGGCAAATGCATAGTGGAAGGTGGTGACCTTGGCGAAGGCTTCGGTGTTGTCGGAGGGAATCCGTTTCAGCTCGCGGCAGTTCTGGAATGCGCGCGCCATCGAGGTCAGCCCCGTGCGGCCCCAGTTGTAAACCTCCTTGAACTGGTTGCCCAGTCCGTAGTCGGGGATGTCGTAGGAGTTGAGCGACGTCACGTTGCCCTTGACCGAGACGATGTAGTAGCCCGGGTCGGTGTAGGTGTGCGAGGGGTAGGCGGAGGTGACGTTCTCCTCGATGCTGCCGTCGCCCCAGTCGATGGTGGCGTCGATGGCCTTGTCGAACGGCAGATAGGTCTTCAGGCTCGACGAGGTGATGTCGATTCCGAGGATGAAGGCGTCGAGGTCCAGACCGGTCTGGGAGACGGTGACGACCTGTTCGGTCTGGTTCTGTTTGCCGTCGCCGGCCGATACGGTGATGGTTGCGGTGCGGGACGATCCGCTCGAATTGGTCTCTGCGGTGATTGTAAGTCCCTGCTCGGTTTTCGTGGCGGAGAGCCAGTCGGAATTTTCGGAAAGCGTGTACTCCCAGTCGTAGTTGGATCTGATTCCCAACTCTTTTTTGTCGGATTCGGTGGGAGTGGGCGAGAGGGGAATGGTTTTTAGCGAAACGTTGACGTAGACGGCGCGGTCCTGCGTGACGCGGATCGTTTCAGAGACGGGATTACCCCCCCCCTCGCCGGCAATCAGCACGAAGGTCGTTTCGCGGTCCTCGATCTCCTCGTTGGGGTCGAGCGTCATCGTGACTTTGTCGCCCTGCTGTTCGAGAAGCAGCCACGGGCAGTCTTTGGTTTCGAAGATCCAGTCTTCGTCGGTCGACTGCACTTCGAATTCGGCGGTCAGTTCGCCGACGGCGGGAATCTGGAAGTTGTTTTTCGATGCGGCGATTTCGAGCGTGCCGTACGCGTTCTGCGTGGCGGAGATGGTCGCGGTCTTGTCGCCGGCGGTAATGGTGATCGTAGCCTGCTGCTGCTCCTCGACCTTGTTGCCCTCGCAGTTCAGGACGAGCTGGTCGGCGACGTCGTCTTTCTCGATGGTCAGCCAGCCGGCGTTGACGGCGTCGTATTTCCACGTCGTGTTGGTCTGGATGTCCACGACGACCTCTCCGCCCAGGCTCTTGAAGCCGATCGAGGCGTTGCGTTCGTCTTCAGCGGCGAACCATGTGTTTTTCGACGAGATGCCCAGTTCGGCCGCAATGCCGGACGGTTCGTCGCCCGGGACGGGGTTGGTGTAGGTGATCGTCTCTTCGGAGCACCCCATCATGCCGAGCAGTAAAGCTGTCAGTGCATATAATTTTTTCATGTGTGCTGCGGTTTAATGTTTCGATACGGGAAAGGTGCTGCCCGAGGGTGCGATGCCGTCGGCGGCCCGGGTGACGGAGGTCGGGGCCGTGCCGGTGTCGGCCGGAATGTCCCAGTCTACGAGATACATCGTGCCGGTGGCGTAGTAGAGGTCGCCGAACGACAGCCACTGCTGCTCCTGGTATCCGATGATGCCCAGCGTGGTGTACGGCGATTCGAAACCGTTCAGGAGGATCGCCTTGCGGGTTTCGTCCGCGTCGTCGTTGTAGCCCTCTCCCAGCCTGCCGGTCAGCATGCCGTTGTGGAAACCTCCGCCCTGCATGTTGATCGAGTACAGGTAGTGGAAGCGGGAGACCGTCGGGGAGATCTCGCGGGTGTAGCAGAGCCTGCCCAGTTCGATCGACATGGTTTGGGTGTTTTTGTCGTAGGTGGCTTCCACGACCGTGCCCGTCAGGAACAGGTTCTTGATGTAGAAACTCTTGCGGTACTCTTTCTCTTCGACGGTGCAGAACGTACCCGTGCCGCTCACGCCGATCGGTTCACGGCCGTAATACCAGTTTTCCGCATGAAGTCCGTAATATCCCAGCATTTGGTAGTAGGGGTTTTCCTCGCGTGAGATTTGCGAAACGGTCACTTTGCAGGATTCCGTAGCGGAGCCTTTGGTCGCCCGGACGGTGAGCGTCGCATTGCGGTGGGCGTCGGGATTGCGCGGGGCGCCGACGCGTACCGTTCCGCTGACCGGGTCGCTTTCGACCGAAACCCAGTCGGCGTCGCTCGTGACGCTCCACTGGCCGTTGGAGACCACGGTGAAGAGAACGCTCTCACCTTCGGAATCCAGCGAAATTTCCTCCGAAGCGGTGGTGGACAGCAGGACCGTTTCCCACGAGAATGCCTGGTGAACGGCGATTTCCTGTTTGTCGCCGGCCGTTTCCACGGTGATTTTCGAGTTGCGGACATTGTCGGTCGTATTGCTTGTCGCGGAGATGGTCAGCAGGCCCTCTTCGGAGGCCAGCGTCACCCAATCGTCCGGACAGCTCACCTTCCAGTCGGAGGGCGTGGCTACCGCGACGGTGGTCGTTCCGCCTTTCTGGGCGAACGCGACACTACTTCGCGAGAGGACGATCACATCCGCGACCTCCTCTTTGTTCTTGTCGTCGCAGCCGCTTGAGGCGCAGAGGACGAGAACCGTCAATAGCGTAAAGCATCTTCTCATAAAAATTGGATTAGGAATAAAAAATGAATGGGTACGGTATCCCGTTTCCGGAGAACCGTATTTGCTGAAAATTGCATCGTGTGAAATTTTTGGACTTGTTTATTTGCGGCACAATATACGAAAATTTGCCCGAATGCTTTCTGGAAATCCTGAAAATATTGTCGTAAAAGTCTTTTCTTATTGTTTGTTTTTCGGTGTTATGCGTGTGTATAAGGTTGAGTTTTAATGATTTTGAAGAATGACAGCCGTTTTGCGGCTGCAACTGTTTTGTTTGTCGGATATTGTCATCGCAGGGATATTTCCGGTCCGGTAAAAAAATGTGAGTTTGTTATATATTGACCATTTGGGGCGTAAGCCGTTGAATGATAATTGATAATGTCCGTCCCGGCGGCGGTTCCCTCGATTTTCCGTCCGCGACGTCCCGATATTGACCGCTTTTTGTTACTTTTGCAAAAAGAAAAAAATGAAACTCGTCGAACTGTTAGCTCCTGCCAAAGATTACGCTGCGGCCGCGGCCGCCGTAG
>ERZ779866.2053-NODE-2053-length-18920-cov-7.761940_pt1 | contig 18920 bp, 17 predicted proteins | sample MGYA00511248_ERZ779866 | MGnify/ENA primary metagenome ERZ779866 (study PRJEB29588, sample SAMEA2155758) | human gut metagenome | biome: human gut; feature: human-associated habitat; material: faeces | place: Denmark | collected 2008/2010 ... | reverse complement strand
TCACAGCCTTGTCCAGGGTCATCCCCACGGTGGCGGGGTGGCTGTTGAGACCGGACTCCTCGCTGATGACAGCGGCGGCCTGGCGGATGGTCCCCTGATGGGCTTCTACCCCGCCGAAAGCCGCTTCTGCGCGGGCAAGGGCGCTTTCGATCAGTCCCAGGTCCCGCACGCCAGCAGAGCCGCCGGAACGGTCGATCAGCTTTTGATGCAGCAGCAGCACGTTTTCAACCGTGGGCAACCAGATCATTTTGCAAGCTCCTTCCACGCGGGCAGGTTTTCGGAGACGATGGCCTCCATGTCGGCTTCTATGGCCTTTTGCTCTTTCATCTTGAGGAAGGCCACAAAGTCAAGCACCTGCTGCTGGGCCTGCGGCTGCAAGTCCTTTGCCTCCTGCGTGATTCTTTCCACCAGCGTCATAAACGCGCCCCCTTTCTCTCCATACGATGCCGCGCGCGGCTGTTCTTATTCCTCCGCCTGGCCTGCCGGGGTAAGGACCTGCCGCCCTGCCCGGTCATTCACGGCCTGTATGATGTACTGCGCCATGCTCTGCCCCTGCTCCCGCGCCTCTGCTTGCAGGGTTGCGCGGTCCCCTTTTCTTACCCGAATTGCGATTTGTTCAAGGTTTTCCCGCGCGTATTTCTGCGCGGCTTTGTTTCTGGCCTGATTGTAATACTTCGGCCTTGTTTCCATGTCAACCACCTCATAAAACATCATATCACAATCATAAATTGCTAGCAATGTACAATATGGCTAGCAATTTTCCCCCATTATCAATTTGCATATTGCTAGCAATGTGCTATACTATAACCACGGTAAGGGAAGAAGCCCAAACCGCAAGGCCCGGCCAAGGCAGACGAAGGGCGCAAGCCCGACAAGAAGGCAAGGCAAGACGGGGAACGGATACGAAAGAGGCCGCATGAGCCGCCGAAGTAAGTAACGCCACCCCGCGCCGGGCACCAACAAAGAAAGGGGCAAGAGCCAATGAAGTACAACCTTCGGTCCATCATGTGCCGGGCATGGGAGATTCGCCGGGGCACGCGGTACACCTTCGTAACGGCCCTGAAACTGGCCTGGGCGGAGGCCAAGGGCGAGCGGGTCTACACCTTCAACCTTGAGAACGCGCGGGCCTGCATCACGGCCTATCTGGTCAAGCTGGGCAAGGCGCTCTCCGACATTCACCAGCAGCACAAGCACGACATCCTCCGGGCGGCCCTTCTGGTTCCCGTGGACGCTGCCGGGGTGGCCGTGCTGGACGGTAAGACGGTGGGGGTGTGCAAGTATGCCAGCAGGAACGCGTAAAAAAAGCCCCTCGCGTGCGGCCAACACGCGAGGGACGAAAGCGGAAGTCAACATCCGTATTATACCACAGGCAACGCAGGAAAGCAACCGGGATTACCACCTTGCGCGGATCGTCGAAATGCTGGGGAACATCAAGAGCGAAAGGACCATGACTCATATATACTGGTTCGTACAGCGAAGGATGGTTCGGGAGTGAAAGAAGGGACGGGCACAACGCCCGCCCCCTTTTTATTGCTTGCTTAATCGCCAGAAAGCCAGCGCTTCCGTGCTGCTGGTCCAGTCGCTTTTCCATGCCTTGAGGCCCTTGTGCATATGCCAGTTTGTGCGGCGGTCCAGCCCTGCAAGCTCTTTCATAACGCGGTCACGGCGGAGGGTGGAGAAAGCGGAGAGGCGCAACGACACCACAAGGGGCCGGGGCTTCCCGCACGCCTCCGCCGTTTCCTCCATGCTGCGCCCTTCCAGATCGTGCAGGGTGACGGCCTGCCGCTGTTCTTCCGGCAAAAGGGCCACGCGCTCGCGTACGGTTTCTCGCACCGCCTGCCGCTCCATGCGTTTGTCCGGGCCCTCGCCTTTGGCTGGCAGGAGGTCCACCAGCGGCACGCCATCCTCACCTACCTCTACATCAAGGCTCACGGGCCGCATACGGGGCAAAATCTGCCTGAACTCGTTTTTGATATGGAATACGGCCCACGTTGAAAAGGCGCCTTTCCCCGGTTCATAGGTGGCCATGGCACGCATGACGCCGATCCGCCCGGCCTGCACAAGGTCGTCAAAGTCTGTAGCAGCGTCGCATAGCGGAAAGTACTTGTTTGCCATGTAGATTACAAGCCCGTCATGCTCCACAGGAAAGCCCCCTTTATCTGGGTTGCCATTTGCTCATGTTGTAGGATTGTAGCCCAAGCTGCTGTTGGGTGCTCACATACTCCACAAGGTTTTCCCCGTTCAACCCCACTTCTACGTTGACCTGCGGGGCGGGCATGCCTGCGAACAGATCACGGGGCGCCGATGCCCACACAGAGGATGCAACGGCGGAGGCAAGGGCCTCATAGTCGATGGACGCACCGCCAGCTCTCCACACTTCGGCCTCCCTTGCGGTCAAAACGGCTTCACCCTTGTGCAGCTCCGATATATAGCCATCAAAGGGTACATAGTCGAGGCCGTCAGCGTTTGAACCGTCAATCAGGGTTTTCACTCGCTTGGGGGTGGAGAAAGAAAGGTCCTTTCCTGTGCCCGACATTACGCTGTTGATTTTGTCCACCCATGCGGCGGTTTCTTCATACAGCGCGGCTAATTCGGAGGTCACGCCCGTGGCGGTCGCGGCCACGTTTGCGCGGGCGGCTTCCTGCTGGTTGAAAGAGGCTATCAGCGCGTCGAATTCATCTTCCATCGTCTGATACTCCGCATCCAGTCCCAGCCGGGTTTCGGTCAGTTCTCCGACGATATCCTCTTTCATTCCGTCCACTTCGCCCGCCGTCGCAGCAAGGTTTTGCAGCTCTGTGTCCGACATCTCTACCATGCCCGCCATAATGCTCGCGCTCTCAAGGGAGCCGTCCGCAAACTGGTCTATGATCGCTTCTGAAATGCCAAGTTCCGCAAAGCGCTTTTCCAACGCGAAATTGGTCATCAGCGTGCCCACGACACCCGATTTCTTACCCATCGCCTCAATGCGTTCTCGCGCCATGACATACAAAAGCGCGTCGCCGTTGTAAACATTTCCCTTGTTGTCGGCCATGATCAGGCGATCGGCATCGCCGTCAAACGACAGGCCCAAATCGGCACCGGCCTTGGAAGTGCGTTCGGCAAGATCGTCGGTGTGCGTCGCGCCGACGCCTCGGTTGATGTTAAAGCCGTCGGGTTCGACGCCGTCGGAGACAATGTCGGCACCAAGTTCGTGGAACACGGAAGGCGCCGCATGATAGGCCGCACCGTGAGCGCAGTCGAGGTAAAGCTTCATTCCCTTGAGGTCAAGCCCCGTCGGGAAGGTGCTCTTGCAGAACTCAACGTAACGCCCGCAGGCGTCGTCCAGACGATAGGCCTTGCCGAGCGCGTCGCTTGCTACACACTGATAACCCTTGGTGATTTCGGCTTCGATTTCTTCCTCTACGGCATCGGGCAATTTCGTCCCGTCGGCTGAGAAGAACTTGATGCCATTGTCGTGGTACGGATTGTGACTGGCACTGATCACGACGCCCGCGTCCAGCCGCAAGGCGCGCGTCAGATAGGCAACAGCAGGCGTCGGAACCGGGCCGCACAAAACAATGTCGACGCCCGCAGCGGAAAAGCCTGCCTGAAGAGCAGCTTCGAGCATATAGCCCGACACGCGCGTGTCTTTGCCGATCAAAACCGTGGCGTGAGCCGTCTTGCTGCGGCGCGCAAACACACGGCCTGCCGCCTGCCCGAGCAACAACACGAAGTCGGGCGTAATCGGCACTTCACCCACCGTGCCGCGCACGCCGTCGGTTCCAAAGAACTGTCTTGCCATTTTTCTCAATCCTTTCGTCAAACGCCCACGGCGCTTGCTGCAAAACTCGAATTTTTTTAATTTTAGCGAGTTGCCTGCATGGCCTGCCAGACGTCAAAGGCCTCACGCGTTTCCTTCACGTCGTGCACGCGCACGATTTGCGCTCCCCGTTCGGCGGCAAGCAAAGCGCCCGCCACGCTCGAGACGATGCGCTTGGAAGGATCGGGTTGGTTGGCCGCTGCGCCGATCGAAGTCTTGCGAGAAAGTCCCATCAGATAGGGGCGGCCGCCAGCGACAAAGCGCTTCGTGTGCTTGAGAATGCTGAAATTGTGCTCAAACGTCTTCCCAAAACCGAAACCCGCGTCCCAGCAAATTTGCTCGAGCCGCACGCCCTTAGCCAGAAGAGCCGCTTCGCGGGCCTTGAGATACGCTTCGATTTCGCCCAGCAAATCCTCGTAATCGGGGCGATTTTGCATCGTCTGCGGCGTTCCCTGCATGTGCATGATCACGAGTCCTGCGCCGCTTTGTGCGGCCACGTCTTCGGCGCCGGGCAGTTCAAAGGCGCGAATATCATTGAGAATGCAGGCGCCTGCTTCGAGACTGGCCTGCATCACCTCGGGCTTACTTGTGTCAACCGACACGGCGAAACCCTCTCGGGCAAGCTCGCGCACCACGGGCACGACGCGGCGAATTTCCTCTTCCACACTGACTTCAGCCGCTCCGGGTCGTGTCGACTCGCCGCCCACGTCCAAAATGTCGGCTCCCTGCTCGGCCAGGCGCTTACCCCAGGCCACGGCCGCTTCAAATTCGTTGTGCGTACCGCCGTCGGAAAACGAGTCGGGCGTCACGTTCACGATACCCATGATCAGAGGCCGCGACAGGTCCAACACGCGGTCACGGCACTGCCACGTCGTCGCACGCTCGAAATTGTCTTTCTGCACCGTCTATCCTTTCAAAAAGAACGGCGGGACCGGCCCGCCGTCATTCAGTCATTTCGACCTTAATTTATTTCGGTTCGTCCTTATCCGAAGCAGGAGCTTCAGCACTCGCCTCGTCAGCGGGAGCCTTGGCTTCCTGCACCGGCTCCTCGACCTTCTCTTCCTTGCGGGGTTCGGGCTTGGCCGATCCCGTCACCGGAGACTTGGGAGGACGCGGTTCGTTGCCCGCGAGAATGTCGTCGATCTGGTCGCCGTCAATCGTTTCCCAATCGAGAAGGGCCTTGGCCATGCGGTGCATTTCCTTCTGATGTCCTTCGATGAGCTCGCGCGCACGCTTGTACTGCTCGTCGAGAATGCGGCGGATTTCAGCATCAACCGCCTGCATGGTCTTTTCCGAAATGTGCGTGGTCTTCGTCACCGAACGGCCGAGGAACACTTCGCCCTCGTTTTCGGCATAGACCATGACGCCCATCTTGTCGCTCATGCCGTAGCGCATCACCATGTCGCGGGCCAGCTGCGAAGCGCGTTCAAAGTCGTTGCTCGCGCCCGTGGTCATCTGATTCATGAACACTTCTTCTGCAATGCGTCCGCCGAAGAGAATGGCGATGCGGGTGAGCAGATAGTCGCGATCGTACGAGTAGCGGTCCTCTTCGGGCAGCTGCATCGTTACGCCAAGCGCTCTGCCGCGCGGAATGATCGTCACCTTGTGCACCGGATCGGACTTGGGCAGAAGCTTTGCCACCAGCGCGTGACCAGATTCGTGATAGGCCGTGTTTTTGCGTTCGTCCTCGGTCATCACCATGGAGCGGCGCTCCGCACCCATCATGATCTTGTCCTTGGCAAGTTCAAAGTCGTTCATTTCCACCACGCGACCGTTGCGGCGAGCGGCAAAGAGAGCGGCTTCGTTCACCAGATTGGCAAGATCGGCGCCGGAGAATCCCGGAGTGCCGCGCGCGATCACGTCGGGCTGCACGTCGGGGCCGATGGGCACCTTCTTCATGTGCACATTGAGAATCTGTTCGCGACCGCGGATGTCGGGCAGCGGCACCACGACCTGGCGGTCGAAGCGGCCCGGACGCATCAGCGCCGGATCGAGCACGTCGGGACGGTTGGTTGCGGCAATCACGATGACGTTGGTGCCGGTTTCAAAGCCGTCCATTTCAACGAGCATTTGGTTGAGAGTCTGTTCGCGTTCGTCGTTGCCGCCGCCGAGACCTGCACCGCGCTGACGGCCTACCGCATCGATTTCGTCGATGAAGATGATGCACGGAGCGTTTTTCTTGGCGTTTTCAAACATGTCGCGCACGCGAGCCGCGCCCACACCCACGAACATTTCCACGAAGTCGGAACCCGAAATCGAGAAAAACGGCACACCGGCTTCACCGGCAATAGCCTTGGCAAGCAAGGTCTTACCGGTACCGGGCGAGCCCACGAGCAAAATGCCACGCGGAATATGGCCGCCCAAGCGCTGGAAACGCGACGGATCGCGCAGAAACTCCACGACTTCCTGCACGTCTTCCTTGGCTTCGTCGCAACCGGCCACATCGGAAAAGCGCACTTTATTGGCCGAATCGTCAAGCATGCGCGCCTTGCTCTTTCCGAACGAGAAAGCGCCCGACTTGCCGCCCTGCATCTGACGCATGAAGAAAATCCACACGCCGATCAAAAGCAGCATCGGGAACCAGCTCACAAGAATCGTCTGCAGGAACGACGGTTCTTCTTCGGGCTTGCCGAAGACCTGCACGCCGTTTTTACGCAGATCGTCAACCATCCACAGGTCGCCCGGGCTGGTGATCACGTAGGAAGCGCCTTCGACGGGCGTCACCGTGATCTTGCGGCCCTGCACGTCCACGCGGCGAATCTTGCCGTCCTTGGCATCCTGCATGAACTGCGTGTAGCTCGTCTGCTCGGCGTTCATGGGCGCTGTGGCCGTGTTGTCAAACTGCCGGAAGACGGTAAAGAGCACAAATGCGATGAGCAACCAGACCGCCACGCGGCCGATCATTCTGTTGTCCAAGATATTCCTCTGTCATGCGCGGACGGTCTTGCCGTGCAAGGCCGTCCTGTCTCGAATACGTAAATCAAATATGAAGCTGTCGGCGCTCTTTGTCTACAGTCAACACCGAGCATAAAAGCCGCCGACACCAAAGCACGTTAAGCCTATCGCAAAAGACGCGCAAATGCCGAGAGCACGTGCGTGAGATTCGTTAACAAAGTTTGCTTCACGCTCACTTGTTCTTCAGGCGGCGTGCCACCACGTACATTTCCGCGCTTGAATTGCGGCTTGCTTCAGGTTTGCGCTGCGCCACACTCACGAAATGCTTCTTACAGTTTTCAATGAACTGGGAGTAGCCCGACCCCTGAAAGGCCTTCGTGACGAACACGCCCTCGGGCTTGAGGTGCTCGACGGCAAAGTCAAGCGCGAGTTCATTGAGAAGCAGACTGGCATTGGCGTCAACCATCGCAATGCCCGAGAGATTCGGCGCCATGTCGCTGATCACGACGTCGAGCTTGTCGCCTCCGAGAATCTCGTTTAACTTGTCTGCCACTTCCTGTTCGCGAAAGTCCCCCTGCAGGAATGTCACGCCGTCGATGGGCTCCATCGGCAGGATGTCCATGGCGATGATGCGGCCCTTCAATTCGCCGTTTTTGTCCGTGAGTCGCTCGCGAACGATCTGCGTCCAGCTACCCGGGGCACTGCCGAGATCGGCCACGTTCATGCCGGGACGAAAAAGATGTTCGGTATCGTCCAGCTCCGTGAGTTTATAAACGGAACGGGCGCGATAACCCTCGCGACGGCTCTTCTTGACGAAAGGGTCGTTGATATGGCGCTCAATCCAAGCGCGGTTGGAACGTAATTTTTTTAGGGATTTGGGCATGAAAACAATTGACGTCCTCCCGCCGGCTCACGTCGGGGGATTCCTGCTAACAGGCAGAGCCTGCTGCAGCTGGGTTTCTGTTGCTGATTCCCGATGGGGACTCATTTCACAGACGCTCCGAGCCTGCCGGCTCATTCTTAATGACACCGCATTTTAGCGACATTCATCCGCCAACTCATACAGGCGGTCTTCTGGCGTTAGTCAGATAAAATGCGTCCTGCACGACTTTTTTAGGTACAAAGACGCAATTCAACAATGACAGAACTAGTTTTAGAGCGTAACGAAAGACTGCGCCTGCGCGCCGATGCCCATCACTTGAATCCGCTCGTGCTGATCGGAGAAAAGGGTATGACGCAGGCCGTCTTAAAGGAAATCGAGCGCGCGCTCGACGATCACGGTCTCGTCAAGGTGCACGTAGCCGGAGACGATCGCGAAGAACGCGACGAAATTTATCACACGGTCGCCGCAGAGCTTGGCGCCGCCCGCATCCAGGCCATCGGCAAGATGCTCGTCTTCTATCGCCCGCCCGTCGAAAAGACCGAAGAGGACATCGGGCTCGCTCAGCTGCGCGCCAAGTCCGACCCCGGCGCCCGCGGCATCAAAAAAACCTCCGACAAGAAAAAGAAGCTCGCTTTAGGCAAACCCTCGAGCGCCAAGGACGCCAAGCGCAAGAATAAAGCGCGTGCGGCAGCCAAGCGCAAAACTAAAAAGGCCTCGCTTGCCTGACGAACTTCAGTTTTTCGTCTTCAAAGCCTGCGGAAAGTCCCTACCGCAGTTTTTTTTTTGCTAGCGCGGCAGGCTTGTATGACAACTCAATGACGATTTGATGACAGCTTTGTCATAAATCTGTCATAAACATCTGCAAAACTCTTTTATTGAGTTGTCAACAACCCATCCGTGCTCAAATGTCTGATTTTTATCTGGTCGTCCTCGGCTTTCTGGCCGTGCTGGCGTGCTTTGACTTGTTCGTAGGCGTCAGTAACGACGCCGTCAACTTCCTTAATTCCGCTTTGGGCTGCCGCATCGCGCGTTTCCGTACCACGATGTGGGTAGCAAGCTTCGGCGTTCTTCTCGGCGCCACCTTCTCCTCAGGGATGATGGAAATCGCCCGCTCGGGCGTCTTTCATCCGCAGATGTTCACATTCAACGAGATCATGATTGTCTTCTTTGCCGTCATGATCGCCGATGTGCTTCTGCTGGACACTTTCAATTCCCTGGGTCTGCCCACCTCCACCACCGTTTCCATCATCTTCGAGCTGCTCGGCAGCGCCCTTGCCGCCGCTCTCTACAAGATTTACGTTGCCGACGGCAGCTTCGCAGCCGTTGTTGACTACATCAACACCGCCAAGGCACTGACGATCATCTCAGGTATCTTGATTTCCGTAGGCGTTGCCTTCGTCTCGGGCATGGTCGTGCAATACCTGATGCGTTTGCTCTTTACCTTCCACTTTGAAGCCATGTATCGCCGCATCGGCGGTATCTTCGGCGGCTTCTGCATCACGGCCATCTTCTACTTCCTCGTCATGAAAGGCGCCAAAGGCGCCAGCTTCATGCAACCCGAATGGATCGCCTGGATCGACGCCAACACCTCCGCCATCCTTTTGACGCTCTTCATCGGATTGTCCATTTTGTTCTCCATTTTGCTTTGGACAATCAACTTCAACATCTTCCGAATCGTCATTCTGAGCGGTACCTTCTCGCTTGCCTTCGCGTTTGCCGGCAACGACTTGGTGAACTTCGTCGGTGTGCCGCTTGCCGCTCTTGATGCCGTACGCGACTTCATGGCTAACGGCACCGACGGCGACACCTTCATGATGACTAGCCTTGCCGAAAAAGGCAGCAAGGCCGCCACAATTTTCTTGCTCCTGTCCGGTTTGATCATGGTGCTCACGCTGTGGTTCTCCAAGAAAGCCCACCGCGTGGTTCAGACTTCCATCAACCTCTCTTCGAGCCAGCAGGGTGAACACGAACAGTTCGGCAGCTCCTTGCCCGGCCGCATGATCGTGCGCAGCTCCATGACGCTCGGATCGGTCATCCGTCAGATTCTGCCGATGCGCCTTCAGGGAGCATTGCATTCCCGCTTCAAGCCCCGTAAGCTCGAGCGCAACGAACAGCCGCTGCCCTTCGACTATGTCCGCGCATCCGTCAACCTGGTCCTCAGTTCCATTCTGATTGCCTCTGCAACCAGTCTGCAGCTGCCCTTGTCCACCACCTACGTGACCTTCATGGTCGCCATGGGCTCGAGCTTTGCCGACGGCGCCTGGGACCGTGAAACCGCCGTCTACCGCATTTCCGGCGTGCTCACCGTGATCAGCGGCTGGTTCCTCACCGCCTTTACCGCCTGCTCGGCCGCAGCCTTGGTCTGCTGGATGGCGATGATGGGCGGCACCTACATGATGATCGCGCTGATGCTCTTTGCGATCACGCTGCTGATTCGCTCCAACTTCCTTAAGTCGCATTCCGCCGAGCAAAAGGAACGTCACCTCAAAAACGACGACTGCTACTCGGTACGCGACGCCATCAACGACACGGTCGGCCTGCATCTGCAGCACACCGTGGATCTGTACGAAGCCACCGTCAAGGCGTTTCTCAACGACAACGAATCGGCGCTTCGCAAGATCAAGAGCGAGTCGACTGATTTCTTCGACCTGTTGAGCCGCGAACGCAGTATCTATTACGACATGGCCCAGCAGCGCAAGTCCGATACCAAGCTCGACCGCGATGCCCGTTACTGCTACTACCGCGCATACACCGGCATGCGTGAAGTGGGAAGCAACCTGCAAAAGCTTACGACGACGGTTAAGGACCACATTGCCAACCGTCACCGCGTCTACAAGGGTGAACTCAAGGCCAATCTGATCCAGTTGGCAAGCGACCTGCAAAAGCTCGGCCGCGCCGTCAAGGGCCGCCATGCGCTCGAGTCGGTGAAGCTCAACGGCAACGACATCATCCTTGAAATCGACCGCATGCAGGAAAACCTGCTCTCGTCGATTGCCACGGAAAACATCTCGATGCGCGGCTGTGAGCTCTACCTCAACTTCCTGCAGTTTGCCCGCGAGCTCGTCAACCGCTACAGCATCGTGGCCGTGCTCCAGCACGAGCTCAACGAGCTGTGCGACCGAGCCAAGACGAACGACAAGAGCGAAGGCAAGTCCGGCGCCAAGCTCGAAAAGCCCGCCTCGCACACCGGTCCGCAAAACATCCTGCGTGCCCTGCACGTCACGGGCTTCGGAAAGAAATCCTAATCGGATCGATTTCTTAAGCTGATGGCAGCCCCGTACAATCCTCTCTGTTGTGCGGGGCTTTTCTTTGGCCCTGCCGAACACAAGGAACAACGCTCATGCGCGGACTGATTTTGTTTGATCTGGACGGAACTTTGATGGACAGCGCCCCGGGATTGGCCAACTCTGCCAATTTCCTGAGGTCTCGCGCGGGACTGGCGTCCCTTCCCTACGAAGCGCTTCGCGAGCACTGCGGCAGCGGGGCAGCGGGAATGATTTGGGCGGGACTCCGCATGCCCCCCACGGCAAGCGTCTTTGAAGCGAGCAGGCGTGATTTTCTGGAGCACTACGCACAGATCATGGTGCAGGACAGCACGCCCTTTGAGGGAGTGCCCGACATGCTCGCACGGCTGACCGCAATGGGACTGGCATGGGGCATCGTGACCAACAAAGCCATTGAATTGGCACGCCCCTTGTGCGAAGCCAAAGGCATTGCCCGACACGCAGCCTGCATTTTGTCGGGACAAAGCTTTCCCGCGCCCAAGCCCGCGCCCGATGCGCTGTTGCACGCCATGGCGACGCTGGGTTATTCGGCTGCTGAAACCGTTTACGTGGGAGACGACGCGCGCGACGCACAGGCCGCCGCCAATGCGAAAGTGCCATTCATTGCCGCCACCTGGGGCTACACCGGCAGCGGCGCCGCCGTCTCCGACTGGGGAGCGGCAGCGCTGGCCCGGCATGTGACCGAGTTGCCCGAACTGGCTGTACGTCTTCTTTCTCGCTAGACGTGCTCTTCCAGGCTCGTCTTGCCGTCGGTACCGAAAGCTAGGCGCTTTAAGGCTTCAAGGCGGTCGCGCAAGACGGCCGCCTGCTCGAAGTCGAGGTCTCGCGCACAGGCAAGCATCTTCTTTTCGGTTTCCTTGATTTCCTTGGCAAGACTCTTGTCGTCCTTGATGTCTAGCCCCTTGAGTTTGCCCTCGTCCTGTGCGCTTGCGTCCGGTCTGTAGACGCCGTCTATGATGTCGCGCACTTGCTTGACGACGCTCTTGGGCGTTATGCCGTGCTCGCGGTTGTATTCCTGCTGCTTGGCGCGGCGTCGCTCGGTTTCGTCGATGGCCTGACGCATGGAATCGGTCATCGTGTCGGCATAGAGAATCGCCTTGCCGCGCACATTTCGAGCCGCTCGGCCGATGGTCTGGATGAGCGAGCGGGTCGAACGCAAAAAGCCTTCCTTGTCCGCGTCGAGAATGGCCACCAGCGACACTTCGGGAATGTCCAGACCTTCTCGCAGCAGATTGATGCCCACGAGCACGTCAAAGACACCGGCGCGCAAATCGCGGATGATTTCTACACGCTCGACCGTATCAATGTCCGAATGCAGGTAACGAACGCGCACGTTGTGTTCGCGCAGATACTCGGTGAGTTCTTCTGCCATGCGCTTGGTAAGCGTCGTCACCAAAACGCGCTCGCCCGCCGCAGCCCGTTCGTTGACTTCGGAAAGCACATCATCGACCTGCGTGAGTGCCGGACGCACTTCCACTTCCGGATCCACAAGCCCCGTGGGGCGCACCACCTGTTCGACGACCTGCGCGCTCTTTTCCAGTTCGTACGCGGCCGGCGTAGCCGACACGAAAATCGAACGGCGCATCTTGCGCTCGAACTCATCAAACCTCAGCGGTCGGTTGTCCAGAGCCGAGGGCAAGCGGAAACCGTACTGCACAAGCGTTTCCTTGCGGGAACGGTCGCCGCGGTACATGCCCCCGAGCTGCCCCATCATCACGTGACTTTCGTCAAAAAACATGATGCTGTCGGCAGGCAGATAGTCAATGAGACAAGGCGGCGCTTCCCCGGGAGCCAGTCCCGTGAGGTGGCGTGAATAGTTTTCGATGCCCTTGCAAAAGCCCACCTGATCGAGCATCTCCAAGTCAAACAGCGTGCGCTGCTGCAGGCGTTGGGCTTCCACGAGCTTGTTGTCTCGGTAGAGCACCTCGAGCCGCTCCTTGAGTTCGGCCTTGATGCCCTCCATCGCCCGAACGATTTCGTCGCGCGGCGTCACGTAGTGACTCGCCGGATACACGACAAAGCGCGGCACACGCTGACGCACCTGCCCCGAGAGCGGATCAAAGAGCACCACCGCATCAACCTCGTCGTCGAAAAGCTCCACGCGTACGGCCACCTCGGCGTGTTCCGCAGGGAAGATGTCGATCGTGTCGCCGCGAACGCGGAAAGTACCGCGCAAAAATTCCATGTCGTTGCGTTTGTACTGCATCTTCACGAGCTGACTGATGAGATCCTTGCGCTCCTTGGTGTCGCCCGTACGCAGAATCAGACGCATCTGCGTGTAGCTCTCGGGCTTGCCGATACCGTAAATGGCCGAGACCGTTGCCACGATCACGGTGTCACGGCGCTCGAGAATCGACTTGGTGGCAGCCAGTCGCATCTGCTCGATGTGCTCGTTGACGGCCGAGTCCTTTTCGATGAAGAGATCGCGCGCCGGTACGTAGGCTTCGGGCTGATAGTAGTCGTAGTACGAAACGAAGTATTCGACGGCGTTGTTCGGGAAGAACTCGCGCATTTCGCTGTAGAGCTGCGCGGCGAGCGTCTTGTTGGGCGCCATCACGATGGCGGGCACCCCCAGGCGCGCAATGATGTTGGCCATGGTAAAGGTCTTGCCCGACCCCGTCACGCCCAAAAGCGTCTGTGCGCTGTACCCCTCTCGCAGTCCTTCGGTCAGTTGGGCGATGGCCGTGGGCTGATCCCCTGCGGGATCGAACTCCGCATGCAGCTCAAACGGAGAATGCTCAAAAGTCAGAATCTGAGTCACGAAAACACTTCTCTACGAATGCATTGAGTGCGCAATTTGATAATTTCCGCCTCTTGGAACAAACCGTACGCACACCAAAGGTCTAATATTAGTTGTTGCCGTCGGCTCCGACACGCGTTTGCAGCCGACCGGACAAATTGGACGATAAATTTTCAACAACAACTAAACAGGGATGCATATGTCCGATGCTTTGTTCAGCAGCCTCGTTGCTGCTCCTGCCGATCCGATCCTTGGCGTGACGCAGCGCTACCGCCAGGATCCCCGCCCGCAAAAAGTAAATCTCGGTGTGGGCGCATACATGACTGACGAAGGCGTCACTCCGGTGCTCGACGTCGTCAAGGAAGCCGAAACCGCTCTTGCCGAAGCTTGCATTCCGCACAGCTACCTGCCCATCAGCGGTCTTGACGGCTACGGCGCGCATGTCCAGCAGATGGTTTTCGGTGCCGACAGCGAAATCGTTCTCTCGGGACGCGCCGCTACCATCCAGACTCTGGGCGGCACGGGCGCTCTGAAGGTCGGCATGGACTTCATGTTCCATATCTGCGGCGAGCGCGTCGCCTCCACGTCGCTGCCCACCTGGGGCAACCACAACGCCATCCTTGGCATGGCAGGCTACGAGATCAAACCCTACCGCTACTATGACGCCGCCACCAACAGCCTCAACTTCGAAGCGATGGTCGAAGACCTCAAGGCCCTGCCCGCCAAGACTCTCGTGGTTCTGCACTCCTGCTGCCACAACCCGACGGGCTACGACCTCACCGAAGAGCAGTGGAAGGTCGTGATCGAAATCTGCCAGAAGGGCGGTCTTACCCCCTTCCTCGACATGGCCTATCAGGGCTTCCGCGACGGTCTTGACGAAGACGCCGCATCGATTCGCATGTTTGCCGCCTCCGGCATGAGCTTCTTGGTCGCCACGTCGTTCTCCAAGTCGTTTAACCTCTACAACGAACGTATCGGCGCCCTTACGGTCGTCTGCCAGAGCAAGGCCGAAGCCGACGTCGTAATGACGCAGCTGAAGGCTGTGGTGCGCTGCAACTATTCCAACCCTCCTGCTCACGGCGCATACATCGTCGAGCGCGTGCTTTCCGATCCGCAAAAGTACGCTCACTGGAAGGATGAGCTCGGCGGCATGCGTGAACGCATCCGCTCGATGCGCAAGGCGCTGGCCGATGAAATGGCCCGCCTCGGTGCCAAGCGCGACTTCAGCTTCGTGACGCGCCAGGCCGGCATGTTCTCCTTTACGGGGTTGACGCCCGAGCAGGTTGAAAAGCTGGCGGCCGACTACGGCATCTACGCCGTCAAAAACGGTCGCATCTGCATTTGCGGCCTCAACACCCGCAATGTGCAGTACGTGGCCAAATCCATCGCCGAAGTGCTCTGATAGCGCACCGATCGGCTGACTGGCCCCAAGCCGTCGTCTTTCTCACAAGGCGACGGCATTTTCTTTTTCTCTTTCGTTAGTTTAAATTTTCATTATAAGTCTTTAAATTTCATAGACTTAGAGAAGTATTGAGCACGATTTTTGCTGAAAATCGTCCTGAATGGCGAATTTTCTCCGAAAAAGACTTGCCAAAACTCAAAAACACCTATATAGTTCTGCTTCTGCATTCCCCGATAGCTCAGTCGGTAGAGCAACGGACTGTTAATCCGTGGGTCGTTGGTTCGAGCCCAACTCGGGGAGCCACCTCTTCTTTCAGAGGGTTGCAGGAAGAAAAGAGCGCGTCACTTCGGTGTCGCGTTTTTTTTATTTCCGCAAAGAAAAGGCATATCAAATAAAAAGCGCCGATCCGAAGATCGACGCTTTTTGCTGTCAAAACCGACCGTCACCGTCTTTGCTTTTGCAACTAACGCTGAGCAATCTCATCCAACTGTCCAGACAACACCGCAACGATAGAGCAGCGGTTGATGAACTCACGCGCAAACACAAGGAAATTCAGGTAAAGCTCACAACCGCGTACCGACAGCTTGTCGTCCGGGATACGGCGCAGCAGTTCAGCCTGCAACGCATCGATGCGATTGCTCGCCTCATCGGCATGCAGCATGACATTGCGCAAATTCAGCTTACCATCTTCCCCGGTCGAGATCTGCTTGAGGTACTGCGCCAGATTCTGCAGCTCGTTCTTGAGCTCGCCCTGGTAAATGCGGTGGCGGTTAGCGACGTGATCGGTCGCAAGTTTGGCCAAAGATTGCAACGAACGACCGACTTCTCGCATATTGGTCGAAATGCGGTAATAGCAGTAGCGAGCGTCGAAGTCCTTGTTGGTGGGCTTGAAGCTTGAATTGGCCATGCGGTAGTACAGGCCGCGATCCGCACTCATCTTGTCGAACAACTCATTGCTGTCCGTTTTGATTTGTCGCAGATCAGCCTCTTTGTCAGCCAGGAACTTATCGACAAGTTCTCCGAATACGGCAACCGTCTTTTCAAAATTGACTTCCGTGCGCTCTTCGACAAGTTGCTGCATCTTGTGAGCGTCGTAACGCGTATCGAGATCGGCACGCATATCCACCGTATCGAGCTTGGCCTTGAGGTTGGATCGTACGAGAAGGAACACGGAACCCACGGCAAAGATCAAGGCGGCAATGCCCTCGCCCCAAAGCGTCAGCCAGCAAACGACTGCAGCCATGGTCGAAGCGCAAAGCGCCGTGATAAACCAGCCGCTGATCACGGTCAACACACCCGAGATACGATAAACAGCGGTTTCACGATCCCAGGCACCGTCGGCAAAACTTGAACCCATCGCAACCATAAAGGTCACGTACGTCGTCGACAACGGAAGCTTCAGGCTCGTTGCCGATGCAATCAGCACGGCGCTCACGACCAGATTGATCGAGGCGCGCACGTAGTCAAACGGCAGCGGCGTTTCGCCATGCAGTAACTTCTTGGGCTCGAAACGGCTGTCGATGCCCTTTTTGACTCCAATGGGAATAAATTGATTGACGAGACGGCCAAAGCCCATACTGGCACGCACGATCATGCGGCCGGGCAAAGAACTGCCGAACTGTTCGTGTTCTCCGGAGTTGCTTGAAGACAGATTGATCGATGTCTGAATCACAATCTGGGCTTTCTTGGAGAACCACAGCGTGAGCACCATCACAAGGCCTGCCAACAGAAGCAGGAACGTGTTGGCAACCGTGGGCTTAAGCAACCCTTCCATCGTGAAAGTGTCGGCAGCGGCTCCCGAAGCCACCCACTCGTTGTAGGAATCAAGAGCGGCAAGCGGTACGCCCACAAAGTTAACAAGGTCGTTTCCGGCAAAAGCAAATGCCAGTGCAAAGGTGCCGGCCAAAATAATGATCTTGAAGACGTTAACGTTGGCAACAAGGATCAGAAGCTGGAAGACAATCGAGAGCACCACAAAGAGCGTTGCCACAATCGGCAACGTGTTGTTGCTCATGAAGTCGATCCATTCGGGGCGCATGAAGCTCGCACCCTTGGCGCCCTTCATGACTAAGAAGTAGAAAATGGCCGTGATGGCAAGCCCCGCGTAGACGCCGCCGATACGGCGATACATTTTTTCGAAATTGAACGTAAAGATCAGTCGGGCAATGTATTGCACGACGGTACCGGCCACAAACGCCACGGCCACCGAAATCAGAATGCCCGAAATGATCGTCAGCGACCGAGAACTGTTGATGTACTCAGCCACATCCGCCAGCGATTTGCCGTCGGCCATCAATGTAAAGGCGGCAGCGGCAAGTGCACTGCCGAGCAGTTCGAACACGATTGATACGGTCGTTGACGTCGGCAGGCCCAGTGAATTGAAGGTATCGAGCAAAATAATGTCGGTAACCATCACCGCAAAGAAAATCACCATGATTTCATTGAAGGTGAACATTTGCGGGTTGAAAACGCCGGATCGAGCGATTTCCATCATTCCCGATGAGAATGTGGCGCCCAACATCACGCCGATGCTCGCAACGAACATCGTCGTTTTAAACGAAGCAATTCGGCAACCGAGAGCCGAGTTGAGGAAGTTGACGGCGTCGTTGCTCACGCCGACAAACAGATCAAAAACAGCCAGCAGGCCCAAGAAGACCAGCAAGGCAATGTAATAGTGTTCCATGGTTTGTTGTTGTCTTGAAAGAATATGATTTTGTCGAGGGATTCTCGGCGCGCAGTGTGCGCTCGAAACATGACAAAACCACTAAGACAAAATGACAAAACCATGACAACGCGGCCTGACTGTGCCGTATGACAACGGTGGAACAACAATCAAAATGCGCACGCCACGTCCAACAAAATCTGCCGAACAAACCGCCTACGGTCTGCTCTTTTTGGTCTGTCTCGGACATTTCCTAAACGGCGGCATCCAGTCTGTAATTCCTGCTGCGTTGCCGGTTCTGCGCGACGCGCACGGCCTGACGTTCACACAAGTAGGTCTCATTACTTTGATGATTCAGGTCACAAGCTCGCTTCTTCAGCCTTTGGTCGGACTCACAACAGACAAGCACCCGACCAAGTACATGCTCGCCATCGGCATGTGCTGTACGCTTGTCGGTCTGGTGGCCTTATCACAGGCATCCGTTTTTGCTTCCATGCTGCTAGCCGTAGTCTTTCTCGGCTTCGGTTCCGCTGTGTTCCATCCGGAAGCTACGCGTATTGCTCAATTTGCTTCCGGCGGTCGTAAAGGATTGGCGCAATCGGTGTTTAGGTCGGCGGGAACGCCGGTATGGCCTTGGGACCGCTGGCGGCCGCTTTCGTTGTGATTCCCTACGGACAGGCGAGCATCGCCTGGTTCGGAATTGCCGCAGGCTTGGCTACTGTCGTGATGCTGCGGGTCGGGACATTGGCCGCCGCTCGGCAAAGGCGGCAATCCCGCCAACCCCTTCGCAAGACGACGCAAAGGACGTTCAGTCGGGCTCTTGCCGTGCTCTTCGTGGTTCTCTTTTTGCTGATGTTCTCCAAACAGGTCTACATTGCCTGCTTGCAGAACTATCTGACGTTCTATTAAATCGACACGTTCGGCATGGCCATATCAGCCAGCCAATACATGCTTTTCGGTTTTCTGGCGATGAGTGCGGTCGGCACAATCGCTAGCGGCCCGCTGACAGATCGCTTCGGCAGTCGGGCCGTCATTCTCTTTTCGATACTCGGCGACGCAGCCTTCACGCTCTTGATTCCTCACGTCGGACTTCAGACATTCGTCTTTTTGGCTTTGGCCGTGTCATAGAAATTCAGCGCGGAAACCCCTGCATTTATGCAGGGGGAGGAAGCGCCGCCTCCTTTCTAAATTCTGTTAAGTAGGTGGTTCGAGGTTCCAGCAGCCTCAACTTTTTGTAGCTGATACCGGCGGAAAT
>ERZ779866.2052-NODE-2052-length-18924-cov-3.587366_pt1 | contig 18924 bp, 16 predicted proteins | sample MGYA00511248_ERZ779866 | MGnify/ENA primary metagenome ERZ779866 (study PRJEB29588, sample SAMEA2155758) | human gut metagenome | biome: human gut; feature: human-associated habitat; material: faeces | place: Denmark | collected 2008/2010 ... | reverse complement strand
ACTCGCGACCTCAACCTTGGCAAGGTTGCGCTCTACCAACTGAGCTATTCCCGCGTCGAAGAATTCCGTATTTTAATGATGATCCTTCACTTGTCAAGAGCCAACTCAACTCGTTTGTTAGGGCACAATAGAAATGTCCTATTGTCCAGCAAAATAGAAATGTCCGCTTTTCTTTGTCTTAGAAAGTGTAGAGTACCTGCATTTTTCCGCTCACACCTTCGCGCTGACCGACATATCCTCTGATTTTCAAATCGTAAGACCAGGGCGAATTTTCAGGCGCATAGCTTAGTCCGAGAGAACCGATGCCCATTGAACCTCGCATTGACGCTGCACCGGTGATTTTTTCTCCGTTGGCTTTAATCTTGACGTCCGGCGTGAAATCGTACTGATAGGCCACTCCGGTATAAAACTGCAAAGAATTCTCAACGAACCAATTGATTCGGCCGCCCACTCGAATGCGGGAGCTCGACACAGCATCGAAGTCAAAACGATTTTCGGTGTTATCCGCGTAGATTTTGACTGAGTCGCCGGGCAAATAGGTGTAGAAAAACTTCGAAAACAAGTCAAGTTTCTGAGAACCCAGATCAAAAATTCGCCCTGCACCGATATGCGCACCGAAATATTGTCCTTTCAAGTTATAGCCGTGAGCTATGCCTTGACCGTCTATGAGACCGCGGCTGACATCGGTTTCGGTTTGACCGCCTCTGATCGATCCTTCGGTGTACCAGCCGGAGCTGTTGCTCAATCGGGCAGAAAGTCCCAGACCGTGGTATTTGACTTCGCCGCTAAAACGCCTGTCGATATTGAGATATGACATCTGCTCGGTGTAGTCACCCTGTCCGGCTTCAAAGAAAATGTCGATGATCAGGGGATTGCCGTCTAAAAGTACAGACTTGGCCGCGCCGGCTGTCATCGTAAAGCCGTGCACATCAATGTGACCGTTCGTGTCATAGTTGCTTTGAACGCCGTCAACAGAGGCAAAACCGGTCAAACCTTCTTTGAAATTTCTCGCTGAACTATCAAGATTGTCGATGATTAGTTCGGCACCATGATTGACAAAAAACAAACTCATGTTGCGGTTGTTGCTGACAAGTTCAAGCTGACGGCTGGGCGCTGTGCCTTGAAGTCTGAAGTCAACGCTGTTTTCTTCCCGGTTGTTTTCAATAACGCCCATGGCATCTTCTGTAATACTCGAGGGAATGGCAATGACTTGACCTTCATCGTAGAAGGAATTGAAGTGCATTTCTCCTTCTGATTTAATGAGTGTCATCTCTTCACCAAAGTGATTCTCAAGCTGCCCGTCAAATCGTATGCTTGGTGTGTCAACCGTAATAGCTGCGGAGTCAATGGCAGCAGTGCCTTTAACAGACAAAATCGTGCCGCCGTTTTCCCACTTAAAGTTTTGGAAAACGAGGCAGTCAAAGTTTTGAACAGAGCCGACCTGTCCCTTCCAGCGGTTTAAAACCAATGAATTGTCATGAAAAGACTGATAGGTCTGGGCGCCCCAGAAGTCAGCTTGCTGCAATTCTGTCGCATGGAAATCATCCGTTGCGGACTCGACAATGATTCTGTTATCGAAAACATCGGCATTTGTCAGGTAGTTGCCGCCTGCGATGAATTTGACTGTTCCCTGATTTTTGGTGTCGACCCTAACATCAATTAGATGAACAGTGTTGTTGCTGACACTTAATCCGCCCCCATCGTAGCTGATGCCGCCCGAGACATAGGAGGCATTTTCTGAAGGCTCTTTATGAAGCTTCAGAGGAGTTAACGTGCTGTCAGCGATACGCACGTAGCCGTTTTCAGCGCCTCCGGCATAGTTTTCCGAAGAGGCGATTGCGCTAAACGACAGCGTACTGTTGCTGATATCAACAAAATTACGATCGGTGAGCACATAATTTTCTTCGCTATAGGATCTGCCGCCGTAGATCCAGTAAGCGGCAATATTGTGGCTATTGTTGATTCTGACATAGTTGCTCCGCACTTCGCCGTCAACGGAATAGGCGCCGGCAATTTCGTTAAAGGCATTGCCGGAATTTAAGTCAGTGATGATGACGGAGTTGCCGGTGACGTCTGCCAGTTCCATTTTTGCGCCGTACAGGCTTGCGGCGTGTTCGCCCACGCTCTCAAAGTCTGTGTCTCCGTAAGGTCTGAAAAAGAGATTGCCCTTGGTTCCGTCGATAGTGACTTGATTATTTTCAGCGGTTTGCGCAGTCCCGGATGCCGTACTCGAATAGGCGGCAATGACCTCAATATTGGCAAAGAATGTGCCGCCGGTGATGCTGACGGTGTTGCCGGTTAAATTGCCTTTATCGGTTCGCGCGGCCACAAGCCTCCCATAGGTAATGCCGCCGATTGCCTTCGGCGCAAAAAGACCCGATTCAATGCCTAGCGAATTGTTTCTCAAATTGCCGCTTTCGGAATACGCGGTGTACAGAAAGACGTCGGTTGGATTGGCTTCAGAACCGATATTGCCCGACTGCCAGATAAGGCGATTATTTTCAAGCGTCGTTTGAAGACCGGAGTCGTCAAACGCTGTAATGAGGTGCAGGCCTTTGTCGATGACGGCGCCGTTTAACTCAACCTCGTAAGTACTCTCAGAAAGCTGTTTGTCAATCTCAACCAGGTAGTAACCGACGTCTTTGACGTACGGGTTGAAATCATCAATGGAGTGAATCTCTACAGCACCTGACAGTGACGGCAGAGACATAAGGGCCGACGACATGGCCCAGCAAAGAGAAAAATGTTTAAAGGCCATATCAGTCTTCTTTTTTGGTTCAAGTTCTGCCCATCCTATACTGATCTGGAAAAATAAAAAGACTTTTCTAGGTATTAGTGCGTAGCCTTGGGGACAATGTGGCCTTTCGTCTTTAAATTGTCGCAATTTCAGGGACTAAAAGAGACCGAAGTGTTGTTTTTAGCGAGAGATATTTCAAAATCTGAATTTTCGCCGATAACAAAAAGCGAGTAACATTTTGCTGTTTTTGTTTCCTTATAAAAAGTACACATATCATGATTTTCCTCATCATTACGGTGGCGATGATCATCACGCTCGTTCTTCTGCGTCGTCATATGCCCATCGGTGTCGCTATTTTGGCCGGCGGCCTTTTCATTTGGCTGTGTACTGATCCGACGATCAAAGAGTTAACGGATTCGGTGCAATTGATGGTTTCGCGCCCCAGAAATTATGACTTGGTGGGGGCTCTTTACTTAGTGATCTGTTTGGAAATCGAGCTGCGTAAAAGCGGCTGCCTGGCCGGTATGGTGGAGGCACTTTCGAGAATGTTCGCAAGCCGCCGCTTTACGCTCGCGGTGATGCCGGCATTCCTTGGGCTCTTGCCCTCGGTGGGCGGTGCGCGTTTTTCCGCCCCGATTGTTCAGGAAGCCTCTAAAGGGTTTGACGCAACGCCTGAAGATAAGGCCGCTATTAATTTCTGGTTCCGTCATATTTTTGAATTTTCGAGTCCCTTGGTGCCGGGCATGATTTTGGCCTGCGGTATCGCAGGGGTCAAAATCGGTGACCTGATTGTGCATTTGGGCTGGCTTACCATCGTAGCGTTCTTAATCGGCTGGTTTGTCATTGTGCGCGGCATCAAGCAAACGTCTGACGTGAAGGCAAATGTTTCTGAGGAAGATATCAAGCGTCATAACCTCGACTTTATTTTGGCGCTGACCCCTGTGATTGCCAACGTGGTGCTCATGGTGGCGTTTGATCTTCCGGCCTCCATTGCCATGGTGATTGTTGTTGTCGCCATGATTCCGCTTCTGATGTTCTTTAACCGTCACGTCAGTGTCAAAGAAGTTTTCATCGGTGCCCTTGACTACAAGATGTTTGCCAATGTGATCTGCATTTTGCTTTTCATCTGTCTGTTGGAAACGACGGGCGTATTGGCGCTCTTGGTTGCCGCCTTCCAAGCCTCACCCTTGCCCGTGCCGGTTGTGATCGGTATTTTGAGTTTCATCATCGGTCTTCTGACCGGTTTGTCTCAGGGGCACGTGGCCATCATGATGCCGATTGTGGCCGGTATCTCGATGGGCAACATTGATTTGGTGGGCATCGCCATGGTCTTTGGTGTCGCCGGTCAAATGATCACCCCCACGCACCTGTGCCTGACGATTACGGTGGACTACTTCAAGAGCGACTTCTTTAAGACTTTAAAGCCCGTGCTTTTGACTCAGATTCCGCTTTCTATCATCTTTATCGTGGTTACCTACTTCACGTGGGGTCAAGGCTGGTTCTAGAACCGATTAAACAGAAAGCAACAAAAAAGCACGGCCTCAAAACCGTGCTTTTTCGTTGCTCGCCAGTGAGTGTTTAGTCAATCTTGTGAGCGTTGTGAAGATTAAGTTCAGCCATGATCGTGGCCGAAATTTCTTCAATGGAGCGGCTCGTGGAATTGAGCCATTTGATGCCTTCGCGTCGCATCATGTTTTCAGCCGCTTCAATTTCCTGACGGCAGTTTTCCAAAGAGGCGTAGCGGCTGCCCGGGCGTCGTTCGTTGCGGATTTGAGAAAGACGCTCAGGAGAAATGGACAGACCGAAAAGCTTATCGCGCTTGTCGTGCAGGACTTCCGGCAATTCACCGCGGTCGAAGTCTTCGGGGATAAGCGGGTAGTTGGCAGCCTTGATGCCAAACTGCATGGCAAGGAAAAGACTCGTCGGCGTTTTGCCCGAACGGCTCACACCCACCAGAATCACATCGGCTTCGTTTAAACCTTTATTCATCTGACCGTCGTCGTGGGCAAGCGAGTAGTTGATTGCTTCGATACGGCGGTTGTAACGCTCTTCGTCTTTAATCACATGGCTTCTGCCCATGGAGTGAGCGGACTTAAGCCCTGTTTCCTGCTCGATTTCTTTAATGAAGCTGCGGAAAAATTCGATTCGGAAACCTTGGCACTTTTCGGTAAACGTCTTGTGGATATTCACGTCCACGAAAGTGGAGAAAACCAGTGGACGCACACCCGTGTGGATGTAGGCATCGTTGATCTTCTGCGCCGCAAGGATAGCCTTTTCAGGCGTATCGATGAAGGGGATGCGGATCTGGTCGTACTGCAAATCGGTAAATTGCGTGAGAACCGAGTGTGCGAGCGTTTCGGCAGTGATGGCCGTGGCGTCGGAAACGATAAACACGGTACGCTTGGCGCTTTTTTGTGCGCCGTCGTCTTTTTCAAGAGTATTGAACATAGGAGGCCTGAGCTTAGAAAAAATTACCCGAAATGAATCGGTTGTCGCTACAATTCACGTATTCTAACAATCCAATCCTTTTTGGGGGAAGAAAATGCCGCAAGGTCGTTATGTATTTCCGTTTAGCCAACTGCGCATGACCGACGTCGATCGCGTTGGCGGTAAAAACGCCTCTTTGGGTGAGTTACTGAGCCAACTGACGAATGCCGGGATTCGAGTTCCTGACGGTTTCGCCACGACTGCAGAAGCGTTCCGTTTGTTCCTGAGCGCCAATAACCTTGAAGAACGTATCAATGATCGTTTGAAAGATCTCAACGTTGAAGATGTCAAAGCCTTAGCTCAAGCCGGTGCAGAAATCCGCAAGATGATCGAAGAGGCTCCCTTCCCCGCTGAGCTTGAAAAGGAAATCAGAGAATTTTATGAATGGTTAAAGGACGGCCAGGAAGAAATCAGTGTGGCCGTTCGCTCTTCTGCCACCGCCGAAGACTTGCCTGATGCTTCTTTTGCCGGTCAGCAGGAAACTTACCTGAATGTGGTCGGTATCGATCAGGTGTTAAGCCGCATGCGCGAAGTGTTTGCTTCTTTGTACAACGACCGCGCCATCAGCTATCGCGTCCACAAGGGCTTTACGCACTCTGAAGTGGCTTTGTCTGCCGGTGTGCAGCGCATGTGCCGCTCTGACAAGGGTGCCGCCGGTGTGATGTTCACGCTTGATACCGAAAGCGGTTTTGACCAGGTTGTCTTCATCACCGCCAGCTACGGCTTGGGTGAAACGGTGGTGCAGGGTGCTGTCAACCCCGACGAATTCTATGTGCATAAGCCCATGCTCGAAAAGGGCAACTTCCCGATCATTCGCCGCACGTTGGGCAGCAAATTGATCAAGATGGAATTTGACACCGATGCCAAGAGCGGCCGCAGCGTCCGTACGGTGGATGTCAGTGCCGAAGATCGCCGTCATTTCGCCATCACCGATGAAGACGTGATCGAATTGGCCAAGTTTGCCACGATCATCGAAAAACACTATGGCCGTCCGATGGATATCGAATGGGGTAAAGACGGTATCGACGGCAAGATCTACATCCTGCAGGCTCGCCCCGAAACGGTGAAGAGCCGTCAGAACTCCGCTGACGTTCAGCAGCGCTTTACCTTAAAGAGCAAGGGCCGCGTGTTGGTAACGGGCCGCGCCATCGGTCAAAAGATCGGTATGGGTCCGGTTCGTATTGTTGAAGATGCAAGCGAAATGGAACGCGTGCAAGCCGGTGACGTGCTCGTGACCGATATGACCGATCCGAACTGGGAACCGGTGATGAAGCGCGCCAGCGCCATTGTCACCAACCGAGGCGGTCGTACCTGCCACGCGGCCATTATCGCTCGTGAATTGGGTATTCCGGCTGTGGTCGGTTGCGGTGACGCCACCGAACGTTTGGCTGAAGACATGGAAGTGACGGTCTCTTGCGCCGAAGGTGATACGGGTAAGATCTACGAAGGTCGTCAGGACGTGCAGGTTGAAGAAGTCAAGCGCGGCGCTTTGCCTGACATTCCCGTGAAGATCATGATGAACGTCGGCAATCCACAGTTGGCTTTTGAATTCCAATCGATCCCCAACAAGGGTGTCGGCTTGGCCCGTTTGGAATTCATCATTAACAATAACATCGGCATCCACCCGAAGGTGGTGTTAGATTACCCGAATGTGGACGGTGAATTGCGTGACGCCGTTGAACGCTTGAGCGCCGGCTACAAGAGCCCGGTGGACTTCTTCGAAATGAAGATCGCCGAAGGTGTGGCTACCATTGCCGCTGCTTTCTGGCCAAAGAAGGTGATTGTGCGCTTGTCCGACTTCAAGAGCAACGAATATCGCAAGCTCATCGGTGGTGATCGTTACGAACCCGATGAAGAAAACCCCATGTTGGGCTTCCGCGGTGCTTCCCGCTACATCGCCAATACCTTTGCCGAATGCTTCCGTATGGAATGCCGCGCGATGAAGTTTGTGCGTGATACGATGGGGCTGACCAATGTTGAACTGATGGTTCCGTTCGTTCGTACGCTCGAAGAAGCTCGTCAAACGATTGAAATCATGGAACGCAACGGTCTGAAGCGCGGTGAAAACGGTTTGCGCATCAACATGATGTGTGAAATTCCGTCCAATGCGGTTTTGGCCGATAAGTTCCTCGATTACTTTGACGGTTTCTCCATTGGTTCCAACGATATGACTCAATTGACCTTGGGTCTTGACCGCGACTCCGGTTTGGTTGCGGCCGGTTTCGATGAACGCAATGAAGCAGTGAAGATCATGCTCTCGATGGCAATCCGCGCTTGCCGCGCCCGCGGTAAGTACGTCGGCATTTGCGGTCAGGGACCGTCCGACCACGAAGACCTCGCTCAATGGTTGATGGATGAAGGAATCGAATCCATCTCCTTGAATCCGGATACGGTGGTTGATACTTGGAGACGCTTGGCCGCTTCCAAGTAATAGCTGATTTTTCTTGCTGAAAATCAAAGGGCCGGTGAATAAAAACCGGCCCTTTATGTTCTCTGCTTTTCTCAAAGTTCTATACTCGTCGAATCAATTTTCTCTAAGCGGAAATGCAAGATGCCCGATCAAGTAGAACTTATCACCACTTTAGCCTGGGGCTTGGGGCTGTCCCTAATTTTGGGGTATCTGGTCAGCCTCGTTCGTATGCCCGCTCTGATTGGATACCTTTTAGCCGGTGTTTTTATCGCGCCGACAACTCCGGGTTTTGTCGGCAACATTGATCTGGCAGGTCAGCTCAGCGAGGTTGGTGTGATTCTGCTGATGTTTGGCGTCGGCTTGCACTTTTCTTTGAAAGATTTGTTGCAAGTGAAATCGGTGGCGGTGCCGGGAGCCATTATTCAGATGTCTGCCACGACCGTGGTGGGTACAGCCATGGCCTATTTTTTCTGGGATTGGACCTTGGCGGGATCATTCGTTTTGGGTGTTGCGCTTTCTTGCGCGTCCACCGTGGTGATGACCAAGGCCTTGGATGCGCGCGGAATTTTACAGACTGTGCGGGGGCGGTTGGCTGTCGGTTGGCTTGTCGTACAGGATTTAATCACAGTGCTTTTGCTGGTGCTTTTACCGACAATAAGCGCAGTGTCCGGTAGCCAAAATGTTTCTTTTTCTCAGTTGTCCGCGCAGCTTTTGGGGACGGCAACTTTGGTGGTCGGTTTTGTGGCCTCCATGGTTATTATCGGAAGAAAGGTTTTGCCATGGATTCTTATGCGCACGGTGAAAACCGGTTCACAGGAACTTTTCACGCTTTGCGTGATCGCAATTGCCATCACCGTTGCCTATGCCTCATCAACGATCTTCCATGTCTCTTTTGCTCTGGGCGCATTTTTTGCCGGCATGATGATGCGCGAAAGTGAGTACTCCCATCGAGCTGCCCTGCAAACTTTGCCGCTTCAGGATGCTTTCTCAGTGATCTTTTTCTTGGGCATCGGAATGCTTTTTGACCCGAGAGTGCTCATTGAACATCCATTCGAGACATTATTCGTGGTTCTGGTGATTGTTTTTTGCAACAGTTTTGCAGCGGGCTATTGGGTCAGACGCAAAGGTTATCGGCTCATTGACGCGGCGACGGTCGGATTGGCGGTCTCTCAGGTCGGCGAGTTTTCATTTATTTTGTCGGGATTGGGTGTTTCAATGGGACTGGTTGGCCGTGAGGAATTATCACTGATCGTTGCGGCAGGACTTATCACCATTGCGTTAAATTCAGTTTCTTTCGCCGGTTTGAGACCTTTCATGAAAAAATATTTTCCGGAATTGGCTCAAAAAGCGGAAAATGAAAACGATTCAGAAAATCAGATCAATGAAGTCCGCAATAGGGTTCTCATTGTCGGTGCCGGTCTGACAGGCCGTGAGCTTTATAAGCAATTTAAGGGCAGCGGTTTTGATGTGTATATCATTGAAAAGCGGGCCGATCACTCTATGCAAAAAGAATTGGGTGATCATTTTATTTTCGGCGATGCTTCCCATCCGTTGATTTTGTCCCGACTCAATCTTGATAAAACTCGTTGGGTTCTTAATACCAGTTCAGAAGCGCTTGTCTCGCGCAACGTGGCTGATCAGGTCGCCAAACTTGATCCTGGTGTTAAGGTGTTGGCTCTTGCCGATAAGGAAGGCGACAGAGATTTCTTTATGTCCCGTTCCGGAGAAATGGATCCCAATGTGTCGGCGCTCATTGAGACCCGTCAGGAAATCGCAAAGTGTATTTTTCATCATGTGGCTCAAGATGAGAGTCTGACAAAAGACAAAGTCGTTTTGAGTGCAAAAAAGATTAACAATACTGACGAATAGTCACTGCGAATGCGTACAATTATTGTTTGGACGCTTTGAATGATTTTCAAGGCATCTTCCCTCTTTGTCATTGACTCCTCAGTTTTTTTAGGACATAACCCGTGCACCATGAATTTGCCCTAATCGCGACCTTGGCCTGGGGGCTTGGTCTGGCTCTCATTTTGGGGTTCGCGGCCACTAAAGTGAAGCTTCCCGCATTGGTCGGTTATCTTTTGGCCGGGGTGTGTATCGCGCCGACCACACCCGGTTTTGTAGGTGATATGGATTTAGCCTCTGAGCTCTCAGAGGTTGGTGTGATGCTTTTGATGTTTGGTGTGGGGCTTCATTTCTCGCTCTCCGACTTGCTTCGGGTTAAGACGGTTGCTTTGCCGGGCGCCATCATTCAAATGGCTATCGCTACCGCAATTGGCATGGGAATGGCCCATTGGTGGGGATGGAACTGGGGAGAGGCGTTTATTTTGGGCCTGTCGTTGTCATGCGCTTCAACCGTTGTGCTGATGAAAGGCTTGGAAGCCAAGGGTTGGTTGCAACGTTCGAGAGGTCAGCTTGCTGTCGGTTGGCTGGTGGTTGAGGATTTGGTCACGGTTTTACTTTTGGTGCTTTTGCCATCCATCGCCACCTTCTTTAAGGGAGAAGCGTCCACGGAAGGCTCGTTGACCGTGGCGATTCTGGAGACAACCGTTTTGATTATTGGGTTTGTCGCATCAATGCTGGTGATTGGCCGCAGAGTTCTACCCTGGGTACTTTTTCAAGCTGTCAAAACCGGTTCCCAGGAAGTGTTTACTTTATGTGTGATTGCCATTGCTATCGGTGTGGCCTACGCCAGTGCTCAGATTTTCAATGTTTCCTTCGCGTTGGGTGCGTTCTTCGCGGGCATGATGATGCGCGAAAGTGAATACGCTCACCGTGCGGCTCTTCAGACGCTGCCTCTGCAGGATGCTTTCTCTGTCATATTCTTTCTCGGCGTCGGGATGCTTTTTAACCCGATGATTATCATCAATAATCCCTTGCATGTTTTGGGGATTGTTTTTGTCATCATTGTCTGCAAGAGTGTGACGGCTGCGGTGTGGGTAAAGATTATGGGCCGTAGCTACAAAGACGCGCTCACGGTTGGCGCCGCGCTTGCGCAGGTGGGCGAATTTTCTTTCATCTTGGCCGGTCTCGGCTTGTCGCTTGGTTTGTTGCCCGAAGAAGGAATGTCTTTGATATTGGCAGGCGGCATCATCAGCATTGCTTTGAACCCATTGCTTTTTGCCCTGGTGGAGCCTATCCACAAGCGCTTCTTTCTTAAAGAGAATCCCGCTGTCGAAGAAGATGAGGATGATATTGAAGAAGAAAAGGCAGCCAAACGCGATAAGGTCATCATTGTCGGCGCGGGCGTCCTTGGTCGTGAGCTGAGTGAGGGGCTGCGGGCGAAAAAGGTCGATGTCGTGATCATTGAGAAAAATATAGAACGCTCAATGAAGGATGAACTGGGAGATCATTTTATTTTAGGCGACGCCATGCAAAAGCAAACATTGGAATTTGCGGGCATTGACCGCGCCCGTTGGGTGGTTGTCTCAACAACCGATCCGGTGAGCGCCAGAAAAATTGTGGATGTTGTGGGCGAAACCGATCCCGAGGCTCGCGTTGTGGCTATTGCCGATAAAACCGGTGAGGAACGTTTCTTTATGGATGGTAACGGTGAGTTGCCGGCTCATTTGGAGCATTTGCTGCAATTGCGTCATGAGGCCGCTAAAACGATCCTCAGTTATGTTTGCGGTCCCCGCGGTTTGCGGGCCGTCTCTAAACCCAAGCGTCCCGTCGCTGATAAAGATGCCAAAGAAAAAAACGTAAAGGAATCTGAACCCAATCAGCTTCAGGCGGGATAATCAAAGGAAGTGAGTGTTATGACATTGAGCGCAACGACTTTATGGCTGATACTGGCGGCATTGTTGGGCATAGTCGAATTAATCGCCACCACTTTTTATCTTTTGGTTTTGGCGGCGGCCGCGCTGGTGGCCTCGGGCGCCAGTTGGTTTGGGCTGACATTGGAGTGGCAGATCGCCCTTTTTGCCATTATCGCCATTGTCGGATCTATTTGGGTGCGTAAGATCCGCTCCATTCCGACAAAAAGCGATGCTCAGGCTCACGCGCTGCAAAATCTCGATGAAGGTCAAATTGTCTCTGTGAGCAGTTGGGACGAAAAGGGGTTCACAACAGTGAAATACCGTGGCGCGGATTGGCAGGCCAGGGCTTTGGACGGAGAAGAAAAAGTCGCCGGTTCTTATACGATTGTCCGCGTGGAAGGCAGTGTGCTTTATTTGAAGAAATCGTCTTAAATTCAGGGGTGTAAAAATGAGCGAATTTATGATTTTTACGTTGGTTTTGGCAGTACTCGCCATAGTGTTCGCTTTTCAAGCCATTAAAGTGGTGCCTCAGCAAACTGCTTGGATTGTGGAACGGTTGGGTAAGTTTCACGCGGTGCTCTCTCCGGGTTTGAACGTGGTGATTCCCTTTATTGACCGTGTGGCTTATAAGCACTCTTTAAAAGAAATTCCTCTTGATACACCCAGCCAAGTCTGCATTACAAAAGACAACACACAGTTGTCAGTTGACGGTGTGCTTTTTTTCCAAGTGACTGATCCGACCCGCGCCAGCTATGGCACAAGTAACTATGTGATTGCCATCACTCAATTGGCGCAAACCACTCTGAGAAGTGTGATCGGCAAAATGGAGTTGGATAAGACCTTTGAAGAGCGCGACTTGATTAACCGCTCTGTCGTGAGCGCCATTGACGAGGCCGCGCTCAATTGGGGCGTGAAAGTTTTGCGTTACGAAATTAAAGATTTGACTCCTCCTGCGGTGATTTTGCAAGCGATGCAGCAACAGATTACCGCCGAGCGTGAAAAGCGCGCTGTGGTGGCCGCTTCCGAAGGTCGCAAGCAAGAGCAGATCAACCTTGCAACGGGTGCCCGAGAAGCGGCAATTGCTGAGTCTGAAGGTGAAAAGCAGGCGGCAATCAACAAAGCTGAAGGTGAGGCAGCGGCAACACTCGCGATCGCAACGGCTACGGCCGAAGCACTTCGAAGAATTGCTGAAGCCACGCGTGAGCCCGGGGGCATGGACGCGGTGAATCTGAAAGTGGCCGAGCAGTATGTTCAGGCTTTCGCACAGCTTGCCAAGGAAGGCAACACGATTTTGCTGCCTTCTAATATGAATGACATGGGCAGCATGATAGCGTCGGCCATGAGCATCATGCGTCAAACGGATCCGAAAAATGCGCCCAAGCAAGATCTGTCTGCTGCGCTTTCTCGGTCGCTCGATTCAAAGCATTAAGCAAAAGACTTCTTCGGTAAAATAACGCTTTTTGATAAGAAACGGGGAGTGCGTCCGGTACTCCCTGTTTTATGAATAAGATTTTCAATCGGTTCACTATGAGCAGTAATATCGACATTAAACCCGGATTTATGGATTTGAAAAATCCTGAAGAATTGGGCTATCTCTTTGATGACTTTTTTGAGTACACACTGACTTGTCTTGATGCAGCTGAAGATGCGGATGATTTTTCACTCATGATGGCTGATCAGGCTCATTTGCTGGCGTCCGGTTTTACGTCAAATTCAAAAGTGTTGGTTGTCGATGATGATCCTTCGGGAGAAAAACTTGCCGCTCGTTTAAGAAACTCACTTTATAACGACGGTTTGCTGCCGAAGGATTCTCCTGTGATGTTAATGGCTCAGCCCCAGGAGTTTGTCTTCATGGCGGCTGTATTGATGTCTCGACAATTCATGGAAATGATCAGGGACTGTTCAGAAAAGAATTTATCTGACGAGGTGATCGACTTGAGACGCCAGGCATTGGTGAAAGATTGGGTTGATCGTTTCTTGGGGAAGGGAAAATATGCCTGATGAAAAGAAAGCAGCCGCGGATGCACAGCCGCGTTTCGATTTAGCCGATGTCTCGGTATTGAGTGAACTTTTTGAGGTTGTACTCTACGATGTTGTACGCCGCTCTCAGATGGTATCCTCTGCCTCGTTAAAGCAGGAAGAAGCCATTGCGATGGACAAGCAGTCGGCTGCGTTTTTATCGGCGGTGCTTGCGGGCAAAAACGAGCAGTTTATTGCCAAACCCTATTGGACGGGGGACCCTTTGGCAGGCTACCTCAAGATTTATATGAAAGAGCGTTTTGATAAGGTCGGTGTCAGTGAGACTGATCTTGCTGATACGCGCGGGGTGCTTCAGGCCGCAGCCTTTGAATTTGTCTGTGACGTGTATGCGCTTTTGAAAAAATACGCCAAGCGCGAAAACGCAGACGGTTTCAGTGCGGAGGGTAAGCGCCTATGCCGGATGTGGGCCGAACGGATGCTCGGGCTCAAAGAAAGCGATCCGGTGTTTTTTTAGGAGTCAGCCACCGTGTCCTGCCCCTTAAGATACGCCACCAAAAGGCAGCTTAACCCGAACATTTCATCTTATCCCGTTGCCCGTGAGGTGATTGCGCAGGCTGTGCAAAATACCTGGGACAGAGCCCTTCAGGTGAGTGCCGGGGAGATGAGTATGGAGGCACTTGAAGAGGCTAACCTCAATCTTGTTCTTTGGCTTCAGGATACGTTTTCGGGAGCCAATGGGCATTTCTCCTGTGAGAGTGAATTTAATGAAATCCGACTGCCCGAATTTTTGCGAGAAAGCATGGGTGAGGAAATTGAGCGCTTTAATGCGGCAGTCAACTTGGAAGATAACGAATCACTGATGTTTTCGGTGTTTGCGTATTTTGTTTCGGAAATTTTTGTTTTACTGAAAGAGGCTGACTGCGCAAGCTCGGGCTTAACGGGCAATCCGCAAGTCGAAGCGTTCATTGATTTTTGGAGCTTGCGCCTGACGGGTGCGCCCGTGGCAAGCGATTTTAGATAAAGGAAAACTTCATGAGCTGTAACGGAAATTGTTCTTCCTGCGGCAGTGACTGCCAAAAGCAGCCCCTGCGTCATCCCAACATTACCGGAGCGATTCTCGGTCAATTTATGATGGAAATGGCCCATCGCTCTCAAAAGAATGCGGCCGGTGAAATCACCGAAGAAATGATGGACGAGATGGACCGCAAGACCATGAATTGGCTTGGAGCCACTTTCAGCGGTCAAAACGCTCAGTTTGAAATTGATCTGGACTGGTATCCGGTTGGTGTAGCGGGGAATCTCCGTCTGAAGCTGGGTCAGGATTTGGCTCAGGCTGCAGGAGGAAAACTCCCCGAAGACAACACCACGCTCATCTTCTCGGCAATGGCGGTTTTCATGGCTGAAGTCTATGACACGCTGTCAGTGGTGACGAAAAAGGGGATTGAACCTTTGGGTGAAGTGCCCGCTCCTGAAATGCTCGCGCTTTTGAAGCGCTGGACGGAAATGCTTGTGGGATACGAACTGCAGTGGCGTGATCCGTCTGAAGAAAAGGCAGAGCAGACACAGGACAAAGAACAATAATTTGAAAAAGGCCGCCCAAAAAGGCGGCTTTGAATCCTATTCTGTTGGCGGCCTCGAAGACTACTTCGAGGCTTTTTTCATAAGACGCTCACGGTCGCGCTGCCACTGCTTTTTACTTTCATCGGCGCGCTTTTCATACTCGCGCTTACCCTTGGCAAGCGCCACAGTCAGCTTGACTCTACCGCGCGAGAAGTGCATATCAAGCGGGATGAGCGCGTAGCCCGCGCGCTCCACCTTACCGATGAGTTTGTTGATTTCGCGGGCATGCATCAGAAGTTTTCTGACGCGGGTGGGATCGGGCTTGGTGTGAGTGCTCGCGGTTTTCAGCGGTGTGATGTGCGCATTTAAAAGATAAAGTTCGCCCGAGCGCACAATGACGTGAGCTTCCTTGATTTGAGCGCGCCCTTCGCGAATAGATTTGACTTCCCAGCCTTCAAGCACGAGACCGGCTTCATATTTTTCTTCAATGTAGTAATCGAAAAGGGCTTTGCGGTTAACAATATTGGCCACGATGAATACTTTTTCCAATACAAATTCTTTGACAGTGGATCATTCTAGCAAGAGCGCAACTTTTGGCACGCACTTTTAAGCACTCATTGTCGATTCCGGACAATGACCTAAAGATTAAATCTGAGGAAGTTCTTCTTATAGAATAATTTATACAAGACAATAAGGATCACTTAACTCATTAAAAATAATGGATATTTGTCTATATTTTGAGCGTATTGACATCCTTGGTGAATGAGAATACTATCTATCATAGCGTCGTCTGACGCATTTTTATAGAATAATTTATAGGAAAGAAAGCATCATGGAAAAACAAGCTGAACTCGTTAAAAAGTTCACCGACGTGATGGCAGACTTTACGGCTTATTTTGGCAAGCATCTCCCCGATGATGTCCAGGCTAAGCTTGAAGAATTGCGTGCCGAGCAAAACACTGACATGGGCAAAATCATTTATGACGCGATGTTTAAAGACATTGGGTTAGCTAAAGAACTTGATCGCCCCATGTGCCAGGATACCGGTGTCATCCAATACTTCATTGAAGTGGGTGCAAACTTCCCGATTTTGGGTCAAATGCAGCAGGCTTTGGAAGAAGCTACGAAGCGCGCCACTGTACAGGCTCCGCTTCGCCACAACGCCGTGCAGATTTTTGACGAAAAGAATTCCGGCAACAATACCGGCAAACGTATTCCGTGGCTTGATTGGGACATTATCCCTGACAGTGATGAATGCGTGATTTACGCCTATATGGCTGGCGGCGGCTGCTCGCTGCCGGGCACGGCCAAGGTGCTCATGCCTGTGGAAGGCTATGAAGGCATTGTTCAGTATGTTTTCGATACCATGGTTGAGCGCGGTATTAACGCTTGTCCTCCGGTGTTGCTGGGCGTGGGTATCGCCGGCAGCGTTGAAGTCGCAGCCCGTCTTTCCAAGAAAGCCTTGATGCGTCCGGTCGGCTCTCACAATCCCAACCCCAGAGGTGCTGAAATGGAACGCCTGTTGGAAGAAGGACTCAACAAACTCAATGTGGGTCCGGGGGGTCTTACCGGTGTAAAGAGCGTGATGGGCGTTAACATTGAAGATGCGGCGCGTCACCCCTCTTGCCTTGCTGTCGGCATCTCCATGGGCTGCTGGGCTCACCGTCGCGCCGGCATTAAGTTTAAAGCCGATATGAGCTATGAACTCTTGTCTCACAAGGGAGTCACATTATGAGTAAGAAAGTATTGACGACACCGATCCAGGATAAGGACCTTGAAGACATCAAGATCGGTGATGTGATTTATCTCACGGGCTACCTTGTGACCGCACGTGATGCCGCGCACACCCGTTTGGTGAAACTCGGCCGCAAGCTTCCTGTGGATTTGAAGGGCAAGGCGATTTTCCACGCCGGTCCCATCATGGTGCGCCGTGAAGACGATCCCACGAAATTCCGCGTGGTCTCCATCGGTCCCACGACTTCGATGCGTATGGAAAAATTCCAAAAACAATTTTTGGAACAAACCGGCACGAAGCTCATTGTCGGCAAGGGCGGCATGGGTCCCAATACAACAGCCGGCTGCAAGGAAACGAAAGCTTTGCATTGCGTCTTCCCGGGCGGCTGCGCCGTGGTGGCTGCCGAATGCGTTGAAGAAGTTGAAGACTGCCAGTGGCCAGAGCTCGGCATGCCCGAAGCCATGTGGGTGATGCGTGTGAAGGAATTCGGTCCTCTCGTTGTATCCATTGATGCGCACGGCAACAATTTGTTTGAAAACAATAAAAAGCATTTCAACGAATTGAAGCAGCCGTTGGTTGACGAAATCAATAAGCACGTGAGCTTCATCCAATAGGGTGATTTCGCTACAATTAGCCTCGGTCCGGAATTTTTATCTCCGACCGAGGTTTTTTGTTTTTAAGCGAAGATTTGAGATGCTCGTAACCGTTGCCAGACTCGATAAGGGGAATGTGGATTTAAAAGAGGTGAAGCTCACCGAAGGGGCGACATTGGCCGAGGCTGTGCAGGCTGCAGGTTGGACCCTAGGCAACAGCCAGAAATTGGCCGTTTGGAATGTGCTTGCTCAACCCGATACTGAGGCTCATGACGGGGATCGGGTGGAGATTCTGCCTGCCTTGACAGTTGATCCGATGACCGCCCGCCGTTTGAGAGAAGAGAAAAACCAAAAGCCTGAAAATCACCTCGTGCGCGGCCGCAACGGAGGCAAACACCGACTGATTTAGCCATCTTTTTTGTCTTTGCCTATTGCGCAGTAGGGCGGCAATGGGATAAAATACACCGTTAATCTTTTTACGCCATTCACGATGGCGATGCCGAATTTTTTTCCACATTTTTCGACTGAGGTTAACATGCGCATTAGACAAAAGGCTCTTACTTTTGATGACGTGTTGCTCGTTCCGGCACACTCTACTGTTCTCCCCCGTGACACCGTTCTGACCACCAAAATCACTCGTGAATTGACCTTGAATATTCCGATGGTTTCCGCTGCTATGGATACCGTGACGGAATCGGGTTTGGCAATTGCCTTGGCTCAGGAAGGCGGCATCGGCTTTATTCACAAAAATATGAGCCCGAAGCAGCAGGCCGCTGAAGTGGCCCGCGTCAAGCGCCATGAAGCCGGTATGGTGGCCGATCCCATCACCGTGACCCCGGGTATGACCGTGGGTGAAGTGATTCGTTTGAGCCGTGAACGCCACATCTCCGGTTTGCCTGTTGTCGATGATAAGCGTGTGTTGGGCATGGTGACTTCCCGTGACCTGCGCTTTGAAACCCGCATGGATATTCCGGTTTCTCAAATCATGACGCCCGCAGAACGTTTGGTGACGGTTCGTGAAGGCGCAAGCCTTGAAGATGCCAAGCGTCTGATGCACCAACATCGCGTTGAACGCGTCCTCGTTGTTGATAAGGATTTCAATTTGACCGGTTTGATGACCGTCAAGGACATCATCAAGGCAGGTGAACACCCCAATGCCGCTAAGGACTCTCACGGCCGCCTTTTGGTCGGTGCTGCCGTCGGTGTGGGTGCCGGTACGGAAGAACGCATCGAATTGATGCTTGAAGCCGGTGTTGACGTGATCGTTGTCGATACGGCTCACGGCCACTCTCAAGGCGTTTTGGACCGCGTGGCTTGGGTGAAGAAGAATTACCCGCAATTGCAAGTGATCGGCGGCAATATTGCTACCGCTGAAGCTGCCCGCGCTTTGGTTGATGCCGGCGCTGACGGCGTGAAGGTCGGTATCGGACCGGGTTCTATTTGTACGACCCGTATCGTGGCCGGTGTCGGTGTTCCGCAAATCACGGCGGTTTCAGACGTGGCTCAAGCTTTGGAAGGCACGGGCGTTCCGTTGATCGCAGACGGCGGTATCCGCTTCTCCGGCGACATCTCCAAGGCCATCGCTGCCGGTGCCCACGCCGTCATGATGGGCGGCATGTTCGCCGGTACGGCCGAAGCCCCTGGGGAAGTCCTCCTCTACCAGG